>JADMIO012770947.1_pt1 | contig 60687 bp, 62 predicted proteins | sample 8958161 | NCBI WGS metagenome assembly JADMIO01 (sample SAMN16585339, study PRJNA669376) | soil metagenome | isolation source: Crop rotation soil | place: USA: Cullars Rotation, Alabama | collected 2011
ATTTATTATTGCAATTTAAATCAATATACATTATACATTATACGAAGTTATATTCGATGCGGCCGATCTAGCAGAAAGTCAAAAGCCTCCGACCGGAGGCTTTTAACTTCTGTCACCTAGGTTACGCCCCGCCCTGCCACTCATCGCAGTACTGTTGTAATTCATTAAGCATTCTGCCGACATGGAAGCCATCACAAACGGCATGATGAACCTGAATCGCCAGCGGCATCAGCACCTTGTCGCCTTGCGTATAATATTTGCCCATGGTGAAAACGGGGGCGAAGAAGTTGTCCATATTGGCCACGTTTAAATCAAAACTGGTGAAACTCACCCAGGGATTGGCTGAGACGAAAAACATATTCTCAATAAACCCTTTAGGGAAATAGGCCAGGTTTTCACCGTAACACGCCACATCTTGCGAATATATGTGTAGAAACTGCCGGAAATCGTCGTGGTATTCACTCCAGAGCGATGAAAACGTTTCAGTTTGCTCATGGAAAACGGTGTAACAAGGGTGAACACTATCCCATATCACCAGCTCACCGTCTTTCATTGCCATACGAAATTCCGGATGAGCATTCATCAGGCGGGCAAGAATGTGAATAAAGGCCGGATAAAACTTGTGCTTATTTTTCTTTACGGTCTTTAAAAAGGCCGTAATATCCAGCTGAACGGTCTGGTTATAGGTACATTGAGCAACTGACTGAAATGCCTCAAAATGTTCTTTACGATGCCATTGGGATATATCAACGGTGGTATATCCAGTGATTTTTTTCTCCATTTTAGCTTCCTTAGCTCCTGAAAATCTCGATAACTCAAAAAATACGCCCGGTAGTGATCTTATTTCATTATGGTGAAAGTTGGAACCTCTTACGTGCCGATCAGATTAAAACGAAAGGCCCAGTCTTTCGACTGAGCCTTTCGTTTTATTTGACCATGTTGGTATGATTTAAATTAATACGACTCACTATAGGGTCAGTGCGGCCGCGACTTCAAGTCACGTGAATTCCAAGCTTCGGATCCCACTGTGCTGGAAAGCCGCGAATCACGCGGGCAAGCGCGAGATCCTCGTCGAAGGCGCGGAAGACCCCTATTGACCTTCTTCAGCCGAGTCGCCAAATCGCCATAACTGCCCGCTAGCGCATGACCCAGGCCGATTCACGCGGCTGGAGGAACCATGATTCGAGTGCTGTCCCGCATGAGCTTCGCCGCCGCGATTTTCGCGGCGAGCGCCGCCGTGGCGGCCCCGCCCTCCAGCCTGTTTGCGCCCCGCTCGACCGTGACACTCGACAAGGAGCAGCGCGCGCAGCTCGAAAAGATCAACAGCTATTTCAACTCGATCACGAACCTCTCCGGCAAATTCGTCCAGGTCGGGCCCGACGGCAACAAGACCGAGGGCGAGTTCTACATGCTGAAGCCCGGAAGAGTGCGCTTCGAATATAACGAGCCAAGCCCGATCGAGCTCATCTCCGACGGCTCCGCCGTCGCCGTGCGCGACCGGAAGCTCGCGACGCAAGACATCTATCCGCTGTCGCAGACGCCGCTCCGGTTTCTTCTCTCCGACAAGCTCGATCTGATGAAAGATACCAACGTCGTGAATGTCTATAGCGACGATCTCTTCATGACCGTCGTGATCGAGGAGAAGAACGTGCTCGCCGGCACCAACCGGCTGATGATCATGTTCGGCACCAAGGATCATCAGTTGAAGCAGTGGACGGTCACCGACCCGCAAGGCTACGACACGACCGTCGCGGTTTCCAATCTCGACAGCAACAAGAAGCCCGATCCCCGGCTGTTCAAGATTACCTATCAGCCGCGGCAGTAACGCCCTCCCCGCGTCCACGCATGCGCTTTTCCGTCAGCACCTGGAATATCAATTCCGTTCGCCTGCGCTTCCCCCTCGTCAAACGTTTTTTGCTGAAGCACGCGCCGGACGTGTTGTGCCTGCAGGAGACGAAATGCCCCGACGATAAATTCCCGCGCAAGGATTTCGAGAAGATCGGCTACCCGCACATCGCGATCTACGGCCAGAAGGGCTATCACGGCGTCGCGACCATTTCGCGTCACCCGATCTTCGATGTGCAGCGGGAAAAATTCTGCAAGAAGGAAGATTGCCGTCACCTCGCCGCGACCTTCGGCAAGGATACGGGCCTGAAAGAACCGGTCACGATCCATAATTTTTACGTGCCCGCCGGCGGCGATGAGCCCGATCCCGCCATCAACGAGAAATTCGCGCACAAGCTCTCGTTTCTGGAAGAACTCGCCGAGCACGCTGTTTCGCGCGACGCAAAATCAGGCGCGCGTTCGATCCTCGTTGGCGATCTCAATGTTGCGCCGCTCGAACACGACGTCTGGAGTCATAAACAAATGATCCGCGTCGTGAGCCATACTCCCTCTGAAGTCGAGCGCTTCGAGAAATTTCGCGAAGCCGGCGGCTGGGTCGACGTGATGCGGAGTTTCGTTCCGGCCGAGCAGAAGCTTTACACCTGGTGGAGCTATCGCGCCGCGGATTGGGCGCTATCCGACCGCGGCCGCAGGCTCGATCATGTGCTGGTGAGCCCGGCGCTCGAAAAAACCGCGATCGAGATGAGCATTCTGAAGAAAGCCCGCGGCTGGAAGCAGCCGTCTGACCATGTACCCGTGACCGTGGCGTTCGAGCTTTAACGCCCGTTTTCCGCGTCCTCGAACAGCGGCCGCACGAGGTCGAGGTCGTTCATTACCCGCGCGATGCGTGACGCAATCAATCGCCGCAGCGCGGTCGCGGCCTGCGGCTCGCCCTCAAGGATGCGGACGAACACCACGCGCGGAACGCGAAACACGATCGTCGATTCGGTCGCGATCGCCGTCGACGGGCGCTGTGTCTCGGCGATCATCGCGGTCTCGCCGATCAAGGTGCCGCGCCGGACTTTCGTCGGCTCTTCGCCCTTTCGATCGTTCGCGTTCTGCAGCACGAGCTCGCCGCTCACGACGATATAGCCGCCGTCGGCGGGCTGCCCCTCCTCGAACAGGATGTCGCCGCGCGCGAGCCGGATCGTCTCGACCGAGATCGCCAAAAGGCGCAAGGCCTCCTTGCCGAGAAGGTGAAGCGTGGGAATCCGGTCGAGAAAGGCGATGTCGTCTTCGAGGGCCATTACGGAACGAGCTTGTATCCGCCCGCTTCCGTCACGAGCAGCGCGGCGTTGGCCGGGTCTTGCTCGATTTTCTGGCGCAGGCGGTAGATGTGGGTTTCCAGCGTATGGGTCGTCACGCCGGAGTTATAACCCCAGACCTCCTGCAAAAGCACTTCCCGCGAAACAGGTTTTTCGCCGGAACGGTAGAGATAGCGCAAAATCGCCGTCTCTTTTTCGGTGAGCCGCACCTTCGAGCCGCGATCGTTGACGAGGAGCTTCGTGCCGGGGCGAAAGCTGTAAGGGCCGATGGGAAAGACCGCGTCCTCGCTTGCCTCATGGCTTCGAAGCTGCGCGCGGATGCGCGCGAGCAGAACCGCAAAGCGAAACGGCTTCGTCACGTAATCGTTCGCGCCGGCTTCAAGACCTAGAATCGTGTCGGAGTCGGCATCGTGCCCGGTGAGCATGATGACCGGCGACTTGAAACCGTTCTTGCGCAAGAGCCGCACGGCCTCGCGCCCGTCCATGTCGGGCAGCCCCACATCCATGATGACGAGATCGAAATGCCCGCTCTTTGCCTGCTGCACGGCGGCCTGCGCGCTCTCGACCGCTTCCACCTCGAATTCCTCGTGCAGCGCGAGCTGCTCTTTCAGCGCGGTGCGAAGCTCCGCATCGTCGTCGACCACGAGAATTCTGCGCGTATTGGCCATGGCGGCTCCAGAATAGTCTTGAGTTTACAACAGGCTGGCTGGGAACAGATAGGCTGCAAATATCGGGCTTTTTCGCTATTGCCGGGGGCCCGAACTAGACCGGGCGGCCCTAGCGAGGCAAGAGCAACGGCGACCATGCGAGCCCAAACGACCATCACGGTTGCGCGAGCGCCTTTTGATCGTGCGCGCGGAATTCTCCGCTACAACGGAAAGTCGCTTCCGGTCGCGCTCGGCCGGGGCGGAATCAAAGTCAATAAATTCGAAGGCGATGGCGCAACGCCGCGCGGCGCGTTTCGTCCGCGGCGGCTGTGGTGGCGCGCCGACCGGATGGCGCGTCCGAAGACTTCGCTCCCTGTACGCCCGATCGCTAGGAACGACGCCTGGTGCGAGGATCCGTATGACCGCCGCTACAACCAGCCGTTCAAACTCGCCGACGGCGCGAACGGCGACCGCTTGTGGCGCGACGATCATCTCTACGATCTCATTGTCGAGATCGACCACAACACGAAGCCACGCATTACGAGGCGCGGCAGCGCCGTGTTCATTCATCTTGCGCGCGAAGGATTGCAGCCGACCGCGGGCTGCATCGCGATGCCGCTCAAGGAGCTGAAGCGGCTTGTGGCGAGGCTCGACGCGAATTCCATCATCCGGATCGTTTAGACCCCCACCCGCTCGCTTCGCTCGCCTCCCTCCCCCGCAATTGCGGGGGAGGGATTAAGGGTGGGGGCGCTCGCCGAAGATCGCGCTGCCGACGCGCACATGCGTCGCGCCGAAGGCAATCGCGCTTGCGTAATCCGCGCTCATGCCCATCGAGAGTTTCGCAAGACCATTTCGCTGTGCGATTTTCGCGAGCAGCGCAAAATGCGGCGCCGGCGGCTGGTCGAACGGCGGAATGCACATCAGGCCTTCGATCGCGAGCCCGTATTTCTCGCGGCAATCCCGGATGAAAGCGTCGGCGTTTTCGGGCGCGACGCCAGCCTTTTGCTCCTCGCCGCCGGTGTTCACTTCGATGAAGAGTTTCGGCTTTCGCCCCTGCTTTGCGATTTCGGAAGCGAGCGCCTCCGCGATCTTCGGCCGGTCGACCGTGTGGATCGCGTCGAAGAGCGCCACCGCTTCCTTCGCCTTGTTCGATTGCAAGGGGCCGATGAGATGCAATTCAACGTCGGTGTATCGCTCGCGCAGCGCGGGCCACTTTCCCTTCGCCTCCTGCACGCGGTTCTCGCCGAACACCCGCTGGCCGGCCTCCAGCACCGGCAAAATCGCTTCCGATGGAAAAGTCTTGCCGACCGCGACCAGCGTCACGTCTTCCGGCTTGCGATTATGGGCGAGCGCAGCCTTGCGGATTTCGGCTTGCACGAACGCAAGGCGCTCCGCGGCATTCGGTATCGAGGCGGGATCGGCGGTTTTCATGGCTTCCGCATACCGCGCCCGGTGTATTTCCGCCAACCGCAAAGCATTGACCGGGCGGGCCTTTTCGTGTCCTTTCCGGTCGCTTTCGGTGAATCCCGATGAAAAACGAGCGTTACAACGCCCGCGAGGCCGAGCCGCGCTGGCAGAAGGTTTGGGAAGAGCGCGGCATCTACGAGACGTCGAACGACGACCCGCGCCCGAAATATTACGTCCTCGAGATGTTCCCCTACCCGTCCGGGCGCATCCACATGGGCCACGTCCGCAACTACGCGATGGGCGACGTGGTCGCGCGCTATATGCGCGCCAAGGGCCATAACGTTTTGCATCCCATGGGCTGGGACGCGTTCGGCCTGCCGGCGGAGAACGCGGCGGTACAGAACAAGATCGATCCCAAGACCTGGACCTACGAGAACATCGCGACGATGCGCGCGCAGCTCAAATCGATGGGCTTGTCCCTCGACTGGAGCCGCGAGATCGCGACCTGCGATCCCGATTACTACAAGCACCAGCAGAAACTCTTCCTCGACTTTCTGAAAGCCGGCCTCGTCGAGCGCAAGATGTCGAAGGTGAATTGGGATCCGGTCGACCAGACGGTACTTGCGAACGAGCAAGTGATAGACGGCAAGGGCTGGCGCTCGGGCGCCGAGGTCGAGCAGCGCGAGCTCACGCAATGGTTCTTCAAGATCACGAAATTTTCCGAACAGCTTCTCGACGCGATCGACACCTTAGATCGCTGGCCGGAAAAGGTTCGCTTGATGCAGAAGAACTGGATCGGCAAGTCGGAAGGCCTGCTGATGCGTTTCATGCTCGCGAAGAACAAGGAAGGCGCGGACGAAGTCGAAGTTTTCACCACGCGTCCCGACACGCTCTTTGGCGCGTCCTTCGTCGCGCTCGCGCCCGACCATCCGCTGGCGACGGAAGCCGCGAAAAATAATCCGGCGTTGGCCGCGTTCATCGAGGAATGCAAGCGCACGGGGACCGCACAGGAAGCGATCGACAAGGCCGAGAAAAAAGGCGTCGATGCGGGATTGCGCGCGATCCACCCTTTCGATGCGAAGTGGGAGCTTCCGGTTTACGTCGCGAATTTCGTTCTATCGGGATATGGCACCGGCGCAGTTTTCGGCTGCCCCGCGCACGACCAGCGCGACCTTGAGTTTGCGCGGAAATATAATCTTCCGGTGAAGCCGGTTGTGATCCCCGAAGGCGCCGATCCGAAAACGTTCGAGATCGGCGATGAAGCCTATGACGGCGACGGCATGCTCGCGAATTCGCGCTTCCTCGACGGCCTCTCCGTTCCCGCCGCCAAGGAAGAAGTGGCGAAGCGGCTCGAGAGCGAGACGCGCGGCAATCGCCCGGTCGCAAAGCGCCAGGTGCAGTTTCGTCTGCGCGATTGGGGCGTCTCGCGCCAGCGCTACTGGGGCTGCCCGATCCCCATCATTCACTGCGAGAAATGCGGCGTCGTGCCGGTGCCGGACAAGGATCTGCCGGTGAGGCTCCCGGAGGACGTCTCCTTCGACAAGCCCGGCAATCCCCTCGACCATCATCCGGCCTGGAAAAACGTGAAGTGCCCGTCCTGCGGCGGCCCCGCCCGGCGCGAAACTGACACCATGGATACCTTCGTCGACTCGTCTTGGTATTTTTTGCGCTTCGCGGCGCCGGACGCCGTGACGCCGACCGATTTGAAAGCCGCGAAGCACTGGATGCCGGTCGATCAATATATCGGCGGCGTCGAGCACGCGATTTTGCACCTGCTCTATTCGCGCTTCTTCACCCGCGCGATGAAGGAGACCGGCCACGCGCATATCGAAGAGCCATTCAAGGGTCTCTTCACGCAGGGCATGGTGGTGCACGAGACCTACAAAAGGCCCGATGGCTCCTATGCCTCGCCGGCCGAGGTCAGGATCGAGATGGTTGACGGCGAACGGGTCGTAACCTTCGAGAAAACCGGCGAAAAAATCGAAGTTGGCCCCATCGAAAAGATGTCCAAATCGAAGCGCAATACGGTGGACCCCGACGACATCCTGTCGACCTATGGGGCAGATACCGCGCGCTGGTTCATGCTCTCCGATTCGCCGCCCGACCGTGACGTGATCTGGACCGAAGAAGGCGTGCAGGGCGCGACGCGTTTCGTGCAGCGCCTATGGCGGCTCACCAACGAAATCGCCGAGCTCGCCGCGCCCTCGGGCAGCGCGAAGCCGGCGCAGTTTTCGGACGACGCATTGAACGTGAGGAAGGCCGCGCACGCCGCGCTTGCCAATGTCAGTGAAGACATCGAGCGGCTCCGTTTCAACCGCGCGATCGCGCAGGTCTATCAGGCGACGAACTCGCTCACCGACGCGGCGGCAAAAGCAAAGCAAGCGGGCCAGAAGGCCGCCGCCGATCTCGCCTGGGCGTTCCGCGAAGCGGGCGAAATCCTCGTTCGCCTCGCCGCCCCCATGATGCCGCATCTCGCGGAGGAGTGCTGGGTGGCGCTCGGGCACAAGAGCCTCGCCGCCGAGCAGCCCTGGCCGGTGCTGGAAAAAACGCTTCTGATCGAGGAAACCATAACTTTACCGGTACAGGTTAACGGCCGTAAGCGGGCGGACGTGACTGTGCCGCGAAATGCGGGGAATCCCGAGATTGAAGCCGCCGTACTTGCGCTTGAGCCCGTCCGCCGCGAGCTTGGAAATCGCGCGCCCAAACGTGTTATCATCGTGCCGCAAAGGATCATCAATGTCGTCGCGTAACGAGATCAAGCTGACCCGGCTCACCCGCCGCGCCTTCGCGCTGGCGGCGCTGCTCGCCGTCGCCGGCTGCTTCGAGCCGATGTATGGCGACCGCACGGTTGGCGGCACCGGTACGAGCCTCCGCAACGCCATGAAGGACGTCGAAGTCGCGCCGATCGAGGGCCGCGTCGGCCAGCAGCTCAGAAACGACATTATCTTTGAACTCGCCGGCGGCGCCGGCAATCCGGTGGGCGCGCCCTATCGGCTGCATTTGAGCGTCGCCACCAGCAATTTCACCGCGATTCTCGATCCCACATCGGGCCTCTCACAAGCCGAGACGATTGCGCTCGACGTCACTTATCGGCTGAAAGATGTCGCGAACGACAAGTTCATCATGACCGACAAGGCGATTGCGCGCGTCACCGTCGACAGCACCAATCAGCGCTACGCCCGCATCCGCGCCATTCGCGATGCCGAGAACAAGGCGGCGCAGATCGTCGCGGAGAACATTCGCTCCCGGATCGCCTCCTACTTCCTGCTCAAGACCTGATCCCGGCGCCGTGACCGCGCTGCGCGCAGGCGACATCGAAAAATTTCTCGCCCGCCCCGATCCGCGCCGGCCGGTCGTGCTGATTTACGGCCCCGACAGCGGGCTCGTGAGCGAGCGCGTAGCGGCGGTGATGCGCGCGGCGCTCGGTGAAAACAGCGATCCGTTTTCGGTCGTGCCGCTCGACGGCGATGCCATCGCCGCCGATCCGGGACTACTCATCGACGAAGCGCAGACTTTCGGCCTCTTCGGCAATCGCCGCGTCATTCGCGTACGCGGGGGCGGCAAGAATTTCGCGCCCGCGCTCGAAACATTGCTGAAGAATCCGCCGAACGCGACGGTGGTGATCGAAGCCGGCGAGCTGCGCCCCACTTCGCCGATCCGATCGATCTGCGAGAAGTCGCAAGCAGCGGCCGTCATTCCCTGTTACGCCGACACCGAGCGCGACATCGCGCGGCTGATTTCCGACGCGAAGCTTTCGATCGATCCCGACGCGCGCGAGGAGCTCGTGGCGCTTCTCGGCGCCGACCGGCTCGCAAGCCGCGGCGAGATCGACAAACTTGTGCTCTATGCAAAAGGCGGCAATGGCCGCATCACCGTCGGCGACGTGCGTGCGGTGATCGCCGATGCGTCGGCGCTGGCACTCGACGACGTGGTGGATTCGGCCGCTGCGGGCGAGACGGAAGCCGCGCTTGTCGCGCTGAACAACGCCTATGCCGCGGGTACCGCCACCGCAGCGATCCTGAACGCTGCGATCCGCCATGTCACGAGCCTGCACCGCTTGCGCCTCGCGATTGACGAGGGCGACAGTCCCTCTCGTGTCGTCGAATATGCGAAGCCGCCGATCTTCTTCCGCCGCCGTCCGAAATTCGAGCGGGCGTTATCGCGTTTCACGGCCGACGCGCTCGCCCGCGAGATCGTCGCGCTCTCCGACGCTTCCCTCGCCGCCCGCAAAGATGCAGGGCTCGCGCAGGCGATCACGGAGCGGGCGATCTTAAGGCTCGCAAGAAGCGGGAAGCAGGCGGCGGCGCGAAGGGCTTAAATGATCGTCATTCCGGGGCGCGCGAAGCGCGAACCCGGAATCCATACAGGTTCGTTAGCGCATCTGGATTCCGGATAGCCTCGCTTCGCTCGGCTTCCGGAATGACAAGGAAGCTAATGCCTTCCCGCCAGCTTTCGCGACAGCGCTTCGAACTGATCGAGCGTCTTGTAGCGCACGCGCACTTCCCCGCCCTGCCCGCGTTGCGCGATCTCGACCGATAGACCGAGCGCGTCGCTCAAGCGTTTTTCGAGCGCCCGGATGTCCGGGCTCTTCACGGCTTTCGTTTTCCGACGGCCGCCTTTGCCCTTCGTGGCGGGCCGCTCCTGCGCGCGCGCTTCCGCTTCGCGGACGTTGAGGCCCTCTTCGACGATGAGCTTCGCAAGACCCTCGGGGTCTTCATGCGCGAGCAGCGCCCGCGCGTGGCCGGCGGTGAGCTTTCCTTCCTGCAAATAGCGTTTCACGCTCGCGGGCAGCTTCTGCAGGCGAAGCGTATTCGCGACATGGCTCCGGCTTTTGCCCACGACGCGCGCGAGATCGTTCTGCGTATATTTGAATTCATCGATCAGCGACTCGTAACCCGCCGCCTCTTCGAGCGCGTTCAAATCCGCGCGCTGCACGTTCTCGACGATCGCGATTTCGAGCGCCTCGCGATCGTCGATTTCTAACTGCAGGACTGGGACATCGTGCAAACCGGCTTTCTGCGCCGCGCGCCAGCGCCGCTCGCCGGCGATGATCTCAAACTGATCGGATTTCCCCGGCACGCCGCGAACCAGGATCGGCTGCAGGATGCCTTTTTCCTTCACCGAGGCGGTGAGCTCGGAAAGGTCTTCCTCCGCGAATTTGCGGCGAGGGTTCCTCGGGTTGGCGCGGATGAATTCGATCGGGACGCGCCGCGCGCCGCGCGCGCGTTCGAGCGCGCCGGATTCGTCGCCGACATCGCCAATCAGCGCCGCCAAACCCCGTCCTAACCTCGATCGATCCGCCGCCGCTGCCATGGCCGCCTTTCCGCTCATAGGAATATATTCAATTTACGCAATCAGGCCGCAAGCCCGCGTTCGCGCTTCACGACTTCCGAGGCGAGCTTGAGGTACGCCTGGCTGCCGATACACTTGAAGTCGTAGAGCAGGACGGGTTTGCCGTAGGACGGCGCTTCGGAGACGCGCACGTTGCGCGGAATGATCGTCTTATAGACCTTGTCGCCCATGAACTGTTTCACGTCGGCGACGACCTGGTCGGAGAGGTTGTTGCGCGCGTCGTACATCGTCAGCACGATGCCGTGAATCGAAAGTTTCGGATTCAAATTCGTCTTCACTTGCTCGACGGTCTTCAAAAGCTGCGAGAGGCCTTCGAGCGCGAAGAACTCGCATTGCAGCGGCACGAGGATCGAGTCGGCCGCAGCCATCGCATTGATGGTGAGCAAGTTCAGCGACGGGGGACAATCGACGAGCACATAGGCAAAGCCTTCGGGCTGGTCGGGACCGGCAAGCGACAGGAGCGCGTTGCGCAGACGATAGTTGCGTTCGCGCTCGTTCGCGATTTCCAGCTCCAGTCCGGAGAGATCCATCGTCGACGGCGCGATGTGCAGGCGAGGGACCGCCGTCTCCTGCACGACATCGGATAATTTCGCTTCGCCGACGAGCACATCATAGGTGGAGCGGCGGCGATTCTTGCGCTCGACCCCAAGGCCGGTGGAGGCATTGCCTTGCGGATCGAGGTCGACGATCAGCACGCGCTCGTTGATCGCGGCGAGCGCGGTGCCAAGATTGATCGCGGTCGTCGTTTTGCCGACGCCGCCTTTCTGGTTGGCGAGAGCGAGGACGCGGGGTCGTTGGGTCATGGCCGACTTCCAAACGGTCAAATTGAAAACGTGGTTAAGTTTTTCTTAAAGCCTGCTCGACGATGACAATGCGCCCGGCCGCATCGGTTTTACTGGGGGCGGTTGTCGAAAGAATCTTCCAAGATTTAGTGGCTTCGGTCAATTCGTTCTCAACATTTGCCCCCTTCATAAACAGGCCTTTTGCCCCGGTTTGCAGCAGGGGGGCGGCCAGCTCGAGAAGTTTAGGCAGTGGCGCGAGCGCGCGCGCCGTAACGGCTTCGAGGCCGGGTAGGGCAGCTACTTCCAGCTCCTCGACGCGTTTCACGTGAATCATCGCGGGCAGCTCAAACGCGCGCACGGCTTCGCGTAGAAACGCGGCTTTGCGCTGGTCACTTTCGATCAGATGCACCTTCGCGCCGGGCTTTTCTTTCAGCGCGATCGCGAGCGCAACGCCGGGAAATCCACCGCCCGACCCGAGATCCGCCCAGACTTTCGCATCCGGCGCGAGATTAAGAAGCTGCAAGCTGTCGGCGATGTGCCGCGTCCAGAGTTGCGGCAGCGTCGATTTTGCTACGAGCTGCACCGCGCGCTGCCAGCGCAAAAACAATTCCGCGAATTGATCCAGCCGCTCCGCCGTTTCACGTGAAACGGGTGTGAGTTTCAGCGCCTTTGAACGGTCGGCGGAAAGATCAGGCGCGCCGCGCATGCAGCGCCACGAGCGCCAGCGCCGCCGGCGTCATTCCTTCGATGCGATTGGCGTGGCCAATCGTGCGTGGCCGCACGGTGCCGAGTTTCTGCCGCAGCTCGAGCGAAAGGCCGGGGATGTTTTCGTAATCGAGCGCCGCCGGAATCGCGAGCGTCTCTTCCTGGCGGAAGCGCGCGACATCTTCCGCCTGCCGTTCGAGATAGACCGCGTATTTCGCGTCGGTCTCCAATTGCTCCACGATCTTCGGCTCAAAGCGCGAAAACTCCGGCCAGATGCGCGCGACGTGCGAAGCGTCGAACGAGGGGTAGGAGAGGAGGTCGAACGCCGTGCGGCGCTGGCCGTCGAGCTTGAGTTGAATGCCGAAGCCCTGCGCTTCGTTCGGCGTCACCGACTTCGATTTCGCCCAGGCGCGCGCATCGTTCAGCTTCGCGATCTTCGCGCCGAAGCGTGCGCGCCGTGTTTCGCCAACGCAGCCAAGCTCAATGCCCTTTTGCGTCAGCCGCTGATCCGCGTTGTCCGCGCGCAGGGTGAGGCGATATTCGGCGCGCGAAGTGAACATCCGATAGGGCTCGGCAACCCCGCGCGTCACGAGATCGTCGATCATCACGCCGAGATAAGCCTCCGCGCGATCGAAGGTGATGCCCTCGGAGCCAGCAGCACGGCGCGCCGCGTTCAATCCGGCAACAAGTCCCTGCGCGCCCGCTTCCTCGTAGCCCGTGGTGCCGTTGATCTGCCCCGCGAGAAACAGGCCGGGGAGGCGCTTCGATTCGAGCGTGTGGGTGAGTTCGCGCGGATCGACATAGTCGTATTCGATGGCATAGCCGGGCCGCTTGATTTCAACCCTGGCGAGTCCCGGGATCGTCGCGAGCAAAGCACGCTGCACTTCTTCGGGCAGCGAAGTGGAGATGCCGTTCGGATAAACGGTGTCGTCGTCGAGGCCTTCGGGCTCGAGAAAAATCTGATGCCCCTCGCGATCGCCGAAGCGGACGATCTTGTCCTCGATCGACGGGCAATAGCGCGGCCCCGTGCTTTTGATCTGGCCCGAATACATCGGCGAGCGATGGACGTTCTGGCGGACCACATGGTGCGTGGCCGCGGTCGTCCGCGTGATGCCGCAGGCGATCTGCGGGTTCTCGATTTTGTCGGTGAGCATCGAGAACGGCTCCGGCTCGGCGTCGGCCTCTTGCAACTCCAGCGAGTCCCAATCGATAGTTTTGCCATCAAGGCGCGGGGGCGTGCCCGTCTTCAGCCGCCCCAGCACGAATTCGAATCGCGCGAGCGTTTTCGAGAGGCCAAGCGCGGGCGCTTCGCCGACGCGGCCCGCGGGGATCTGCTTCTCGCCGATATGGATGAGGCCGGAGAGAAACGTTCCAGTGGTCAGCACCACCGCGCCAGTTTGAATTTCCTGGCCGTCGACGAGCTTCACGCCTACGACGGCTCCTTCCCGGACGATCAGGTCGTCCACTTCGGCTTCGATGACGCTCAAATTCGGTGTTTCGCGAATCTCCGCCTGCATCGCCTGCGCATAGAGCTTCCGGTCCGCCTGTGTGCGCGGCCCGCGCACGGCGGGGCCTTTGCGGCGGTTCAAGACGCGAAACTGAATCCCGCCTTTGTCCGCGACGCGGCCCATGAGGCCGTCGAGCGCATCAATCTCGCGCACCAGATGGCCCTTGCCGAGCCCGCCGATCGCCGGATTGCACGACATCGCGCCGATGGTCGCGAAGCGATGCGTGACGAGCGCCGTTTTCGCGCCCATGCGCCCCGAAGCATGCGCGGCTTCCGTACCGGCGTGGCCGCCGCCGACAACAATGACGTCAAACTCGTTCATGGCTGCGTTCATCGCGCGGATTCGCGGAGCCGTCAAAACGTTTCACGTGAATCAGACAGCACCCTCCAATCGTCATTCCGGAAGCCGCGAAGCGGCTGTCCGGAATCCAGATGCAATCGCGAGCGTCTCTGGATTCCGGGCTCGCGCACGCAAGTCGGCTTTTGCCGACTTGCGAAGATAATCCGATCTCGGGCAAGCCCGAGATCGGTGCGCGCCCCGGAATGACAAGAAATGGCGGGCAGGGCTGTTTCACATGAAACAGCCGGCATTAACCTTTCATTTACCAACGCAGAAATTCTTGAAGATGTCGCCCAGCACATCCTCGACGCCGATCCTGCCGGTGATGCGCGCGAAGGCATTGGCCGCACCACGCAGTTCCTCCGCGAACAATTCCTCGCGGCCCGAAATCTCCGGTTTCGATAACGCCATGAGGTGTTCGGCCGCCTCTTCCAGCGCTTTTCGCTGCCGCGCATGGGTGACAAGCGCGGGTTCGCCTGCGAGCTTTGCTGCCTCACCTGCGAGTTTCACGATCAGCGCATCGATCCCCGCGCCCGTCTTACCGGACACCGCGAGCTGCCCGGCCTTCGGCTTTCCCGGCATGAGATCAGCCTTTGCCCGCACCAGCCATTCGCGCTTCGGATCGCGCAGCGTGAGCGCCTTTTCATCGTCGACGAGCCACAGCACGAGATCGGCGGCCTCGGCGCGGGCGCGGGCCCGTTTCACGCCCTCGGCCTCAACGGGGTCGGTGGTTTCGCGAATCCCGGCGGTGTCGATCAGCACCACCGGCACGCCGTTCAAGTCGAGCGCGACTTCAATCACATCGCGCGTCGTGCCGGGGATATCCGAAACAATCGCGACTTCCCGCTCGGCAAGGCGATTGAGCAGCGTCGATTTCCCCACATTCGGCGCGCCCGCAATCGCGACCGTGAAGCCCTCGCGCAGCCGCTCGCCGCGCGAGGCATCCTTCAGAACAAGCCGGATTTCTGCGAGCAATTCCGCCGCCGTATTGCGCGCGGCGTGAATGAGATTTCCCGGCACGTCCCCCTCGTCCGAAAAATCGATCGCCGCCTCGATTTCGGCGAGCGCCTGGGTGAGCTTCTCCCGCCAGGCCTCGACCTTCTTCGACAAGCCCCCGCGGAACTGCAGGACTGCCTGCCGCCGCTGCGCCTCGGTTTCGGCCGCGATCAGATCGCCGAGGCCCTCAACGACCGTGAGATCGACCTTGCCGTTCAAGAGCGCCCGCCGTGTGAATTCCCCCGCCTCCGCCGGCCGGAAGCCATCGATCTTGCCGAGCACCCGGAAGATCGAGGCGACGATGGCGCGGCCGCCATGGATATGCAGCTCCGCCATGTCCTCGCCGGTCTCGCTCTTCGGGCCGGGAATCCAGAGCGCGAGCCCGTCGTCCAATGTTTCACGTGAATCCGGATCGAGGAATTTGGCGTAGGCCGCGCGCCGCGGCTCCGGCACTTTGCCGGTGAGCGTCTCCAACGCGGCTCGCGCGTTCGGCCCCGAGATGCGGATGACGGCGATGGCCGCGGGCAACCTTCCGCTCGAGAGCGCGTAGATCGTATGTGCCATGCTAAGGAGTTCTATGCCCGAAAACCGGCTCGCGAAAGAAACCAGTCCCTATCTCATCCAGCACAAGGACAATCCCGTCGCCTGGTGGCCGTGGGGGCCTGAGGCGCTCGCCGAAGCGCGGGAGAAGAATAAGCCGATTCTCCTCTCGATCGGCTATGCCGCCTGCCACTGGTGCCATGTGATGGCGCACGAGAGCTTCGAGGATGAGGCGACTGCGGCGGTGATGAACGAGCTCTTCGTGAACATCAAGGTCGACCGCGAGGAGCGCCCCGAGATCGACGAGATCTACATGAGCGCGCTGCATCACCTCGGCGAGCAGGGCGGCTGGCCGCTCACGATGTTTCTGACGCCGGAGGGAGAGCCGTTCTGGGGCGGCACTTACTTTCCGAAGGCCGCCGCCTACGGCCGGCCCGGCTTTCAGGACGTCTTGCGCCAGGTCGCGAAAATTTTCCGCGAGGAGCCGCAGAAGATCGAAACCAATCGCAAGGGTCTCGTCGACGAGCTCACGAAGCGCGCGAAGGCTGCGAGCAAGGTCAAGATCGGCGTCGCGGAGCTCAACCAGGTCGCGGAACGGATCGGCGGCCTGTTCGATCCGGTGAACGGGGGCCTCCGCGGCGCGCCGAAATTTCCCCAATGCGGCATGCTCGAATTTCTCTGGCGCGCCGGCGAGCGCACAGGCGAGGGGCGTTACTTCGCGGTGGTCGAGCACTCCCTCGCGCGCATGAGCGAGGGCGGCATCTACGATCATCTCGGCGGCGGCTATTCGCGCTACGCGGTCGACGACAAATGGCTCGTCCCGCATTTCGAGAAGATGCTCTACGACAACGCGCAAATTTTGGAGCTCTTGGCGCTCGCTTACGCGCGCGGCAGGAACGAACTCTTCCGTGAGCGAGCCCGCGAGACAGTTACGTGGCTCGCGCGCGAGATGACTTTGAGCGAGGGCGCCTTCGCTTCCTCGCTCGACGCCGACTCCGAAGGCGAGGAGGGAAAATTCTACGTCTGGTCTCGCGCGGAGATTGAAACGGCGCTTGGCGAAGAGGACGGTAAGTTTTTCGCTTCGCACTACGATGTGACGGACGGCGGCAATTTTGAAGGCCGTAATATCCTGAATCGTTTGAATCCCTTACCGCGCAGCAAAGAGGACGAGGCGCGGCAGAAAACTTTGCGCGAGAAGCTCCTGGCGATTCGCGCCAAACGAGTCCGGCCCGGTCTTGACGATAAAGTGCTCGCCGACTGGAACGGCTTGATGATCGCGGCGCTCGCCCATGCAGGCGCGCTCATGAACGAACCGGACTGGATCGCGCGCGGCGCGAAAGCGTTTCGCTTCATCGCCGAGAAAATGTCGAAGGGCGATCGTCTTGGCCATTCGTGGCGGGAAGGGCGGCTCGTTTTCCCCGGCCTCTCCTCGGATTTCGCCGCGATGATTCGTGCTGCGCTCGCGCTCCATCAGGCGACCGGCGAAAAATATTTTCTCGATCACGCGATCCGCTGGGCGGCGGCGCTGGAGAAGCATCATTTCGATTCCGAAACGAACGGCTATTTCCTCACCGCCGACGACGCCGAAGGATTGATCGTGCGCCCTGCGCTCACGCGCGACGACGCGCTGCCGAACCCAAATGGCGTGCACGCGCAGAATCTTATTCGCCTCGCGCTTCTCGCCGGCGACGACAAATATCGCGAACGGGCTGATCGCCTGCTCGAAGGTTTGCTGCCCTTCGCGGCCGAAAGCCTGTTCAACCACATGTCGCCGCTCTCGGCGCTCGACCTCCGCCTCCGCCACATCGAGATCGTCGCCGCCGGAAACCGCGCGGAGGAATTCGCAAAAGCGGCGCTGCAAATTTCTTTTCTCAATCGCACGCTGCTTCGCGCCGCGAATGTGGACGCGCTTTCACCCTCGCATCCGGCGCGCGAAAAACTCGCGTCACATTCGGGGCAGAGCGCCGCCTTCGTCTGCCAAAGCGAGCGCTGCTCGCTGCCGGTGACGGAGCCGGAGAAGCTTCGCGAAGCGGTGACGAGCTTTTCCGCGTGACGCTCACACGGCCGTTTCGGCAACGGTCGATTATGATGGGGGAAGCGCCGCGCGCGCTCTTCCCCTCTCCCCTTGTGGGAGAGGGAGTCCGGGCGGAGGCGAAGCCGAGGTAGGACGGGTGAGGGGTTAGGCCGCGACGTATCACATCGCGGATAGCTCAAACCCCTCCCTCGATCGCTCTCGCTCGCGAGGGGAGAGGAGCAGGCATTTGCGGTCGCACGAAATCTTCCGCTTGACAATTTTCACATATAGGACTATATTCTCCACCGTGCCGCGCCATGAGGGGCGTGTCTGCAGACAGGCTTGCATGCGGCGCGGGACCGGCGCCCGCTGCCGTGCCTTGTAAGCACGGGACCGGGACGCTCAAAGGAACCGTCCGCGGGCATGTGACAGACCCGCTGCCATCCTTGGCTGGACGGGGACTGGACCGGGCGGGGAGATCCCGCCCGCGCAGGAGCTTTAATCCTCCCCAAGGAGGGTTCCTTCTGCGCCGCAGATGGCGTGAGCCGTCTGCTTCATGAGGGTTCTCGTCCCCGGAAGTGCGGCCCTGAGCGCAAAATCGCCGAACTGGAGCGCCGCAAGGTGCCCGTCTCCTCGAAAGAGGAGACTACGGAAGGCCCGATTGCGCCAAGCGGCGCTCCGGTCCCTCGCTTCATTCCTCCGGACGAGAAAAACTCGTCGCGGAGTTAAAGGCGTTTGGCTGGATGATCGACGCAAACCCAATCGTCATCCTGAGGTGCGAGGCGCGTCAGCGCCGAGCCTCGAAGGAGGACGATCCATCCGTAATGCATACGGTGATTCCGGGGCCGTTCATCCTTCGAGGCTCGCTTCGCTCGCACCTCAGGATGACGGTTTTGGCTTCTCGCGGTCCGGAATGACAGTGACAACAAAACAAAAAGCCGGGCATTTCGCCCGGCTTTTCCGTATTCGGGATTCGAGATCGCTTACGTGTTCATACTCTCGAAGAACTCCGCGTTGTTCTTGGTCTGCCGGAGCTTGTCCAGGAGGAACTCGATCGCATCGACCGTACCCATCGGATTGAGGATTCGCCGCAGCACATACATCTTCTTGAGCACGACGGGATCCACAAGCAGCTCTTCCTTGCGCGTGCCGGAGCGCGTGATGTCCATCGCCGGGAAGACACGCTTGTCGGAAACCTTGCGGTCGAGAATGAGCTCGGAGTTACCCGTGCCCTTGAACTCTTCGAAAATGACTTCGTCCATGCGCGAGCCGGTATCAATCAGTGCCGTCGCGATGATCGTGAGCGAGCCGCCTTCCTCGATATTGCGCGCGGCGCCAAAGAAACGCTTCGGCCGCTGTAGCGCGTTCGCGTCGACGCCGCCCGTCAGCACCTTGCCGGATGAAGGAACGACGGTGTTATAGGCGCGGCCGAGGCGCGTGATGGAATCGAGCAGAATGACCACGTCGCGCTTGTGCTCGACAAGGCGCTTTGCCTTCTCGATCACCATTTCCGAGACCTGGACGTGGCGCGAAGCCGGCTCGTCGAAGGTCGAGGAAATCACCTCGCCCTTCACCGAGCGCTGCATGTCGGTGACTTCTTCCGGCCGCTCGTCGATCAGGAGCACGATCAGATAGCACTCCGGATGATTGGCCGTGATCGAATGCGCGATGTTCTGCAAAAGCACGGTTTTACCGGTGCGCGGCGGCGCGACGATCAGGGCGCGCTGGCCTTTGCCGAGCGGCGCCACGATATCGATGATGCGGTTGGAAAAATCCTTCCGCGTCGGGTCTTCGATCTCCATCTTGATCCGCTCGTCGGGATAGAGCGGCGTCAGGTTATCGAAATGGACCTTGTGCTTGATCTTCTCGGGGTCTTCGAAATTGATCGCGCTCACTTTCAGGAGCGCGAAATAACGCTCGCCGTCTTTCGGGCCGCGGATATGGCCTTCGACCGTGTCGCCCGAGCGCAGCGAGAAGCGCCGGATTTGCGAGGGCGAGATGTAGATGTCGTCGGGCCCGGCGAGGTAGTTCGCGTCGGGCGAGCGCAGGAAGCCGAAGCCGTCCTGCAGCACTTCGACGACGCCCTGGCCGACGATGTCGACGTCCTTGGCAGCGAGCTGCTTCAGGATCGCAAACATGAGTTCCTGTTTGCGCATGGTCGAGGCGCTCTCGACCTGATGCTCTTCCGCGAACGCCAGAAGCTCCGCGGGGGATTTTTTCTTTAATTCTTGTAGCGAGATTTCCGCCATGGGAATGAACCTTCGGACGGTTCAAATCCGTCCGTATTGTAGGGAGGGAGGATCGCAGGTCGTGAAGGGCGAGGTTGTTGCCTTGCTCCACGCGCTGACAACCGGGAGGTCGCCGTCTCTAGGCGCGAGCGCCTGCGTTGGGAGGAAGTGGAATCACAATAGGTAAAACCGGCGAGCCGCGCAAGGCGGAAATTATCCCGTCATTCCGGGGCGCGAGCAAAGCTCGCGAACCCGGAATCCAGCGAAGTTCGTATGTATATCTGGATTCCGGATAGCCTCGCTTCGCTCGGCTTCCGGAATGACGAAAACTAAAAAGGCTTCAACACCACCAGAAGCACGATCAGCACCATCAGAACGGCCGGCACTTCGTTCATGATCCGGTAGAATTTCGCCGGCCGCGTATTCCGGTCATCCTGAAAGTCGCGGAACCAGCGCACCATCTGGCCGTGCAGCGCCGAGAGCAGAATCACCAGGAAAAATTTCGCCTGCAGCCAGTGCGCTTTGTAAAAGCCGGTCTCGATCGCAAGCCAGACCCCGAAAATCCAGGTCAGCGTCATCGCGGGATTGATGATGACCTTCAGGAGCCGCCGTTCCATCACTTTGAAGGTTTCGGATTGCTTCGACCCCGGCTCGGCGTCGCAGTGATAGACGAACAGCCGCGGCAGATAGAGCATGCCGGCCATCCATGCGATCACGGAAATGATGTGCAGCGCCTTCAGCCAGAGATACAGCATTATTTACCTCGAACTCTCATAACCATCCGCTCGACATTTTCGATCGGCGTCTCCGGCTTGATGCCGTGGCCTAGATTGAAAATATGGCGACTTCCCCCAAAATCTTCGAGAATTTCGTCCACGGCGCGATCGAGCTTCTCGCCGCCTTCGATCAGAATATCCGGATCAAGATTGCCCTGAATCGCGCATGAGGAGGAAAGCGCCGCCCGCACTTGTTTCCGGTCCGCATGCATATCGACGGAAATCCCGTCCGCGCCGCAGGCGGCAACGATCTTCTGCATGTTCGGAACTGAAATTCCTTTTGGAAACAGGATGATCTTCGCGTCCGGCTTTGCCGCCCGCACGCGCCGCACGATTTCTGCACTTGGCTTGATGCACCATTCTTCGAACGATGGATCGTCGAGAACCCCCGCCCAGGTATCGAAGAGCTGTAAGAGGTCGGCGCCCGCCTTGAGCTGTCCGATCAAATGCTCGGCCGTCGTGTCCACCAGCCGCTCAATGATTCTGGAAAAAAGCACAAAATCATCTTTCGCAAGTTTTCTTGCCGGTTCTTGATCCGGCGTGCCGCGACCGGCGACCATGTAGCTCGCAACCGTCCAAGGCGCGCCGCAAAAACCGATCAGTGCCGTTTCCGCTGAGAGCTCAGCCCGGACTTTGGAAATCGCCTCATAAACCCGCTGCGTGATCCCGGTATTCAGCTTCTCGCGCATTGCCCGGAATGCCGCTTCGTCCGCGACGGGCTCGAGCCTCGGCCCTTCGCCTTCCTCGAACCAAAGCTTCACACCGAGCGCATAGGGCACGATCAGGATGTCGGAAAAAATAATCGCAGCATCGAACGGGAACCTCCGCACCGGCTGCAGCGTTACTTCGGCGGCAAGACCCGGGGTAAGACAAAGATCGACGAAACCTCCGGCCTTGGCACGGACTTCGCGGTATTCGGGAAGATAGCGTCCCGCCTGCCGCATCATCCAGATCGGCGGTCGCTTTACGCTTTCGCCGCCGAGCACGCGGATGATCGGATTGTTCGCTATCCCTCCACGCGTATCCTTCGATTTCATTTCTATAAGAATCTTTGTCTGAGTCTGTTAGGCCGGGGATTGTGGTGTTCATGGCCATCCACGGCTCCTGCACATTTATCCCACAGGGCCCGCAGCACGGATAGCTGCGATAAACTTGGCTGAATGCGCCTTATTCAGAACTTCCCGATTCTCACCCGGATTCCGCCTTAACTTTTCCTCTTCCAAGCGCTGTGGACGGACAAGGCGCTTCTCCCCAGGCATCGGCACCGGAGCCGTGATAGAGTGAATTCGATCCGTTTTATCCACAAAGCCGCGGGATAACGCGTGCCGGCGAGACCTCCGAACACCGAAAGCTACTTTCATCTGCATCTCGTCTCGGACTCGACCGGCGAGACGCTGCTCGCGGTCGGCCGCGCGGCGGCAGCGCAATTTGCGACCGTTTCGCCTATCGAGCATGTCTTCCCGCTTCTCAGAAACCAGAAGCAGCTCGACCACGCGCTGGAGGAAATCGAGGCCAATCCCGGCATCGTTCTCTATACGCTGGTCGACCACGCGCTTGGCGAACGGCTGGAAGCACGCTGCCGCGAGATGAACGTGCCGTGCCTCTCGATCCTCGGCCCGGTGCTCTCGCTCTTTCATAGCTATCTCGGCACCGAGACGACCCCGCGGATCGGCGGTCAGCATATGATGAACCCCGCCTATTTCCGCCGGATCGAGGCCCTGAACTTCACCATGATGCATGACGACGGCCAGCACACCGAGGATCTTGAGAACGCCGACGTGGTGCTGATCGGCGTCTCGCGCACATCGAAAACGCCGACGAGCATTTATCTCGCGAACCGCGGCATCAAAACCCTGAACATCCCGCTCGTGCCCGAGATCGACCCGCCCGCCGAGCTCGAAAAGGCAAAAAAGCCGCTCGTCGTCGGCCTTTACGCGAGCCCCGAGCGCATCGTGCAGATCCGCCAGAACCGGCTCTTGTCGCTGAATGCGGCGCAATCGGATTCCGCCTATATCGACCGCGAACGCGTCTCGCAGGAAATCGCCGCCTCGAAGAAGCTCTGCACCAAGCACGGCTGGCCGAGCATCGACGTCTCGCGCCGCTCGATCGAGGAAACCGCCGCCGCCGTGATCGCGCTCCTGCAGGAACGCCGCCGCATGGAGCAGGCATGACGAGGCGAATATGAGCTTGTGGATCGGCGAGCCTTTGGTGCTCGCGTCAAAAAGCGCGTCCCGGCGCGCGCTCCTGGAAGCCGCCGGCATTCCGCTACAACTCGATCCCGCCGAGATCGACGAGCGCGGCATCGAGCAATCGAAGGCCGCAAGCGCCGGCGCGAAGGAAGTCGCGGTTCTGCTCGCGCGCGAAAAGGCGCTGGCAACCGCGGAGCGCCACCAGACTGCAGCCGTTTTGGGTGCCGATCAGACGCTTTGCCTTGGCACACAACGCTTTTCAAAACCCGTGTCAAAAGATGCCGCGTGCGATCAGCTCAAAGCGCTTTCGGGCAAAACCCACGAGCTGCATTCCGCCGCCGCCGTCGCGCGTGCAGGCAAAATCGCTTTTGAAGCCGTCACCACCGCGAAACTCACGATGCGCGCGCTCTCGCCCGCTTTCATCGACGCTTATCTCGATGCGGCGGGCGAGCGCGTGACGAAAAGCGTCGGCTGCTATCAGCTCGAAGGTCTTGGCATTCACCTCTTCGAGCGGATCGAAGGCGACCACTTCACCATTTTGGGCATTCCCCTTCTGCCGCTTCTTGCCTATTTCCGCGCCGCCGGGATGATGCGCGCATGACCGAACTTCGCGCTTGCGTCATCGGCCATCCGGTCGCGCATTCCCGCTCGCCGCTCATTCATAAATACTGGCTCGCCGTACACGGCATCAAAGGCGACTACACGCGCGTGGACGTGCCGCCGAAGGATATCGCGCGCTTCTTCGACGACTTCCCAAAAAGCGGATTTGTCGGCGGCAATGTCACGATCCCGCACAAGGAGATCGCTTTCCGCAAGGTCGTCGAAGCCGATCCGGTCGCGCGCGTGCTCGGCGCCGTCAACACGATCTGGGTGAAAGACGGCAAGCTTCACGGCGCAAGCACCGACGTTCATGGCTTCGTCGCCAATCTCAACCGTTCGCAACCCGGCTGGGACGGGCGGACGAAAACGGCCGTGATGATCGGCGCGGGCGGCGCTTCGCGCGCGATTGCATACGGCCTCCTCGAGAAGAAAGTTCAGAACGTCATCGTGGCGAACCGCACGGCCGAACGGGCGCGTGAAGTCTCCGCGCATTTCGACAACCGGCTCGTGCCGGTCGCGCTCTCAAACATCACGCCGCATCTGGCCGAAGCCGACCTTGTCGTCAACGCGACCTCGCTCGGCATGACCGGACAGCCGCCGCTTGTGCTTGACCTTTCGCCGTTGAAAAAATCCGCAATCGTTTATGACGTGGTCTATGCGCCGCTGGAGACCGACCTTCTGAAAGCGGCGAAGGCGCGCGGCAATCCGGTGGTCGACGGCCTTGGGATGCTCCTGCATCAGGCGGCGCCTGCTTTCGAGTGCTGGTTCGGGGTTCGCCCGGAAGTAACGCCGGAACTCCGCGCGCTTGTCGCCGCCGATCTTGCGCGCGAGGCCAGGCGATGATCGTGCTCGGGCTCACGGGCTCCGTCGGCATGGGCAAATCCACCACCGCAAAAATGTTCGCGGAGGAGGGAATACCCGTTTTCGACGCGGACGCCGAAGTGCACCGCCTGTATGAAGGAAAGGCGGCGGCACCCATCGAAGCGGTCTTCCCGGGCGTTACGAAAAATGGCCGCGTCGACCGCGGACTTCTTTCCGCCCGCGTCGTCGGCGAGGGCGAGGCGCTGATGCGGCTCGAATCGATCGTGCATCCGTTGGTGCGGGACGCCCGGCGCGCATTCGTCGAAAAAGCCCGCGCTTCCGGCGCAAAAATCGCGCTCGTCGATATCCCGCTTCTGTTCGAAACCGGCAACGGCGAGGGCATTGATAAAATTGTGGTCGTGAGCGCGCCCGCAGAGGTACAGAAAGCGCGCGTATTGGCCCGCGACGGGATGACAGAGGAGAAGTTCCAGGCGATTCTCGCGCGCCAGATGCCGGACGCCGAAAAGAGGAAACGCGCCGATTTCGTGATCGATACGTCGAGGGGTTTTGCCGCCGCGCGCGAAGATGTGCGCGCGATCTTGCGCGAACTTCTTTCGGCGGAGTAAAAAACGAATCATGCGCGAAATCGTGCTCGATACCGAAACCACGGGACTTGATCCCGCCCTCGGCCATCGCGTCGTCGAGATCGGCTGCGTCGAGCTGATGAACTACATCCCGACCGGCGCCGTCTATCACGTCCTCATCAATCCCGAGCGCGACATGCCGCCCGAAGCCGAGGCGATCCACGGCCATTCGGCGGCGTTTCTTGCCGACAAGCCGAAATTCGCGGAAGTCGCCGATGCTTTTCTCGAATTCGTCGGCGATGCCAAGGTCATCATCCATAACGCCGGCTTCGATTTCGGCTTTCTGAATTTCGAGCTGGAGCGCGCAAAGCGCGCGCTGCTCCTGCGCGAGCGCATTATCGACACGCTTGCGCTGGCGCGCCGCCGGCATCCCGGCGGGCCGAACCGGCTCGACGATCTGTGCGCGCGCTACGGCATCGACAATTCCCGCCGCACCAAGCATGGGGCGCTGCTCGACGCGGAACTGCTCGCGGAGGTTTACGCGGAACTCATCGGCGGGCGGCAGGCGCGCTTCGGTCTCGACCAGATGCAGCTTTCTTCGCGCGCGAAAAAATCCGCGACGGCGCGCCCGCGGCCCGTGCCGCTTGCGCCGCGCGTCAGCGCGGAAGAGCGCACAATGCATAGCGCGCTCGTCGAGAAGCTCGGCGTAGACGCGATCTGGAATCTTTACGCTGCAAAGAAAGCGGGCGCCTGAGGCGTCAGGCCTGCTGCGGACGCGGCTGGTCTTGTTCTGGCCCCGGCATGAAGCGCTCGTGATAAAGCCGCGTGAAATCCACCGGATCCAGCAGCAGCGGCGGAAAACCTCCGGTCTGCGTGATGTCCGAGATAATTTGCCGGGCAAAAGGAAACAGCAAGCGCGGGCATTCGATCAGCACGATAGGCTGTTTCAGTTCGGGTGGCACATTGCGAAGACGGAAGACGCCTGCGTAGATCAAATCGATATTGAACAGAATCTTGTCCTGTTGCTCCGTGCGGGCCTCGATGCGCAATTCGACTTCTACGTCGGTCTCGGCCAGTGGCTTCACGCTCACATTGAAATCGAGCTTGATGGAGGGTTGTGGTCCTTTGCCGCTCACGGATTCAGGCGCATTCGGGTTTTCGAACGACAGGTCCTTGATATATTGCGAAAGGGCCGTGACCGCCGGCGCATTATCCGCGTAAGGATGTTGCCCGCCGTTCGAGGTCGCCATGACATTCTCCGATTCTGCTGAATTTCCGCCGCGGCGAGGCCGTGACGCCGGGCTGGCTACCATGCCCATAAAAAGCACACAAGAATGGCTTGAACTGGCCCCTTCGACCGTCTTGGTTGGCGGAACCCGCTAGATCGATTAGCTTTTGAATCCGGTGGGTGCTTCAATCGCTTCGCGACGTACCCATATTACCCTAGCCACCCGCCGGAAACGAAAGCCCGATCGTGCTCGACATCTACACCATTATCTTCCTTGCACTCGCGGTCTTCATCTTTGCGCGCCTTCGGAGCGTGCTGGGCCAGCGCACGGGCCGCGAACGCCCGCCTTACGATCCGTTCACGCGCACGGAAGCCGGAAAGCCGGTCACCGCCGACAATGTCGTGCCGATCGCCAACAAGGGCGCGGATAACGCCGCCGACCGCACCATCGAGGCGACCGCAGAGAAGCCGGATCGCTGGGCGGGCATCGCCGAGGCCGGCACCCCCGCCGCCGCGGGGCTGGACGCGATCGCGCGCGCCGAGCCCGGCTTCAATGCCCGTCATTTTCTGAGCGGCGCGAAAGGGGCCTATGAGATGATCGTCACCGCTTTCGCGTCGGGCGACCGCAAGACCTTGAAGAATTTGCTCGCCCGCGACGTCTTCGACAATTTCGCAAAAGCGATCGGCGAGCGCGAGTCGCGCGGCGAGACCACCGAATCGCGCTTCGTCGCGATCGAAAAGGCCGAGATCACGCATGCCGAGGTCAAGGCGAAAACGATGCAGATCACCGTGCGCTTCCTCTCGCAGATCGTGACCACCACCAAGAACAAAGCAGGCGAGCCGGTGGAGGGAAGCCCGAACGGCATGACCGACATCACGGATGTCTGGACTTTCGCGCGCGACGCCGGTGCCAACGATCCGAACTGGAAACTGGTCGCGACCGATTCCGGCTGATCTTCGCGTGATCGCGCTCAAGCTTCGAACGCTCCTGCTCGCGACTCTTCTTCTCTCGCTCTGCCTGCCCGCACAGGCGACGCCGTTCAAGATGCCGGGCACCGAGCTTGAGCCGTCTTCATTCTCGAAACTCGACCGCTGGCAAGCCGACGACCACGCCGCCTCCTTCGCCGCTTTTCGCAAAAGCTGCAACGCGCTTTTAAAACGCCGCGGGAAGATCAGTCCCTTTGCGGAAGATTTGCAGATCGCTTGCAAGGCGGCAGCCGAGATTCCGCTGCCCGCCGACAAAGCGACCGCGAAGAAATTCTTCGAGGAGAATTTCATTCCCGTGCGGATTTCGAAACTCGGCGAGCGCGACGGCTTCCTCACCGGCTATTACGAGCCGATCGTGGAAGGAAGCCGCACCAGGCACGGCGAATATATCTATCCGATTTATCGCACGCCGCCCGACCTCAGGTCGCGCGTGAAGCAAAGCGTGCGCAGCCTGCGACATCGCATCGGCCGCAAGATCGCGGGCTATTTCGACCGCGGCGCGATCGAGGCGGGCGCTCTCGAAGGCCGTGGTCTTGAAATCTGCTGGCTGAAGGATCCGATCGAATCCTTTTTCATCCACGTCCAGGGCTCGGCGCGCGTCCAGCTCGAGGACGGCAAGCAAGTGCGGCTCAATTTCGATGCCCATAACGGCTATCCCTATGTGTCGATCGGCAAGGTCATGATCGACAAGGGCATCGCGACGCGCGACCAGATGTCGATGGATTTGATCCGCACTTATTTTGCGGAAGATCCCGAGGAAGCGCGCGAGATCATGAATCAGAACCGCTCCTACGTCTTTTTTCGCGAGATCAGCGAATTGCCGGGCCATGTCGAGCCGCCCGGCGCGCAAGGCGTGAATCTGACGGCGCTCCGCAGCATCGCCGTCGATAAAAATTTGCACGTCTATGGCACGCCGTTCTGGATCGAGGCCGAGCTGCCGATTGACAGCGATAAGTCCGATACTAAATTCCGCCGCCTTATGATTGCGCAGGACACGGGCGGCGCGATTATCGGTCCCGCGCGCGCCGATCTCTATTTCGGCGCGGGCTTGAAAGCCGGCACGCAAGCCGGCCGCATCAAGAATCCGGGGCTGTTCTATATGCTGGTGCCGAAGAGCGCCGATCCCTCGAAGCGGATCGATCCGGTGCCGCTGCCCGAGCCGCGGCCGAAAGAGGCGCAGGCGCCGAAGGAAAACCCGAAAGCGGCGCCAAAAAAAGATAAAGATAAGGACGCGCCGAAAGCGAAGGAAGGCACCAAAGCGAGCAAGACATGAGCCGGAACGGGGGCGGGGAGGAAGACGGTGACGCGCTATGGGATGCGGTGAAAAAAACCGTCGCGCCGCTCAAAAAGTCGCAGCCAAGCGCGGCTCCGAAAACTGAAAAAGCCAGGACGCCGAAGCCCGCGGCAAAACGAAAACATGCGCATGTTCCGCCATTGCAGCCCGCGCCGCGTCCGCCTTCATTGCCGCCGATTATCAGGCTTGACCGGCGCGCGCGCAGTAAAATCGCGCGCGGCAGCACCGAAATCGAAGGAAAGCTCGATCTCCACGGCTACAAGCTCACGGACGCGAAACACCGCCTCGCCGATTTTCTCGCCCGTGCGCAAGCGCGCGAAAAATCGCTGGTCTTGGTGATTACCGGGAAGGGGAGCGTCGCGCCGCACGGTGCGGAGCGCGGCGTCTTGAAACGCGAAGTACCGATGTGGCTCAGCTCCGCCGAATTTCGCCCGCTCGTGATTGGTTTTGAGGAAGCCGCTTCGCGCCACGGCGGCGCGGGGGCGCTGTACGTTAGAGTGAGACGTAAACGCTAATTATTGTCATTCCGGGGCGCGCGAAGCGCGAACCCGGAATCCAGATGAATTCTGTACGCATCTGGATTCCGGACAGCCCTCGCTACGCTCGGGCTTCCGGAATAACGACATTGAGCGTTAGAGAATAAACCGTGACAAATCCGCGTTCTTCGCCAAATCCTCGACTTTCGAGCGCACATAGTTGCCGTCGATCACGAGCTTCTCGCCCGAGCGGTCGGGCGCAGAGAAGCTGATCTCGTCGAGCACGCGCTCGATCACCGTCTGCAGCCGCCGCGCGCCGATATTCTCCAGTTTCGAATTCACTTCTACCGCCACATCCGCGATCGCATCGATGGCGTCACCGGTGAATTCGAGATCGACCTTCTCCGTCGCCATCAGCGCGACCGACTGTTTGACGAGGCTCGCTTCGGTCTCGGTGAGGATGCGGCGAAAATCGTCGCGCGTAAGTGCCGAGAGCTCGACACGGATCGGCAGCCGGCCCTGCAATTCCGGCAGCAAATCCGAAGGCTTCGCCACATGAAACGCGCCGGACGCGACAAACAAAACGTGATCCGTCTTCACCGGGCCGTGCTTGGTGGAGACCGTGGTGCCTTCGATGAGCGGCAGAAGATCGCGCTGCACGCCTTCGCGGCTGACATCGGCGCCGCGCGCGCCTTCGCGCGCGGTGATCTTGTCGATCTCGTCGAGAAAGACGATGCCGTTGTTTTCGACCGCATGGATCGCTTCCTGCACGACCGCTTCCTGGTCGAGCAGCTTGTCGGATTCTTCCGCCATCAATAACGGATGCGCTTCGGAAACCGAGACGCGCCGCGTGCGCGGCCTTCCGCCCATCTTGCCGAAGATGTCGCCGAGCGAAATCGCGCCCATCTGCGCGCCCGGCATGCCGGGGATTTCGAACATCGGGAGTTGCGCCGCGCCGCCGGCAAGTTCGACCTCCACTTCCTTGTCGTCGAGCTCGCCCGCGCGCAATCTGTGCCGGAAGGAATCGCGCGTCGCCGCGCTCGCATTCTTTCCGACGAGCGCATCCAAGACGCGCTCCTCTGCGTTCTGCTGCGCTTTTGCCTGCACGCCGCGGCGTTTGTTCTCGCGCACCATCGCGATGCCGATTTCGACGAGATCGCGGATGATTTGCTCCACGTCGCGCCCGACGTAACCGACTTCGGTAAATTTCGTCGCCTCGACCTTGAGAAACGGCGCGCCCGCGAGCTTCGCGAGCCGCCTGGAAATTTCGGTTTTGCCGACGCCGGTCGGTCCGATCATCAGGATATTTTTCGGCAGCACTTCCTCGCGCAGCTTCTCATCGAGCTGCAGCCGCCGCCAGCGATTGCGGAGCGCGATCGCGACCGCGCGCTTCGCGTCCTTCTGGCCGACGATATAGCGGTCGAGCTCGGATACGATCTCGCGGGGGGAAAAATCGCTCATACTCAGCTTTCAATCGATTCAATGACGAGGTTGCGGTTGGTGTAAACACAAATGTCGGCGGCGATTTCCATCGCGCGCCGCACGATCGCTTCCGCGCCGAGCGGGCCGTCGGCGAGCGCGCGTGCGGCGGCGAGCGCATAAGGCCCGCCGGAACCGATCGCGGCGATCCCGCTTTCGGGCTCCAGCACATCGCCGGTGCCGGCGAGAAGCAGCGTCGTTTCCTTGTCCGCGACCAGCATCATCGCGTCGAGGCGCCGGAGATAACGATCCATCCGCCAGTCTTTCGCGAGCTCCACGCAAGCCCGCGCGAGCTGGCCCTTGTGCTGCTCGAGCTTCCCTTCGAGCCGCTCGAACAAAGTGAGCGCGTCGGCGGTGGCGCCGGCGAAGCCGCCGATCACTTTACCATCGCCGAGGCGGCGCACTTTCTTGGCGTTGCCTTTCATGATCGTGTTGCCGAACGACACCTGGCCGTCGCCGCCGATCGCGACCTGATTGCCCTTGCGGACCGCCAAAATCGTGGTGCCGTGAAACTGCTGTGGCTCAGAACTCATGTAAAACTCCCCACAAGAACGCTTATTTAAGTAGAGATCGGCAGTCTGCAAACCTTAACGGCTTTTCGCGCGGCTCGAAGGTGGCAACGAAGCCGCCTTCTTGCTAGAAACCGCGCGTTTCGAGGAGAAATTCATGCGTTCGGGCAAGCTTTCCCGCACCACTAAGGAGACCGAGATTGCGCTTTCCGTCAATCTCGACGGCACCGGCCGCGCGGATGTCGCGACCGGCATCGGCTTCCTCGACCACATGCTCGACCTTCTCGCCCGCCACGCGCGCATGGATTTGACCGTGAAAGCGAAGGGTGATCTTCACATCGACGCCCATCACACGACGGAAGACATCGGCATCGTGCTCGGCCAGGCGGTCAAACAAGCGCTCGGCGACATGCGCGGCATCACGCGTTACGCCGACGTGCATATTCCGATGGACGAGACGCTGACGCGCGTTGCGATCGACATTTCCGGCCGGCCCGTCCTTGTCTTCCGCGTCGAATTTCCGCGCGACAAGATCGGCGAATTCGACGTCGACCTCGTGCGCGAATTCTTCCACGCTTTCACCATGAATGCGGGCATGACGCTGCATGTCGAAACGCTCTACGGCGATAATTCGCATCACGTCGCCGAGAGCTGCTTCAAGGCGCTCGCGCGCGCGCTGCGCGCTGCGATCGCAATCGACCCCGCGGCGAAAAACGAAATTCCCTCGACCAAGGGCAGCCTCGGCTGATTTCTGATCGAAACCGGCGAACGGAGTGCCGTGTTGAAAACCTATATTGTATTCGAGCCCGAGAATGCGCGCGCAGGCGATGACGGCGCGCGGACGGAATTCGTGCGCGAGAAATTTTCCTGGGCGGCGTTTTTCTTCGCGCCGCTCTGGCTCCTCTTCAACCGGTTGTGGCTCGCCTTCGTTCTCTTTTGCGCGGTGGAAATTCTGATCGTCTGCGGCGTCTATTATTTCGGCTTCACCGGCCTTGGCGGCTTTGCGGCGCTTCTCCTGCCGCCTCTGGTCGTCGCCTTCGAAAGCGCGCAGCTCAAGCGCTATCGGCTGCACCAGAAATATTATCGCGAGGCGGACGTGGTGCCGGCGGAGGATCTCGAAAGCGCCGAGCGGCGCTATTTCGGGCGCCGCAAGCTTGCGCCCGCGAGCCCGCCTGCTTCGCCGCCGCCGGTATTTCCCGAGAAGCCGCGCGCGTCGCCTTCCGTGATCGGATTGTTCCCGGAGCGCGGGCGATGACCCTCGCGGTGATCGATTACGGCTCCGGCAACCTGCACTCGGCGGCAAAAGCCTTGGAGCGCGCCGCGCGCGAAGGCGGAACGAACGAAAAGATCGAGGTTACGAACGACCCCGATAAAGTTCGCCGCGCCGACCGCGTGGTGTTGCCCGGTGTCGGTGCGTTTGCCGACTGCAAGGAAGGCCTCGATGCCGTTCCCGGCATGGTCGAAGCGATGACCGAAGCCGTGCAGAAAAACGGCAAGCCCTTTTTCGGCATTTGCGTCGGCATGCAGCTTTTGGCCGAGCGCGGCCGCGAGAACAAAGTCACCGACGGCCTCGGCTGGATCAAGGGCGAAGTCGACAAGATCGCGCCGAAGGACAAGGCGCTGAAAATTCCGCATATGGGCTGGAACACGCTGGAAACAAAACGCGCGCACCCGTTGTTCGAGGGGATCGATCTCGGCGCAACAGGTTTGCACGCCTATTTCGTCCACTCCTATCAGCTCAATCCGGCCGATGAACGCGATCTTCTCGCCGCCTCGAATTACGGCGGCCCCATCACGGCCGCGATTGCGCGCGGTAATATCGCGGGCTCGCAATTCCATCCCGAGAAGAGCCAGAAGCTGGGGCTCGCGCTCCTCGCCAACTTCTTGCGTTGGAAGCCGTGATTTTATTTCCCGCGATTGACCTGAAGAATGGCGAAGCCGTGCGCCTGCAACAGGGCGACATGAACCGCGCGACCGTTTTCAACAAGGATCCGGTTGCGCAGGCACGCGCTTTTGAAGCGATGGGGTTCCAGTGGCTGCATCTTGTCGACCTCGACGGGGCGTTTGCGGGCAAGCCCGTGAACGCGCGCGCGGTCGCGGGGATTCTGAAAGCGGTGAAGATGCCGGTGCAGCTTGGCGGCGGCATCCGCAACCTGCAGACGGTCGAAGGCTGGTTAGCTGGGGGCGTGAAGCGCGTCGTGATCGGCACCGCCGCCGTGCGCGACCCCGAATTCGTGAAAATCGCGGCGAAGAAATATCCCGGCCAGGTCGCCGTCGGCATTGACGCGCGCCACGGCAAGGTCGCCGTTTCCGGCTGGGCGGAGGATACCGCATTCGAAGCGTCCGAGATCGCGAAATTGTTCGAAGATTGCGGTGTCGCCGCCATCATCTACACCGACGTCGAGCGCGACGGCATGTTGCAGGGCTTGAACCTCGATTCCACGATTGCGCTGGCGGACAGCGTCTCGATCCCCGTGATCGCCTCGGGCGGCCTCGCTTCGCTCGACGACATCAAGAAGCTTGTTGAGCCGCGCGCAAAAAAACTCGAAGGCGCGATCGCGGGCCGCGCGCTCTATGACGGCCGCCTCGACGCCAAAGCGGCGCTCGAACTCTTGAAGAGCGCCTGATGTTCACCGTTCGCCTGATTCCCTGTCTCGATGTGAAAGACGGCCGTGTCGTCAAAGGCGTGAACTTTGTGGAGCTGCGCGACGCCGGCGATCCGGTCGAGGCCGCGAAGGCCTATGACGCCGCCGGTGCCGACGAGCTTTGCTTTCTCGATATCACCGCGAGCAGCGACAACCGCGGCACGCTGCTCGATGTCGTCCGCCGCACCGCGGAAGCCTGCTTCATGCCGCTCACCGTCGGCGGTGGCGTTCGTTCGGTCGAAGACGTGCGCGTGCTGCTTGCCTCCGGTGCCGACAAGGTCTCGATCAACACTGCCGCCGTGCAGCGGCGCTCGCTCGTCAAAGAAGCCGCTGAAAAATTCGGCGATCAGTGCATCGTCGTCGCGATCGACGCGAAGAAAGTCTCGCAGCCGAAAGCCGTGAAGGACCGATGGGAGATCTTCACCCATGGCGGCCGCCGCGCGACCGGGATCGACGCCCTCGAATATGCGCAGGAAGTGGTCGCGCTCGGGGCCGGCGAAATCCTGCTGACTTCGATGGACCGCGACGGCACCAAGATCGGCTACGACCTTGGCCTCACCCGCGCGATTGCCGACAGCGTGCAGGTGCCGGTGATCGCCTCCGGCGGCGTCGGAACGCTGCAACACCTCGTCGAGGGCATCCGCGACGGCCACGCGACGGCGGCGCTCGCCGCCTCGATCTTCCATTTTGGCGAATATTCGATAGGCGAAGCCAAACGCTATATGGCGAAAGCGGGCCTCCCCGTCCGCCTCGATGCGTGATAGAGGCTTTTTACGTTTGCCCTGAGTTTTCGCCGATGCCCGACTTCAACCTCGATAAGCTCGCCGCATTGATCGCCGATCGCGCCCGCGCGGGCGGTGACAAGTCCTATACGCGCAAGTTGCTCGACGAGGGCGTGCAGAAATGCGCGAAAAAGCTCGGTGAAGAAGCGACCGAAACGGTGGTCGCCGCGCTCTCCGGCGACAAGCAGGCGGTCGTTTCCGAGAGCGCCGATCTTCTCTATCATCTCCTCGTCGTGCTGGAATCGCGCGGCGTGAAGCTTGACGACGTTTATGCCGAGCTCAAGCGTCGCACGGCGCAATCGGGCCTAGAGGAAAAAGCGTCGCGCAAGAGCGGCTGACGGCTTCTCATGGAAAAGAAGATCGAAGACGGGCTCTCGCCCTATCGCGTATTCACCCGTGCCGAATGGGCGGCGCGGCGTGAAGACACGCCGATGACGCTCACCCATCACGAGATCGAGGAGCTGCATGCCTTTAACGAGCGGCTCTCGATGAAAGAAGTGGAAGAGATTTATCTTCCTCTCTCGCGGCTTTTTTCCATGTACGTCGCCGCGACCCAGCGTCTGTTCCGCGCGGCGCAGCGCTTTCTCGGCACGGAAGACGCGAAGGTGCCCTACATCATCGGGATCGGCGGCTCCGTCGCCGGCGGAAAATCCACCACCGCGCGCGTTCTCCAAGCGCTTCTCGCGCGCTGGCCGAACACGCCGAAGGTCGATCTCATCACCACCGACGGATTTTTGCTGCCGAACGCGATTCTCGAGCGCGAAGGCTTGATGCAGAAGAAAGGCTTTCCCGAAAGCTACGACACGCCGCTTCTTCTCCGCTTCCTCACCGACATCAAGGCTGGCCGCGGGCCGGTGCGCGCGCCGCTTTACAGCCATCTCACCTATGACGTGGTGCCGGGCGAAGCGATCGAGGTGGAGCGCCCGGACATTTTGATCGTCGAAGGCCTGAATGTCTTGCAGCCGAATCGCTTTCCGAAGGACGGCAAGCCTTATGTTTCGGACTTCTTCGATTTTTCGATCTATATCGACGCCGAGGAAGACGTCCTCGAGCAATGGTACGTGCAGCGGTTTTTCCGGCTGCGGGAAACGGCCTTCCGCGACCCGAAATCCTATTTTAACCGCTACTCAAAAGTGAGCGACGAGGAAGCGAAGGAAATCGCGCTCTCGCTTTGGCGAAACATCAATCTCGTGAATCTCCACGAAAATATCCTGCCGACGAAATTGCGCGCGAGCCTGATCCTCGGCAAGAACCCCGATCACCAGATCGAAACCGTGGCGCTCAGAAAACTTTAAGCCGCCTGTTCCTTGTCATTCCGGACGGCGCGAAGCGCCGATCCGGAATCCAGATACGCAAGCTGGTGTTTCTTGATTCCCGGTTCGCGAGCTTCGCTCCCGCCCCGGAATGACATTCTCTAATTTTAAGCCGCAGCGGCTGCGCGCTTCGCGCTCGTGCCGCGCGCGGCCGCAATCGCGCTTTCCAGCGTCTCGCGATCGAACGGTTTCACCACGAACGCATCCATGCCGGCGTCCATGCACGCGTTGCGATCCTCGTTTCCCGCGTTCGCCGTGAGCGCGATCACCGGCACATTGCCGGCGCCTTCGAGCGCCCGGATGCGGCGCGTCGCTTCCAGGCCATCCATGCCCGGAAGATGCAGGTCCATCAGCACGAGATCGAACGGCGCGCCGACCGCATGCGCGCTCGCGACCGCCTTCACGGCGGCAATGCCGTCGCCGACCACGGTCGGGATATGGCCGAGCTTGCCGAGCGTCGCTTGCGCGAGAAGCGCGTTGATGTCGTTGTCTTCCGCGATGAGCACCGCAAGCGCGCGCTCGCGCGGGAGCGGGCCGTCCGCAGCGTCATGCGAGATCGCGACCGGCTCGATTTCCGCGGCGGCGAGCTGCGCGGCGAGCGAGGCCGCGCGCAGGGGCTTTACGAGATAGCCGTCGAAGCCCGCACCGCGCAGACGGACGAGTTCCGGCCGCTCGGTTGGCGAGAGCAGCACGAAAAGCTGCCGGTCGCGAGTCTTTGCTTGCTTTGCGAGCGAGATCGCCTCCGCCGCGCCGAAAGCGCGGTCGACGAAAACATGCGTCCAGTTGCGCTCCGGCAGCAGCGTCTCGGCAACGGGAATTTCGGCGGCAAGCGTCACATGCGCGCCCCAGGCGGAAAGCTTCCGCTCGAGCGCGGGGCCGGTCACGGGCGAGGGCGAAGCGACAAGAATATCGCGGCCGGAAAGATCGGCCGGCGTAAAGGCCGGATCGCATTCGATCGCGGGGAGATCGACCGAAAAGCTGAAGACCGAGCCGCGCTCCGCGCCGCTTTGCAGCGAAATCTCGCCGCCCATGCGCTCGACGATCTTCGCGGCGATCGCGAGGCCAAGCCCCGTGCCGCCGTGGCGGCGCGCGGGCGAATCGTCGCCCTGCTCGAATTCGCGGAAAATGCGGGCCTGTGCCTCTTCCCCGATGCCGGGGCCGCTGTCCTCGACCATGAAGCGGATCTTGCCCTGATCGTGTTCGACCACGACGAGCACGCCGCCCTCGTCGGTGAATTTCACGGCGTTCCCGGCAAGATTCAGGAGCACCTGGCGGAGCCGCGCCGCGTCGCCAAAGACGCGCGCGGGCATGTCGTCCGCGATTTCCGCGGCAATCTCGATGCCTTTCGCCTGCGCGCGCGGCGCGAGCAATTCGACGACATCGGTGACGAGATTGGAAAGATCGAACGGCACGGATTCGAGATCGAGCCGTCCCGCCTCGATCTTGGAAAAATCGAGGATTTCTTCGATGAGCGACAGCAAGGCCTCGCCCGAAGTCTTGATCGATTTCGCGTAGGTCTGCTGCTCCGGCGAGAGGCCGCTGTCGAGCAGCAAATTCGCCATGCCGAGAACGCCGTTCAAGGGCGTGCGCACTTCGTGGCTCACCACCGCGAGGAAGCGCGACTTCGCGCGGCTCGCGCTTTCGGCGCGCTCGCTCGCATCCGCGAGCGCCCGCTCGTCCGCGACACGCGCGGTGATGTCGTGTCCCGTGCGCTGCATCTCGACGAGCCGGCCTTCGGCATCGGCAATCGCCACTTCCTTCCAGGCGATCCAGCGCGGACCCATCGCCGTCACGATTTCCTGATCATAAGTGATCGAGTTGTCCTCGCCGACGATCGGGTTCACCTCGCCGCGCGTTTCTAGCGTGAGATGCTGGCCGAGGACTTCCTCCGCGCTCCGCTGCATCAGCGCGCAGAACCCGTCGCTGACATGTGTGACGAGACCGCTCGCGTCCTCGCGAATGACGAGATCGCCTTGCGCGTCGGCGAGCTGCGTCGCGCGCGCGATCTTTTCCTCCAGCATCCAGATTTTGTCGTCGCGCGCTTCGAGCGCGGCCTCCAGCTTCTTCAGCCGTTTCAGCATCGCTTCATGACGGCGGTGGCGAAGGCCGAGCGCCGCGAGCGCGACCACGAGAAGGCCCGCGAACATTCCGGCAAAACCGTTCTGCCCGCTTTCGATTTGCCCCGGCACATTGTCCTGCGCGAGCGCTGCGGTTTCCGCGGCAAAGAGCGCGCAAATCCCCGCGGTAAAGGCAATCTTCCGAACGGCCGCTCGCCACCAAACCATCGCCAATTCGCGCGAAAAGCGCCGCGCTCCCTCTTATTTCGGATCGAGACGGAGGATCGCATTCCGGAAATTAATGCGAGACGCGCGAGAGGCCGTTATGCGCGGGTTTCTGCGGGCTTGGTTGACGGAAAGTTAACGCCGCAAGACAAGACGCCGCTTCATGCGGCGAGGGGAATCCGGTCATGGAGCGCCCGATAAGCGAGCGCTTCCGCAAGATGCGGGCGCCCGATCGCTTCGGCGCCATCGAGATCGGCGATGGTGCGCGCAACGCGCAGCACGCGGTGGTAGCCGCGCGCGGAAAGGCGCATCGCGTCGGCGGCATCGCGCAGGAGCTTCAGCCCCGCGCCGTCGGGCGCGGCGATCTCTTCGAGCACAGGCCCGTTCGCCTCGGCATTCACGCGCAGCTCCGGCCGCCCGAGTTTTGCGAAGCGCGCCGCCTGAATTTCGCGCGCCGCAAAAACGCGCGCCGCGACTTCACGGCTTCCCTCCGAGGGCGGCGGAAGCGTGAGGTCGGATGCGCTGACCGCAGGCACTTCAATATGCAGATCGATGCGGTCCAGAAGCGGACCCGAAAGCCGCGACTGGTAGTCGGCGATGCAGCGCGCATTCGCGCCGCGCTTGCAAGTAAAGCCGGGGTCGTAAGCGCGCCCGCAGCGGCACGGATTCATCGCGGCAACGAGCTGAAATCGCGCGGGATAAGTGACTCGATGATTGGCGCGCGCAATCGCAACCTCCCCGGTCTCGATCGGTTGGCGCAGGGAATCCAGAACCTGCGGTGCAAATTCCGGAAACTCGTCGAGGAACAAGACGCCGAGATGCGCAAGCGAAATTTCGCCGGGCTTCGCGCGGAGGCCGCCGCCGACCATCGCGGCCATGCTGGCGGAATGATGCGGGCTGCGAAATGGCCGCCGGTTGGTGAGCGCGCCGTCCTGGATCGCGCCCGCGACCGACGCGATCATCGAGACTTCCAGAAGTTCCGCCGGTGAAAGCGGCGGCAAAATAGAAGGAAGGCGCGCGGCCAGCATCGACTTCCCCGAGCCGGGCGGGCCGACCATCAAAATATTGTGTGCGCCGGCTGCCGCGATTTCGAGCGCGCGTTTTGCGCTTTCCTGTCCGCGCACGTCGGCAAGATCGAGAAAGCTTTCCTGCGGCGCGCCGATTTTCGGCGAAGGCCGCGACAGGACTTGCGTGCCGCGCAGATGATTGGCGAGTTGAATCAAGGAGCGCGGCGCGACGATTTCCATTTCGGGGCTTGCCCAGGCAGCTTCCGCGCCGCAAGCCGCGGGGCAGATCAAGCCGTGACTTTGCGCGTTCGCCGCAACCGCAGCCGGAAGCACGCCCGCGACCGGCGCGAGCGAGCCATCGAGGCCCAGCTCGCCGACCACGGTGAAATTCGAAAGTGCGTCCGGCGGAATTGCGCCAATTGCGGCCATAAGGCCAAGCGCAATGGGGAGATCGTAATGGCTGCCTTCTTTCGGAAGGTCAGCGGGCGCGAGATTAATCGTGATGCGTTTTGCGGGAAGCGCGAGGCCCGAAGCGACAAGCGCCGCGCGCACGCGCTCCTTTGCTTCCGAAACCGCCTTGTCGGGTAGGCCGACGATGTTGAAGGCGGGAAGACCCGGCGCGACCTGCGCTTGCACGTCGACGGGCCGAGCCTCGACCCCCTCGAAGGCGACCGTCGCGATGTGCTGGACCATGCAAAGTCCCCGTCAGCCAGCCCCAAAGCTAACAAACATGCGGCTTCAGCGCAAGAACATTTAGGGAACAAAATTTCGCCCCGCTTCCGCGTCTTTCGGGATGGCCTGCAGGAGTTTTTCGATGGCGGCGCTGAATTTCTCGAACTCGAAATTCTGCGGATCGTCGTGTTTGTCGAAAATCCCGTCGTCGATCACCGCATGAAAGGCCGGGATCAGCCACGCCCCTTTGCGCACGCTCGCGGCGATATAGAGGAGCGCGAGGCGCTCATATTGCTTGTCGGAAAAGCCGGGCGCGGGCGCCTGAAAATCGTTCTGCCAGCCGCGGCCGGGCGCGGCGCGGCGGGGCTGAATGAGCTCGTTGTGCAAGAAGAGTCCGCGCAGCTTGATACCGAAATTGCTCGCGGTCTCGAATTTCGTCGCCCGCCACGGCACGATGTAATCGTGCGCCTTCAGGATTTGCCCCGCGCGGTTGATGAAATAATGCGCGGCCTCGATCGCATTCGCACAGCGATAGCGGTTGAGGCTGTTAATGCCGCGGTCGGAATCGATGTCCTCCGGAAACCCCCGTGAGCGGAAATTCGGCGCGCTGGTGTCGTGAATGACGAAGTAACGCGCTTCGGGCGCGTTTTCGTCGCCGCCGTTTGCACGCGAGAGCGGCAGCGCCAATCCGATGCCGACCTCAAGCGCGAAACCTGCCGCAACGGCATATGCAAAGAGATCGCCGCGCTTCGGCAAATCCTGCGGCGTGCCGACGCGCTTCAGAAAAATTTCCGGCAGCTTCCCCGGCTCCTTCGCGATCTCTCCGCCGAATAGCACCGGCCGCGCGAGGCACGCGGCTTGCTCCGCCGGCGTTCCCTTGAACGAGAGCTTTCCCGGATCGAATTCGCACGGCCCCATGTTCTTGAGCGTCGCGGGCTCACGCTTGCCGAACTTGCAATCGCCGATCTGTGCGGCGGCGGGCTGAACCGCTGCGAGAACAAATAAGAGCGGGAAGAGAGCCGTCGCCTTCACGCGCGTGACTTGCGCTTCTGCTCGATCGCGTCCCAGATCAGTTTCGCAATGTCCGGACCGCCGAGATTTTTGACCGCGCGGATTCCCGTCGGCGAAGTGACGTTGATCTCGGTGAGCAATCCGCCGATTACGTCGATGCCGGTGAACAGAAGCCCGCGCTTCTTCAGCTCCGGCCCGAGGCGCGTGCAGATCTCGCGTTCGCGCGCGGTAAGCTCCGTCGCCTTGGCCGCGCCCCCGCGCACCATGTTGGAGCGAAGATCGTCTGCCGCCGGCACGCGGTTCACGGCGCCCGCGAATTCGCCGTCGACGAGAATGATGCGCTTGTCGCCGTCTTTTACGTCGGGGAGGAATTTCTGGATCACCCAGGCTTCCTGGAACGTGGTTTTGAATAGATCGTAGAGCGATCCGAAATTGAGATCGCGTTCGGCGACGCGAAAGACCGCTTCGCCGCCCTTGCCGTAAAGCGGCTTCATCACGACGTCGGCGTGCTTTTTGCGGAATTCCTTGATCTCCGAAAGATCGCGCGTGATCAGCGTCGCCGGCATCAAGTCGTGAAAGTCGTTGACGAGTATTTTTTCCGGCGCGTTTCGCACTTCGGCGGGATCGTTCACGACAAGCGTCTTCGGATGTACACGCTCGAGTAAATGCGTCGTCGTGATGTAGTTGAGATCGAACGGGGGGTCTTGCCGCAGCAACACGACATCGAAGGACGAAAGCTTCACGCGCTTTTCCTCGCCGAGCGTGAAGTGGTCGCCCGCCTTGTCGCGTACCGAGAGCGCCCGCACGGTCGCGAACACTTCGCCGTCCAGCATCGCGAGCTTGTCGGGCGTATAGTAGGAAATCTCATGCCCGCGCGCCTGCGCCTCGAGAAGGAGCGCGAATGTGGAATCGCCCGCGATTTTAACGTCTTCGATCGGGTCCATCTGCACGGCGGTTTTGAGCGGCACGAAATTCTCCTTAACTTTCGATCTCGAACGCGGACACGATGTGCTGCGGCAGCCTGCCGGGCGCGATCAGCACCGCGTCGAAGCGCATGTCATATCCCGCATGTTCGGGGTGCGCCGCAAGCCATGCTTCCGCCGCCGCGATAATGCGCTTTTTCTGCCGCGGCAGGACGGATTCCGCGGCGGCGTCGAGCCTCGCGCGCGCTTTGACTTCGACGAACACAATAAGGTTGCCGCGCTTTACGACAAGATCGATTTCGCCGACCGGCGTCTTCCAGCGCTTCGCGAGCGTGCGGTAGGCTTTCGCCGCGAGGAAAAGCGCCGCGCGGCCTTCGGCGGAAACGCCGAGCTGAAAGGCGGCGGTGCGCTTTGCAGCCGGCATCAGTCTTTTTCCTCGGCGAGCATGAGCGCGCGGGCGTAAACCTCGCGCCGCTTCATGCCGGTCTCTTCCGTGACTTCGGCGACCGCATCTTTGAGCGAGCCGCGTTGCAGCGCGCGCCGCAATTTTTCGTCGAGCTCGTCGGCGGAAACGCTCTCTCCTGAAGAGTCGGGCGGCGAGACAACAACCACGATCTCGCCCTTCGGCGCGCCGTTCTTTTCGTAATGCGCGGCGAGCTCGTCGAGCGTCCCGCGCCGCGTCTCTTCAAACGCTTTTGTGAGCTCGCGGCAGACGGCGGCGTTCCGCGCCCCGAAGGCATCGGCAAGATCGCGCAGGCTTTCGGCCAAGCGCGGGCCGCTCTCATAAAAGACGAGTGTCGATGGAATTTCCTTCAACTCCGCGATCCGGTTTTTTCGCTGCCCCGATTTTGCGGGTAAAAATCCTTCGAAGAAAAACCGGTCGGTCGGCAATCCCGCCGAAACCAGCGCGGCCAAAAGCGCCGATGCGCCCGGCACCGGAAAAACACGGAAGCCCGCGTCAAGCGCTTCGGCGACGAGCTTGTAGCCGGGATCGGAAATCAGCGGCGTGCCGGCGTCCGAAACCAGCGCGACGGCGCGCCCCGCCTTGAGTTCCTGAAGAATTTTCGGCCGCACCGACGCCGCGTTGTGGTCGTGATAGGCGAGAAGCTTCGGCGCGAGGCTATAGCGATCAAGGAGTTTCCGCGTCACCCGCGTGTCCTCGCACAGCACGAGGTCCGCCGAGTTCAGCGTCGCCAGCGCGCGCAGCGTGACGTCGCCGAGATGGCCAATCGGGGTCGCCACCACATAGAGCCCCGCCGCGAGCGGAATCCGCTCGATTGCGGCGGACATGAGCTTTTGTTGCGAATTATTTTCGGTCGTCATGGCGGGGCTCGCCGCAATGTTAGCGTCCGGCGGGGTCCCCGCACAGCCGCCCGAAATGCGGGGCTTTCTTCTTTGACACCACTGTTACAGTGCCGCAGATTGCCGAAACGGCGGGTTAGCGGAGGCCGGACGTTCGTATGAAGTCAGTTTGCAATGCCGCGCGGCGCGGAAGTGCCGCTCGCACCCGCATGATCGCGCTGCCGCTTTTGCTCGCCGGGGCCGTGCTCGCGGGCTGCTCGACTTCGCTGCCGGGCGGCATGTTCGGCAAGAACGAAAGCGAGCCGATTCAGACCCAGCCGCAGCCCGGCGGACTTTCCGGCATCCAGTCGCAGCCCTTGAACGGGCCGACCACGCGCGTCGGCCTCATCTTGCCGCTGAGCGCCGGCGGCAATGCCGGCATGGTCGCGGCTTCGATGAAGAATGCCGCCGATCTCGCGCTTGCCGAATTCGGCACGACCAACATTCAGCTGATAGTGAAAGACGATCGCGGCAGCGCGCAAGGCGCGCGCGCGGCGGCCGAGGCCGCGGTGCAGGAAGGCGCGGAAATTATTTTGGGGCCGCTCTTTAGCCCGGCGGTGGCGGCGGCGGGGCCGGTCGCCAAGCAAGCCAATATCCCGATGATCGCCTTTTCGACCGACACCAATGTCGCAACGCAAGGCGTTTATCTTTTGAGCTTTCTCCCCGAATCCGACGTCGACCGCATCGTGAGCTATTCGGCGCAAGCCGGAAAACGCTCGATCGTCGCGCTTCTGCCGGAGAACGCTTATGGCTCGGTGGTGGACGCCCAGCTTCGCTCCGCCGCGGGATCGCGCGGCGCGCGCATCGTCGCCGTGCAAAAATATCCGGCCGACGGAAAAAATCTGAAAGATGCCGTGCGCCGCGCCGCGTCCGCGGCGCGCCAGGCCGAAAGCATCATGATCGCCGACAGCCCGGAGATGACGGCGCAGGTCGTCGCGGCGCTCGCGCAAGCCGGCATTCAGCCCGGCGCGAAGCAACTCATCGGAACGGGCCTCTGGGACGACAAGTCGCTGATCGCAGATCCCAAAATGAACGGCGCCTGGTTCGCCGCGACGGAAATGACCGGCTATAACGCCTTTGCGCAGCGCTATCGCGCGCGTTTCGGGCAGGACCCGGTGCGCACGTCGAGCCTCGCTTATGATGCGGTGTCCTTAGTCGCGGCGCTCGTGAAGACGCAGGCCGAAGGCCGCTTCTCGGTCGAGACGCTCACCAACCCTTCAGGCTTCGTCGGCGTCGACGGCATTTTCCGCTTCCGCCGCGACGGCACGTCCGAGCGGGGCCTCGCGGTAATGGAAATCCGCGACGGCACGACGCGCGCGATCAGCGCGGCGCCCCGCGCTTTCACGGGCTTTGCGGCGTCGAATTAAGCAGCTTCCAACTGGGATCGTGCTGCCTCTCTTAGTCATGGCCGGGACAAGGCCGGGCATGACGAGTGCAATTTGCCAACGGAAGCTGCTAAGCGGCCAAATCCGCGACGATCGAATCTAAAAGTGGAAATCCAGCGCTGGTGACGCGAAGCGCGCTGCCCTTCGCCTCGATCAATCCGTGCTCTTGCAGCGCATAAATCTGCGCGGGATCGAGCGGCGCGCCGGCGAGTTCGAGATAACGCGAAAGATCGATCCCTTCCGCGAGCCGGAGGCCCATCAAAAGATATTCGTCGGCTTGCTCTTCGCGCGTGAGGCGCTCGTTCACGACGAGGCCCGTGCCCATCTGCTCGACGCGCGCAAGCCAGCGCTCCGGATGTTTTTCGGTCATGGTCGCAGCGCGCTCGTCTCCAACGCCGAGCCGTCCATGCGCGCCGGGGCCGACGCCCACATATTCGCCGTAGCGCCAGTAGACGAGATTGTGCCGGCACTCCGCGCCCGCGCGGGCGTGATTGGAAATCTCGTAAGCGGAAAGGCCGGCCGCATCGCACAGCTCTTGCGTCACATCCCAAAGCGCGCGTCCCTCTTCGTGATCGGGAATCTTCAGGCTGCCTTTTTTGAACAGCGCTTCGAACGGCGTCTCCGGCTCGATCGTGAGCTGGTAGACCGATAAGTGCGAGGCACCTTCCTGCAGCGCACGCGAAAGTTCGTCCCGCCATTCGGCGGGCGATTGCTTGGGGCGCGTGTAAATCAGGTCGAACGAAATGCGCTCGAAATTCTGGCGCGCGACATCGACGGCTTTCAGCGCCTCTTCGGCGGTGTGCAGCCGTCCGAGAAATTTCAGCGCGTCGTTATCCAAGGACTGCACGCCGAGCGAAACGCGGTTGACGCCCGCCGCGCGATAGCCGCGGAAGCGCTCGGCTTCGACACTCGTCGGATTCGCTTCGAGTGTGACTTCCAGGTCCGGCGCCGCTACCCAATGCCGCTTAATTTCCTGCAGGATTTTCTCGACCGTCTCCGGCAACATCAGCGAGGGCGTGCCGCCGCCGAAGAACACGCTGTTCACCGTGCGCGGGCCGGTCGTTGCGGCGGCGTGTTCGAGTTCGCGCGCGATCGCTTGCGTAAAGCGCGGCTCGTCGGGCTTTTCATGCCGGACATGGCTGTTGAAGTCGCAATACGGACATTTCGAGAGACAGAACGGCCAATGCACATAGACGCCGAAGCCGGGATCGGCGGGCGTTTTCAGGACTGATGTCGCCGCCTCAATCAAGAACAATCTCCGAGAGTTTCAAAAACGCTCGCGCGCGGTGCGAAAGACCCATGCCGCGCGGCGGAAGCCCGTGTTTTTCTTCCGAACTCATCTCGCCGAATGTACGCGCGTGCCCGTCCGGCAGGAACATCGGATCGTAACCGAAACCGCGCGTTCCGCGCGGCGGCCAGACTAATGTTCCTTCGACGCGGCCTTCAACTGCCTCTTCATGTCCGTCTGGCCAGACGACGGAAAGCGCCGCGACGAAAGCTGCGCGCCGCTTGGCGGCATCGGTCGCGCCCGCAAGCTTCAGCTTCTCGTCGATCACGCGCATCGCGCGCGAAAAATCCTTGTCGGGCCCCGCCCAGCGCGCCGAATAAATCCCCGGCTCGCCGCCGAGCGCATCGACCGTGAGGCCCGAGTCGTCCGCGAGCGCCGGAAGTCGCGCGGCCTTGACGGCCGCCGCCGCCTTGATATGCGCGTTTTCGAGAAAGGTCTTTCCGGTCTCTTCCGGTTCGGGCAGATTCAGCTCCGCCGCCGAAATCGCTTCGACGCCGTACGGCGCGAGTAACTCCCGCATCTCGACGAGTTTTCCGGGATTGTGCGTGGCAATCACGACTTTCCCCGTGAGCTTCCGGCGCATCAGCCGACCGCGATCTTTTGCAATTCGACGAGCTTCTCGACGCCGCGCCGTGCAAGCGCGATCAATTTTGCGAGCTCGTCATCCGAGAACGGTTTTTTTTCCGCGGTGCCTTGAATCTCGATGATGCCATGCGTTCCGGTCATGACAAAATTCATGTCGGTCTCGGCTTCGGAATCCTCCGCGTAATCGAGATCGAGCACCGGCGTTCCCTGATAGATGCCGCAGGAAATCGCCGCGACTTGATCCTTCAAGGGATTTGTCTTCACCATCGCGCGCTTTTTCATCCACTCGATACAGTCGTAAAGCGCGATCCATGCGCCGGTGATCGACGCCGTGCGCGTGCCGCCATCGGCCTGGATCACGTCGCAATCCAGCGTAATCTGCCGCTCGCCGAGCGCCTGCAAGTCCACCACCGTGCGCAGCGAGCGTCCGATCAGCCGCTGAATCTCCAGCGTGCGGCCTGATTGTTTGCCGGCGGAAGATTCGCGCCGCGTGCGCTCATGTGTTGCACGCGGCAGCATGCCGTATTCAGCGGTGACCCAGCCACGGCCCTGACCCTTGAGCCACGGTGGCAGCCGCTCCTCCAGCGTTGCCGTGACGAGCACATGCGTGTCGCCGAATTTCACGAGGCAGGAGCCCTCGGCGTGCCGCAGCATGCCGCGCTCGAAACTTACCGGGCGCATCTCGTCGGGCGCGCGTTTGCTCGGCCGCATTCCTTAATCTCCGTGTCGATTAACTGTTCTAAGCATGATCCGGAAAAGTGGGTACCGGTTTTCCGAAAGGATCATGCTAGGAAATAAGAGGGAAAAGCGGCGGGATACAAGGCAAAGCTTGCTTCGCCGAATGGCGGGGACACATATTGCGCGAAATAAGGTAAAATCCGGCCGCTCATGAAGATCGATCCGCCCATGGGAACGCCCAATCTCGGCCTCGCGCAACTGGACGAGCGCTCGCGCGAAATCTTTCGCCAGATCGTCGAGTCGTATCTTGCGACCGGTGAGCCCGTCGGCTCGCGCAATCTCTCGCGCCTCATCCCGATGACGCTCTCGCCCGCCTCGGTGCGAAATGTAATGGCGGATCTGGAATCGCTCGGCCTTGTCTATGCGCCGCACACCAGCGCCGGAAGATTGCCGACGGAACTCGGCCTTCGCTTCTTCGTCGATGCGCTTCTTGAAATCGGCGATCTTTCCGACGGCGATCGGCGCTCGATTGAGGCGCAGGTGCGCGCAGCGCGCGCCGGCAATATCGACAGCGTGCTCGCGGAAGCTTCACAACTTTTGTCGGGCCTCTCGCGCGGCGCCGGCGTCGTCACGACCGCGACCACGAATGCGCGGTTGAAGCAGATCGAATTCGTGCGCCTCGAGCCGGGGAAGGCGCTTGTCGTGCTCGTCTCCGAGGACGGGCAGGTGGAAAACCGGCTCCTTGACGTTCCGCGCGACCTTTCCGCGTCCTCGCTCGTCGAAGCGACGAATTTCCTGAATGCCCGCATCCGCGGCAAGACTTTGAGCGAAGCGCGGGCCGATCTTGAGCAAGCGCTTCTGGCGGCGCGCGCCGAGCTTGACGAACTCGCAAAGAAAGTCGTTTCCGAAGGGCTCGCAAGCTGGTCGGGCGGCGATACCGCCGACCGCCGCCTGATCGTGCGCGGGCACGCGAAACTCCTCGAGGATTTGAAAGCGATGGAGGATCTCGAGCGCGTGCGGCTTCTATTCGACGATCTCGAAGCCAAACGCGGCGTGATCGATCTTCTCGGCAAGGCGGAACAGGCGGAGGGTCTCAGGATTTTTATCGGCTCCGAAAGCAAGCTCTTCTCGCTTTCGGGCTCCTCGACCATCATCGCGCCCTACCGCGACGGTGCGGGGCGCGTCGTCGGCGTTCTTGGCGTGATCGGCCCGACGCGGCTGAATTATGCCCGCGTGATCCCGATGGTGGATTACACCGCGAAGGTCGTGAGCCGCATCCTGGCGGGCCGTTCGGACGCTTGATTTTTTTGCCTTTAGACCTGATATCCCACGCACTGAACCCAACCGGATAGCCATGGCTGAAGAACAAAAACCCGCGGAATCCCCCGAAACCGAGGACGCGAATGCGTCCGCGGCGGATGCTGCGAATGAAAACGATCCCGTCGCCAAGCTCGAAGGGCAGGTCGCGGAACTTCGCGACCGTTTCCTGCGCGCGGTCGCCGAAGGCGACAATATCCGTAAGCGCGCCGAAAAGGACGTCGCCGACGCCCGCTCTTACGGCATCACCGCCTTTGCGCGCGATGTCCTGACCGTCGCCGACAATCTTGCCCGCACCATCGAGCATGTCAGCGCCGAAGCGCGCGCCTCCGCCGACCCGTCGCTGAAGGCGCTTCTCGACGGCGTGGAACTCACCGAGCGCGATCTGCAGATGATCCTGCAGAAGAACGGCGTGAAGCCGATCAATCCGATGGGCGAGAAATTCGATCCGCATTTCCATCAGGCAATGTTCGAGGTTCCCGATTCCGGCCGCCCGCACGGCACCATCGTGCAGGTCGTGCAGCCGGGTTACGCCATCGGCGAGCGGGTATTGCGTCCCGCCATGGTCGGCGTCGCCAAAGGCGGCAAAGCCGCAAAGAACGGCGGAAACGGCGAATCCTAGCGAAAAGCCGCGTTTTTCGCCGCAAGCCGTTGTTAAACCTTAACGCTTAGCCTCCCGGCCATCCGGATCGTGGATGTGCCATGGTGACCCTCGAAGGCGACCGCCCGCGCTACAGCGTCGTCATTCCGATCTTCAATGAAGAAGCCGTGCTGCCGCTGCTGTTGCGGCGGCTCGACGCGCTGCTGGATTCTCTCGACGCGCCGGGCGAGGCGATCCTCGTCGATGACGGCAGCAGCGATTGCAGCGCGATCGTGCTCGAGGCGAAAGCGAAGAACGATCCGCGCTATCGTTTCGTGAAACTCAGCCGCAATTTCGGCCATCAGGTTGCGATCACCGCCGGCATGGACGCAAGCCGCGGCGCGGCCATCGTCGTGATGGACGCGGATTTGCAGGATCCGCCGGAAGTCGTCGCCGAGATGATCGCGCGCTGGAAAGAAGGCTTCGATGTCGTTTACGCCCGCCGCGCCTCGCGCGAAGGCGAAAGCGCTTTCAAGAAAAAGACCGCCGCACTCTTTTATAGAGTGCTGAGCTGGGTCTCGTCGGTGAAAATTCCGAGCGATGTCGGCGATTTCCGGTTGATCGACCGCAAGGTGCTCGACGCTTTCCGCTCGATGCCGGAGCGCGACCGCTTCGTGCGCGGCATGTTCGCCTGGCTCGGCTTCCGGCAGACGGAAGTGACGTTCCATCGCCCGCCGCGCGCCGCCGGCGAAACGAAATATCCGTTCTGGAAAATGCTGCGCCTTGCGGTGAACGGGGTCGTCGGTTTTTCCGACGCGCCGCTGCGGCTCGCGATCTGGGCCGGGATAGCCGTCTCGGGCATGGCGCTCCTCTATGGCCTCTACGTGATCGCGCTCTGGCTGATGAATTCAAGCCTAGTGGAAGGCTGGTCCTCCACCATCATCGTCATCTCGTTTCTCTGCGGTATGAACATGCTAATGACGGGGATCATCGGTCTCTATATCGGCCGCATCCATGCAGAGGTGAAACGCCGTCCGCTCTATGTGATCGAACGGCGCGTCGGCTTCGATGCGGAAGAAAAGCTCGCCGGGACATCGGAACCCCGTTCGAGGCGCGCATGAGCGAGTTCGATCGTTACGACCGCAGCTATGGCGCGGTGGTGCAATCGTCGATCGACTTTTCGGGCCTGCCGCACGATTTTTTTCTGAAGGCCAAAGCCGAACTGATGCGCGAGAAAATCGCCGCGCATTTCGGCGGCAGGAAACCGGACGGCCTCGATGTCGGCTGCGGCGTCGGCACGCTCCATCCGTTCGCGCGCAAATTGTTCGCACGCTATTGCGGCGCCGATATTTCGGCGGAGAGCATCGCCCGGGCAAAGGAACAACGGCTGGACATCGAATATGCGGTTTATGACGGCGTCACATTGCCTTATGAAAACGCTTCTTTCGACTTCGTCAGCACGGTTTGCGTGATGCATCATGTTCCGCCCGCGCACTGGCCGCGCTTCACGAGCGAACTTCGCCGCGTTGTTCGCCGCGGCGGGCTCGTCACGGTCATCGAACATAACCCTTTCAATCCGTTGACCCGGCTTGCCGTCAGCCGCTGCGAATTTGATCGCGACGGCGTCTTGTTGCGCGCGGCAAAAACCGAAAGTTTGATGAAACAGGCCGGTCTTTCGCGCGTCGAGAGCGACTATTTCCTGTTTTTCCCCCTCAAGGCGCCGATCGCTCTCCGCACCGAGCGAGCGCTCCGCAAGCTCCCGCTCGGCGCGCAATACATGACCTGCGGCGAGAGCTGAAATGAATTCGGGCGCGTCTTCGGTGGCGCCGCTCCGCCATGTCTGGATGGTTCTCGCGGTGCTGGCGGCGGCCCTTGCCGCACGGGCGTGGCTGAACACCGCGTCGGATGTAAGCTGGAACATTACCCTTGCCGAGAAAGCGCTCGCGGGCGCGCGGCTTTATGTCGATGTGATCGAAGTCAATCCGCCCGCAGCGGTTTATCTTTATCTTCCGGCGACGGCGCTCGCACACCTTCTGAAGCTGAAACCCGAATGGCTGGTGGATGCCTTCGTGTTTTTGCTGGCGGGAGCGAGCCTGTGGTTCATCTCGCGTCTTGCGTCATCCGCGCGGCTCTTGCCGCGCAGCGACGGCCACATCCTCGCCGCCTGTATTGCGTTTTTATTGCTCGTGCTGCCCGCGCGCATTTTCGCCCAACGCGAGCACCTCGCGCTGATCGTCGCGCTGCCGGCGCTGCTCGTTTTCGTCGCCCTCGCGCAAAACCGGAAGGTGTCGTGGGCGGCGCAAATCGTTGCGGGCATCGGCGCGGGTTTGATGGCGATCATCAAGCCGCACCTCGCGCTGGGGATTATTTTCGCCGCGGCGGCGGCGGCGATCCTCGCAAAATCCTGGCGGCCGTTCTTTGCGTTGCAGAATTGGGTCGCGGCCGCTCTCTCTGCGCTTTATGCGCTGTGGGTTTGGATTTTTTTCCCGGCCTTTTTTTCCGAAGTAATGCCGCTGGCGGCGGCCGTCTACGTCCCCTTGAAGCTGCCGCTTACGGAATTGCTGCGCCAGCCCGGATTCTTGCTTTGGTCGGCGAGCGTTGTTTTTGCGTGCTGGCTCCTGCGCGAAAAAACATTGCAACCTCTCATGCTCGTTCCGCTTGCGGCTTCCGCGGGTTTTGCGTTCGCTTATCTGCTGCAAGGCAAGGGCTGGCCCTATCATTCTTTTCCGGCTGTGGCCGTTTCCGCTTTTGCGCTGATGCTCGCTTTTTTGCTCCGCTTCCACGGTGGCCGGGTGAAAGCGGCGGACCGCATCAAGCGCCTCGCGGCGGCATTCGGCATCGCGCTGATCGCGGGCCTCGGCTGGTTCTGGTTTTCACTGGCGCTCGATATTTCGGCGGTAAACGCGAGCGTGCGGGCGATCAAGCCAAACCCCAAGATCATCGCGCTCTCCGACGATCTTGGCGTCGGCCATCCGCTCGTGCGCGAAGTCGGCGGAACGTGGGCCGGGCGCCAGCCGTCGCTATGGATCACCACCTTTGTCCGGTTGTTGCAGGGCCGGGGCGGGATCGATCCCGCCACCGACGCGAGGCTTTCCGCCTATGCCGCGCGGGAGCGCGCCGGATTCGTGCAAGATGTGCTGCGCGAAAAGCCTGACATCATTCTTCTTGACCGCATTAGCCGGTTCGATTGGCTCGCCTGGGCCAAGTCCGACCCCCGGCTTGCCTCGGCGCTAAATCGCTATCGCGAAGGGCAGACCGTAGGGGGGATTACGATTTTGTCGCGGGAAAACACCCCTTAACCTTTTCAAACTTTGCCAATTCTGACCCGGATTTCGCCCCCGATTGGAGGCTAAATCCGGCCGAAGTCTCTTGCGGCTTTGGAGGCCCCTCCTATATGACCCGTACTGCCGCGCGTATCGCGGCAAATCCCTGAACGCGGGGGCCGACAGGGACGGTCCGGGCGTATGGCCCGGCTGTTCTGATGGGTGCTCTTCAATGAGACCCGGCCGGCCTGCCGAAAAAGAGAGGTAGTTCACAATGTCTAAGGTCATCGGCATCGACCTCGGCACCACCAATTCCTGCGTTGCCGTCATGGAGGGCACCAGCCCCAAGGTGATCGAAAACGCGGAGGGCATGCGCACCACCCCCTCCATCGTCGCCTTCACCGACGACAACGAGCGCCTGATCGGCCAGCCGGCGAAACGCCAGGCGGTCACCAATCCCGAAAAAACATTCTTTGCGGTAAAGCGCCTGATCGGACGGCGCTACGACGACCCGATGGTCGAGAAGGACAAGAAGCTTGTCCCCTACGGCATCGTGAAGGCGTCGAACGGCGACGCCTGGGTGTCGGACGGCAAGGATCAGTATTCTCCCTCGCAGATTTCCGCTTTCATCTTGCAGAAGATGAAAGAGACCGCCGAATCCTATCTCGGCTCCAAGGTCGAAAAGGCCGTCATCACCGTTCCCGCTTACTTCAACGACGCCCAGCGCCAGGCGACCAAGGACGCCGGCAAGATCGCGGGCCTTGAAGTATTGCGCATCATCAACGAGCCGACGGCGGCGGCGCTCGCCTACGGCCTCGACAAGCAGAAGCAGGGCACGATCGCCGTGTACGATCTCGGCGGCGGCACCTTCGACGTTTCGATTCTGGAAATCGGCGACGGCGTCTTTGAAGTGAAGTCGACGAACGGCGACACCTTCCTCGGCGGCGAAGACTTCGACATGCGCCTTGTCTCGTATCTTGCCGACGAATTCCAAAAAGAGCAGGGCATCGATCTCCGGAAAGACAAGCTCGCCCTCCAGCGCCTGAAAGAGGCGGCGGAGAAAGCGAAGATCGAGCTCTCGTCGGCAACGCAAACCGAAATCAATTTGCCGTTCATCACCGCCGACAAGAACGGCCCCAAGCACATGACGATGAAGCTGACGCGCGCCAAGTTCGAGGCGCTCGTCGACGACCTCATCCAGAAAACCGTCGAGCCCTGCAAGAAGGCGTTGAAAGACGCCGGCATCTCGGCGGCGGAAGTGAATGAAGTCGTCCTCGTCGGCGGCATGACCCGCATGCCGAAGGTGCAGGAAGTCGTCAAAAACCTGTTCGGCAAGGAGCCGCACAAGGGCGTGAACCCCGACGAGGTCGTCGCGATCGGCGCCGCGGTGCAGGCCGGCGTGTTGCAGGGCGACGTGAAAGACGTTCTCCTGCTCGACGTGACCCCGCTTTCGCTCGGCATTGAAACCTTGGGCGGCGTCTTCACGCGGCTCATCGACCGCAACACCACGATCCCGACCAAGAAGAGCCAGGTCTTCTCGACCGCGGAAGACAGCCAGAACGCGGTGACGATCCGCGTCTTCCAGGGCGAGCGCGAAATGGCGGCCGACAACAAGCTCTTGGGCCAGTTCGACCTCGTCGGCATCCCGCCGGCGCCGCGCGGCGTGCCGCAGATCGAAGTCTCCTTCGACATCGACGCGAACGGCATCGTCAACGTGCAGGCCAAGGACAAAGGCACCGGCAAGGAGCAGCAGATCCGCATCCAGGCGTCGGGCGGTCTTTCCGAGGCCGACATCCAGCGCATGGTGAAGGACGCCGAGACGCACGCGACCGAGGACAAGAAGCGCCGCTCTTTCGTGGAAGCGAAGAACCAGGCCGAAGCCCTCGTCCATCAGACCGAGAAATCGCTCAAGGACTACGGCGACAAGGTGCAGCCGGCTGATCGTACCGCGATCGAGAACGCGCTCTCCGATTTGAAGGAAGCGCTGAAGGGCGAGGACGCCTCCGAGATCCAGGCGAAGGCGCAGACGCTCGCGCAGGTCTCGATGAAGCTCGGCGAAGCGATGTATCAGGCGCAGCAGTCGGGCGGCCAGTCCGGCGGCGACGCCGGCGGTACAAGCGGCGCCGAAGGCGGCGAGAAGAAGGACGATGTCGTCGACGCCGAGTTCACGGAAGTCGACGACAAGAAAAAATCCGCCTGATCCGGCGACCCACCGGCAATGACGGATTTATCCGAAATCAAGATAACCCCCGGGCTCAACCCGGGGGTTGTGATTCGCTAAGCGCGCGATGGCGGCCATGGCGAAACGCGACTACTACGAAGTGCTCGAGGTCACGCGCTCGGCGAGCGACGGCGAAATCAAATCGGCCTTCCGCAAGCTCGCGATGAAGTGGCATCCGGATCGAAACCCGGGCGACAAGGAGTGCGAGCATAAATTCAAGGAAATCAACGAAGCTTACGACGTCCTGAAAGACGGCGAGCGCCGCGCGGCCTATGACCGCTTCGGCCACGCCGCTTTCGAAAATGGCGGCGGGGGCGGCTCCGGTTTCAGCGGCGATTTCGGCGCCGCCTTCCACGACATTTTCGAGGATCTCTTCGGCATGGCGCGCGGCGCGCGCGGCCGCGGCGGCAGCGGGCGCGAACGCGGCGCTGACTTGCGCTTCAATTTGGAGATCACGCTGGAAGAAGCCTTCAGCGGCAAGACGGCGTCCGTCCAGTTGCCGACGAACGTCACTTGCGTCGCCTGCTCCGGCACCGGCGCGAAGGCGGGAACGCAGCCCGTCGCCTGCCGCTCCTGCAACGGCACTGGTCGCATCCGCAGCGCGCAGGGCTTCTTCACATTGGAGCGCACCTGCCCGACTTGTCAGGGCCGCGGCTCGGTGATTCAGGATCCGTGCAAATCCTGCCACGGCGCCGGGCGCGTCACGAAAGAACGCACGCTAGAAGTGCAAATTCCCGCCGGCGTCGAGGACGGCACGCGCATTCGCCTCGCCGAAGAGGGCGAAGCCGGAATGCGCGGCGGGCCTCCCGGCGATCTTTATATTTTCCTCTCCATCACGCCGCATCCGATCTATCAGCGCGAGGGCGCGGACCTCTACTGCCGCGTGCCGATCTCGATGACGACCGCGGCGCTGGGCGGCGATTTCGAGGTGCCGACGATCGGTGGCGGCCGCACCAAGGTGAAAATCCCCGAAGGCACGCCGAGCGGGAAGCGTTTCCGCCTCCCCGGCAAGGGCATGAGCGTGCTGCGCTCGAAATCCCGCGGCGATATGTATGTGCAGGTCTCGGTCGAGACCCCACAAAAGCTCACCAAGCGGCAAAAAGAGCTGCTCGCCGAGTTCGAGAAGGAAAGCTCCAAGGAGACTCATCCGGAATCGAGCGGTTTTTTTGCTAAAATGCGCGAGTTTTTCGAATAGAACGTTCAGGTTCCCGTTTTGCCGCACCCGCTGGCAAGGCGGGGGAACTATGCGATACTGAAACTGTTGCCGGGTGCTGGCCAAATCATGTCTCGATCGTTCGTTGCGAAAAAACCCAAACTCCGCCTCGACGACGAGGTGAAGTTTTTATCCTCCTGGCTGCAAAGTCCGCTGAAAACCGGCGCGGTTTCGCCGTCTTCGCCGGCGCTCGCCAAAGCCATGGCGCAGGCGATCGACCTTGAGATTCCCGGCCCCATCGTCGAGCTCGGACCCGGCACCGGCCCGGTCACCGAAGCGATTCTTGCGCGCGGCGTTTCTCCCGATCGGCTGATCACCGTCGAATTCAATCCCGGTTTCTGCGCGCTGGTGAAAAAGCGTTTTCCCGGCGTGCATGTCGTGCAAGGCGACGGTTATGCGCTTTCCGAAACGCTCGGCGAAGTCGCGCGCGCGCCGCTCGCCGCGATCGTTTCGAGCCTACCCCTGATGACGCGCCCGATGCCGGTCCGGCTGAAGACATTGATGGGCGGGCTCAAGCTTTTGAAACCCGGCGCGCCTTTTATTCAGTTCACCTACGCGATGACCGCGCCGATCCCGCCGCGGCCTTCGCGCTACGCGCTCACCGCTTCGCCGCGCATCTGGCTCAACCTTCCGCCCGCGCGCGTCTGGGTCTACCGGGCGGCTATCTGAGGCGATGGCGCAAGCGAAAATCCTCGTCTTCGCGGGCTCGATCCGAACCGGCGCGCTCTCGCAAAAACTCGCTTCGCTCGTCACGAAGGAACTTGCCGTCCTCGACGCCGAGCCCTCGCTGATTTCGCTTTCCGATTATCCGATGCCGATTTACGACGGCGATCTCGAAGCGCGCGAGGGCGCGCCGGAGAATGCGAAAAAGCTTCGCCGCATGCTGCTCGCCCATCGCGGCGTCTTCATCGCGACCCCCGAATACAACGCCTCGACGCCGCCGCTTCTCAAGAACACGCTGGATTGGATTTCGCGCGCGAAGGAGCCCTCATCCGATCCCTTCAAGGGTCGCTTCTTTGCGATCGGCTCGACGTCCAACGGCCGCCTCGGCGGCTACCGCGCGCTGATCGCGCTCCGGCAAACGCTGGAGCTCGGCCTCAGCGCAATGGTGCTCCCCGAACAGATCGCGATTGCCGAGGCAAGCCAGGCCTTCGACGAGAATGGCGGATTGAAGGACGCGCGCCAGAGTAGCTTCTTGCGCGCGGCACTGACGCGGCTTATCGCATTCTCGGAATCCGAACTATGAGGCGAGTGTGAGCATTCCCGCGCGCGAACGGCTGATCGTGGCCCTTGATTTTGCCGATGTCGCGGCGGCGGAAAAGCTCGTGGTCGGGCTCGATGGCGCGGCGTCCTTCTACAAAATCGGTTACGAGCTTGCGCTCGCAAAAGATGGCCTTGTCTTTGCCGAGATGCTCGCGCGCTCCGGCAAGAGAGTTTTTCTCGATCTGAAATTGCACGACATCGGCAATACCGTCTTGCGCGCGGTGGAGCGCGCCGCCGAGCGCGGCATGACGTTTCTCACCGTCCACGCCTTTCCGCAAACGATGCGCGCGGCGGTAGAGGGGCGCGGAAAATCGAAACTGAAATTGCTTGCCGTCACCGTGCTCACCTCTTGGGACGATAACGACTTGAAAGAAGCCGGCTATCAAATGTCTGTCTCCGATCTCGTCTTGAAGAAAGCTTCGCAGGCAAAGGAAATCGGCATCGACGGCATTGTCGCATCGGCCGCCGAAGCCGCGCCGATCCGCAAAAAAGTCGGCGCGGAAACGCTGATCGTCACGCCCGGCGTTCGCCCGGCGGGCGGCGATGCGGGCGATCAGAAGCGCATCGTCACGCCAAAGGACGCGATCAAATCGGGCGCCGATTATCTCGTCGTCGGCCGCCCGGTCACCGCCGCCGCCGACCCAAGGGCCGCGGTGGAAACGATCGTCGGCGAAATATCCGCCGCGCTGTAAGGAGGAGCATCGAATGCCGAAGGGATACTGGATCGCGCGCATGGATACGAGTGATCCCGAACGCTACAAGCAATATGCCGTCGCGAACGGCGTCGCGTTCAAGAAATACGGCGCGCGATTCGTCATCCGCGCGGGCAAATTCGAATCCGTCGAAGGCAAGCCGCGCGGCCGCAACGTCCTCATCGAATTCCCAAGCTATCAGGCCGCGCTCGATTGCTGGAATTCCGCCGAATACAAGGAAGCGCTCAAAATCCGCGAAGGCATTTCCGACGGCGACATCGTCGTGATCGAAGGCTACGAAGGCCCGCAACCTTCGTCGAAACAACAAGCCGCGCATCCCGGCTACTGGATCGCGCGCGTCGATGTCGCCGACATGACGCCCTACAAGGCTTACTCCGACGCGCTCGACGCTGTCCTGAAAAAGCATGAGGCTCGCTTTCTCATCCGCGCGGGCCAGTTCAAATGCGTCGAGGGAAAAACGCGCGGCCGCCATGTTGTGATCGAATTTCCAAGCTATCAGGCGGCTCTCGATTGCTGGCATTCGCCGGAATATGCCGCCGCGCTCGCGATTCGCGCCCCGGTTACAACCGCCGATATCGTTGTGATCGAGGGCTACGAAGGCCCGCAACCTTAGCTGCGTTCAAGCGTTGCCCTTCATCCATACGCGACGAAGGAGATGCCGATGCCGACCACGCTGCCCCCGCCACCGGAGCATCGGAAGCTCGAACCCGAAACGCGCGCACTTATGCTTGCTTCGTTAATGCTGCTTTCGGTGCTCGTGCTCGTTTGCCATAAATTTTATCCAAGCCTGCCCGGTTATTCGCTCGCCGCGTCCGCGAGCGACCTGCAGCTTTCGCCGTAAGCGCGCAGCGCGCTTTCCCAAGCGCCGTCGCCGCGTTATACCGGAAGGCGGGAAAAGGGCTTGGGCATGTCGGATCTGCGTATTCTGGTCACCGGGGCTGTCGGCCGCATGGGCCGCACGCTGATCCGCGCCATCCATGAAACCAAGGGATTGACCCTCGCCGGCGCCGTCGAGCGCCTCGGCGTCACCGAATATGGCGAGGACGCGGGCCCGCTCGCCGGCCTGAAGCCTTTGGGCGTGCAGGTCGTCGGCGAAGCGGCGGCGCTCGTCGCCAAAGCGGACGCGATCGTCGACTTCTCGACGCCCGCGGCGTCGGTGGGCTTTGCCGCGCTCGCCGCCGAAAACAAGATCGTGCATGTGATCGGCACGACGGGTTTCTCGGCGGACGATGAGAAGAAGATCGAGTCCTGCGCGCGCCATACCGCGATTGTGAAGTCCGGCAATATGAGCATGGGCGTCAATCTCTTGGCCGCACTCACGAAACGCGTCGCAAAGACGCTTGGCGACGACTTCGACATCGAAATTTTGGAGATTCATCACAACCAGAAGGTCGACGCGCCTTCCGGCACCGCGCTTCTGCTGGGCGAAGCCGCCGCCGCCGGCCGCAACGTCCGGCTGGGCGAGCGCACGCAAAGCGGACGCCACGGCCATACCGGGGCGAGGAAGCCCGGCGACATCGGCTTTGCCACGCTTCGCGGCGGCAGCGTCGTCGGCGAGCATTCGGTGATTTTCGCGGGGCCCGCCGAGCGGCTCGAGCTCACGCACAAGGCCGAGGACCGCATGATTTTCGCGCGCGGCGCGCTTGCCGCCGCGAAATGGGCCAAGGGCAGGAAGCCGGGGCTTTATTCCATGGCGGATGTCCTCGGCCTCGCCGATTTTTGAGTAACGCGTAGGAACGATGATGACCGACCGAATTCTCGTGCTCGTCCGCCACGGCCAGAGCGAGTGGAATCTGAAAAACCTCTTCACCGGCTGGAAGGACGTCGATCTTACCGAGCAGGGCGTCGCGGAAGCGAAGAAGGCCGGCGCGCGGCTGAAGGCAGAAGGATTGAAATTCGACATCGCCTTCACCTCGAATTTGAAGCGCGCGCAGCGCACGCTGGAGATCGCGCTCAACGAGATGGGAAATGCCGGCATTCCGGTCGTGAAGAACGTCGCACTGAACGAGCGCGACTACGGCGATCTCGTCGGCATGAACAAGGACGACGCCCGCAAGAAATGGGGCGAGGAGCAGGTGCTGCAATGGCGCCGCTCCTTCGACATCGCGCCGCCGGGCGGCGAAAGCCTGCGCGACACGATCGCGAGGACGCTGCCCTATTTCGTGCAGGAAATCCTGCCCGAAGTCCTGCGTGGGAAGCGCACGATCATCGCCGCGCACGGCAATTCCCTGCGCGCGCTCGTGATGGTGCTGGAAAAGCTCACGCCGGAAGGCATTTTGAAGCGCGAGCTTTCGACGGGCGTGCCGATCATCTACCGGTTGAACGCGGATTCCACCGTCGCCGAAAAAACCGATCTCGCCGCATGATCTCCCTGCGCGAAATCATTTTCGCGCTTTTCCTGACGACGATATCGATTCCCGCGCTTGCAGCGGAGCGCCCGCCGCAATTCGTCGCGATCGCCTTCGACAACTGCACCGAGCTCTCGCGCTGGAAGGAGCTTTCGGAATTTTCCGCCCGCATGAACGAAAAGGCCGACACGATCCATTTCACGTTTTTCGTGAGCGGCGTGAATTTCCTCTCGAACGCAAAGCGCGCGCTTTACCAGGGCCCGCACCAGCCGCGCGGCCATTCCATGATCCCATTCAGCGCAAGCGCCGAGGAAGTCACGGAGCGCGTCAAATACATGAACGAAATGCGCGATACCGGCCACGAGATCGCCTCGCACGCCGTCGGCCATTTCGATGGCAAAGGCTGGTCGAGCGCCGACTGGGCACAGGAATTCAAGAGCTACAGCGATCTCTTCGAATATGTCGCGGGCAATAACGATCTTCCCGCGAGCGCGGGCTTCGTTTTTCCAGCGTCGTCCATCGCCGGTTTCCGCGCGCCGTATCTTTCGACGAACGCGGGGCTTTACCCGGCGCTGAAAGCCGCGGGCTTTCGCTACGACACCAGCGAAACGATGCTGCCGAACTTATGGCCCGAAAAGAAAGACGGCATCTGGCGGTTTAATCTTGCCGAGATCAGGCTGCACCGCTCGCGCAAGATGACGCTTTCGATGGACTATAATTTCCTCGTCGTGCAATCGCTCGGGCTCGATCAGAGCGCGCGCCGGAAGCAGGACGGCGACGAGATGCTCGAAACCTATCTCGACTACTTCAAGGCGAATTATTTCGGCAACCGCGCGCCCATCCACATCGGCCATCACTTCTACGGCTATCACGGCGGCGCCTATCACGAGGCGCTCGAAACCTTCATCGAGCGCGTCTGCGGCTTGCCGGAGGTGAAATGCGTCACCTATTCGAAGCTCGCCGATTTCATGGACGGTTTGAGCCCAGAGACGCTTGCCGCCTACCAGAAGGGCGATTTCCCGCGTCCGACGCAGCCCCTCATTCTGCTCGACACGCCCGCGGCGGGGCTCCGGTAACTATCCCCAGAAGCCGTCATCCTGAGGTGCGAGACGCTTCAGCGTCGAGCCTCGAAGGATGACCTATCCCCAATGGCCGGGCCGTTCATCCTGACGATCTCGGATTTATCCGAGATCGTATTTTGAATGCGCAAGTTTTCCAGCACATTGGGATCCTAAGCTTAGAATTCCACGTGGACAAGTTGTCGCGG
>JADMIO011538810.1_pt1 | contig 60684 bp, 34 predicted proteins | sample 8958161 | NCBI WGS metagenome assembly JADMIO01 (sample SAMN16585339, study PRJNA669376) | soil metagenome | isolation source: Crop rotation soil | place: USA: Cullars Rotation, Alabama | collected 2011
GCCGCGACTTCAAGTCACGTGAATTCCAAGCTTCGGATCCCACTGTGCTGGAAAGGCCGATCCTAAAAATTTTGAAGAACTGGAAATGGAGAACTATGCATGGGTCGATTTTTTCTGGTCAACACTTGGACGTTCAGGCGTGGTAGGTAAGGACATCAACCTCATCTATGATAAACTGCAGGACAAGAAGGCAGTCAACAAAATGATCATGAACATTGCCCGCAACCTCACCAACAAACAACAAAATGTGATCAAAAGATTTTTTGAGCGGCAGGCATTATATATTGTTCTTCAAAAAACACTGGGGCATATGGCAGCTGCTGAACGAAATGAACCCGATGTGGAATTAAGCCCGGATGCGGAAAAAGGTTTAAAGCGGCTGGTGGAGATAGAACTTTTAAAGCAGTTGAAAAAAGAACTGGATGACAAGGTGCCGGCTGAGATCAGCTTTATTTTTGGACATACCCACAAGGCATTTGTGCGGACCATCGCGTATGATGGCTATAAAAACCCGGTAAAAGTTTATAACTCCGGCGGATGGGTAGTTGATACCCTACAACCACAACATTTAACAGGCGGCTCGGTCATTCTTGTTGATGAGAATTTAGACGTCGTGTCGTTGCATATGTATAAAGAAGGTAATTATAAACCCTGGTTAGAAGAAGCAACGCTAAACAACGGGCAGGATCACAGCGAATTTTTTAAGCACCTTTCCAGGGATACGGATTTTAACAGCGAGCCGTGGATCGGCTTTTCAAAATTGGTTGAAGAAGGCGTAGGCATGCGTTTTACCGCATTGGCAAAGATCATAAAGGAAAATTAACAGCTTACACATGTACATGGCCTGTCACCACATAAAAAGAACCGCTTCATTTATTTTGCTGTTACTGGCAGCCAGCCCTGCATTCCTTCATGCACAGGAAAAATTAATACTTGATACGGCAAAACCTTACCAGCGCATCGGGAAATTCGTGTATTATATCAAGGACCCGCAAAGAAAGATCAGTTTTGAAGAGGCCAGCAACCCTGCTTTGGCATTCCGTTATACCAAAAGTGAGCAGGAATCCAACAACTTTGGGAATGTTGAGATGGCGGTTTGGAATCGCTTCACCATAACTAACCCGACACAAAAAAAATGGTTGCTTTCCGTAGAAGCCTATAATATCGATTACATTGAATTCTATTATCCCGACACGCTCACGGGGAAATACCGGAAAGAACTATCCGGCAGGCATCTTCCTTTCAGCGCCATGAAATACAAGTCCAATGATTTTGTGTTTGCCGTTTCCGTACCCAAGGACTCCACCTATACTTTCTATTTAAAAATAGATGCACATTACATGCAATACCCGCTTTCTATTACCACGCAGGAAAAGTTCATTGAACAATCACATAGAAAGGACCTGTTCACCGGCATATATTATGGATTGGTCATTGTATTCATGTTCTATAATCTCTTTGTTTATTTCAGTGTGAAAGACAAAAGCTACCTGTATTACGTGGTCTATATATTTTTCAATGCCCTGCTTATTGCACAGTTGAAGGGACTAACGGCGGAAATATTTGGGGACCCGTTGCATTTTCTTTGGAACTATGCACCCGCTGTTATTGCCGTGACAAGCCTGTTCAGCTTCATCTTTACCCGGCATATACTTGAAACCAAGACCCATGCACCGCTCGCCGATAAACTTATAGTATACGGGTTCTTCCCGGCCTATATCATCACGTTCTTACTTAGCGTGCTGCACCGAAACCTATATGCTTCGATCCTGAACCAAATGCTGGGCATGCTGGCGCTGCTCTTTCTCTTCAGTGTTGCACTATACATCTATCGAAAAGGGTTCAAGCCGGCGAGGTTCTACATTGTAGCTTCTTTCTTCTATTTCCTCGGTGTATTGATCTATGTATTGAAAGGCTTTGATTTCCTCCCTTTCAATGCCATCACCAATAATTCCATCGAGGTGGGGTCCACCCTGCAGATGATCATGTTCGCCTTCGTGATCGCCGACAGGCTGAAGATATTTAAAACAGAAAAAGAAAATGCGCAGACCGACCTTGTTGCGTCACTGCAGGAAAATCAAAGGCTGATCACCGAACAAAAAAATGTACTGGAAATAAAAGTAAAAGAAAGAACAGCTGAACTTACCAAAGAAAAAGAAAGAAGCGATGAATTACTGTTGAATATCCTGCCCGCCGAAACTGCCCGCGAACTTAAAGAGACCGGGAGGTCGGAACCGAAACTTTTTGAACAGGTAACCGTGATATTCACCGATTTTAAGGACTTCACCCTTATTTCGGAGAACCTGTCCCCTGCAGAATTGGTATCCGAAATGAATTATTGCTTCAGTGAATTTGACCGCATCATCAGCACCTGCAATATTGAAAAAATAAAGACCATCGGCGACAGTTATATGGCAGCAGGTGGTTTACCCATACCTAATCAAACCCATGCAAAAGATACCATCAGGGCAGCATTGGCGATCCGTGAATTTATGCAGGGCTATAACAAGAAAAGGATGAGCAACGGCAAAGGAGCATTCGAGATACGCATCGGCATTCATACCGGTTCTGTAGTTGCCGGTATCGTGGGCATCAAAAAATTCGCTTATGATATCTGGGGCGATACGGTAAATACTGCCTCCCGCATGGAAAGCAGCAGCGAACCCGGGAAGATAAATGTCAGCGGCTCTACCTATGAGCTCGTGAAAGATGAATTCAGCTTCTTACACCGCGGAAAGATCGAAGCCAAAAATAAAGGGCAGATAGATATGTATTACCTGCAATAAGATATTTTCCTGCGGGAAAGGGAATATGCTGTATATTTCAAAAATAAGCGTTCGTTAAAACAGCCGTCATGACATCCACAGCAGAGCATAAAAAAACAGGCAATATATTTTTACGCATGCATCCCTTGCAAAGGATAATGCTTAGTCTTTGTATATCGCTGATCGTTTTCTTTTTAATCCGGAACCTGTCGCTGGAACCCGAGTTTAAAGCCGCCCTGCTTTGGGATGCATTCTCCCTGTCGTTCATCATTTGCTCCTGGATCGTTTTTTTTACTCGCCCCGTTGCCGATATTGTAAAGCATGCGAACAAAGAGGATGGCAGTAAACTTTTTGTCTTCATCACCTTATTGGTAAGTTCGTTTGCCAGTTTGCTTACCGTACTGCTTTTGATCATTTCAAAACCCTCGTCTCCGCAGGAAGAAGTGATCATGGTGATCCTTTCGGTATGCGGCATGATGCTTTCCTGGGTGATGGTGCACACGATCTTTACTTTTCACTATGCCCATATGTACTATTTTAAGGAGAAGGACGATACGCCGGGTGCAGCAGCGCTGGATTTCCCGGGCAAGGCAAAACCCGACTATCTTGACTTTGCTTATTTTACATTTGTGATCGGAATGACCTTCCAGGTATCGGACGTTGAAGTCACCTCCCCCCGGGTGAGAAGAATGGTGTTGGCCCACGGTTTACTTTCTTTTGTATTGAACACTTTTGTTGTTGCGCTTACCATTAATTTGATTGCAGGTTTAAGAAACTAATTACCATACTATACTTTCAATGGATCTTATTGGCCCGGGTGAAAAACCCCTATGCTTCAAAAGCCACCTGGTATCATATATAATTTAAATTAAGTATTGTAGAATAATCCTTACACGTTTGCTTTCTATTCAACTATAATACCCGAACTCCACATACAATATATTTGTTGTTGACATTCTGCCTCATTTATATACGGGGTCTGATGTTCATGTGCGTAATCAAATGATTTTTTAATCTGGTACCCCAACAACCCATGATCAAACCTAAAACCCAAACCCCTGTTCATGAAACAGGTAATAAATCTACTGAATCCCATGCAGGAAGGACCAAGATCGTATCCCCTCCTTTAAGACCTGAGTTTCCCGCCATTCCTGCTGGTGGAAATATGCAACAAAAAGCTGACGAAAAGATCAGGCAGAGCGAGGAAAAACGAAGGCTCATCATGAATGCGGCCCTGGACGCCATTGTATGTACAGACACAAAAGGAGTTATCACTTTTTGGAATCCTAAGGCTGAGGTAATATTTGGTTGGACGGAGTGTGAAGCGATGGGGCAACCCCTTTCGCAACTTATCATACCTGAGCAATACCGCAGCAGGCATGAACAGGGTATGGCGAATTATTTAAGAACAGGTGTGGGCCCTGCACTAAACAAGATCTTAGAACTTTCAGCGATCAATAAAGATGATAATGAATTCCCGATCGAATTAACAATAATGCCCATCAAACAGGTTGGTGAAGAATTCTTTTGTGCCTTTATAAGAGATATAACAGAAAAGAAGTCTGCGGAAAAAAAACTTAAGCAAAGCGAAGCAAGGCTAATTGAAGCACAGGCAATGGCAAAAGTAGGAAGTTGGGAAACCGACCTGCTGACATTGAAGGTTATCTGGTCTGAAGAGACTTACCGGATCTTTGAAATTGATCCAGCGATGTTTAAAACATCACACCCCGGCTTTTTAGAATTCGTTCATCCTGATGACAAAGCAAAAGTAGATGCAGCATTTGTAAGATCAGTTAATGACCGCTCAGTAAATACGATCGAGCATCGTATTCTCACACCACGGGGCAAAATAAAAATCGTAGAAGAGCGGTGGCGTATTGTCTGCAATAATAATGGGCAGCCGATACGGGCGGTGGGAACCTGCCAGGATATCACTGAACACAGGCAATCCGAGATTGCGTTAAAAAAAGCCTACGAAGAGAAAAACATGGTACTGGAAAGTATTGATGATGGCTTTTTTGCGACAGATAATGATTCAATTGTGACTTATTGGAATAAAAGGGCGGAGATTCTTCTTAATACAAAAAGGGAAGATATTATTGGAAGGAACCTGCACGAAGTATATGCCAACCCGGCTTCTATGGCATTTTATAATAATTACCAAAAAGCGATCAACGAAAAGAGCACGGTTCATTTCGAAGAATTCTCTCCACGTACCAACAAGTGGTTTTCGGTGAGCGCTTTTGCTTCTGAAATTGGATTATCGGTTTATTTTAAAGATGTTACAGAGCGGAAAGAATATGAAAATAAAATCAAGAAAAGTGAATTACGCTATCGTTCACTTATTGAGCAGGCCACGGATACCATTTGTATCACCGACGCCACTTTCAAATTCATTGAAATGAATCCCAGCGGCTGCCGGATGTTTGGGTATTCAAAAGAAGAGATCTTGCAGCTTTATATGTTCGATATTTTGTTTGAAGAAGACCTTAAAACAAACCCTATCAAATTTGATGAGTTGCGTGCCGGGAAAACGACAAGTAATGAAAGAAGAATTAAAAGGAAGGACGGGGTTGCGATAGATGTGGAATTAAACGCAAAAATGCTGGAGGATGGCAGTATCATGGTATTCGGCAGGGATATCACTGAAAGAAAGCAGGCAAACCTGCTTTTAAAAGAAAGCAATGAACGCTATAACCTCGTAAGTAAGGCTACCAATGATATGGTGTGGGACTGGGACCTCGTAACGGGTAAAGTATACAGGAATAAAGAAGGCTGGAAAAAAATATTCAATGGTGTAGAGCAGGAAGCAGAACTTGGCTCTATAAATGACTGGAACAACAGGATCCATCCTGAAGATGAACCGAAGGTGAAGGAAGTGAACGATGAAATAGGACAATCATTAAAAGATTTTTTCGAGGTTGAATGCCGCATGCGAAGAGATGACGGTACCTATGCTTACATACATGACAGGGGAAATATCATACGCAATGCAGCGGGAAAGGCCATAAGACTTATCGGTGCCACACAGGATATCACACTGAGGAAAGAGGCGGAACTGCAGGTGACCAAAAGCGAATTCAGGTTCCGCTCCCTGGTGCAAAACAGCTCTGATCTCGTTTCTATATTAAATGAAAGAGGCTATTATCTATACTGCAGTCCTGCTACTAAAAGAGTACTTGGGTATGATCCAGAATTCATAGAAGGGAAAAATGCCTTTTCTTTTATACATCCCGATGACGTAGACGGGTTGAAAGAGAACCTCACAAAAAATAAAGCCATCAAATTTACCGGGATGCCTTCATTCCGTTTTAGAAATGCCCAGGGAGAATGGCGATGGCTGGAAAGTAAGATCTCTGATATGCGTGACAATCCCGAAGTACAGGGTTATGTTTTTAACTCAAGGGATGTAACCGAAAGAAAAACAGCGGAAGAAGAAATTGAAAAACTTTCCATCATTGCCCGTAAAACAGTAAATGTAGTGATCATTACAAATCCGGAGGGAGAGATCATCTGGGTAAATGACGCATTCACCCACATCACTGAATTTGAATTTGAAGAAGTGATCGGCAAAAAGCCCGGGGCTTTTCTACAAGGTGAAGAAACCAACCCGGATGTTGTTGGCTTTATGCGGAATGAATTACAAAAGAACAATGCATTTGAATGCGATGTAATAAATTATTCCAAATCAGGAAGGAAATACTGGATCCGTATCCAGGCCCAGCCGCAGTTTGATGAAACGGGTAAACTTAAATACTTTTTTGCCATTCAAACAGATATTACAAAAGAAAAAGAAACTGCAGAAATATTAAGAGCGTCCGAAGAACGGTACCGTTACCTTTTCAATAACAACCCGGCCAGCATCATCATCTGGGATATAAATACCCTGCAGATTCTCGAAGTAAATAACACAGCAGTAGCGCAACACGGTTATAGCCGGGAAGAATTTCTTTCTAAGACGATCATGGATCAAAGTCCTGCGGAGCACCATGATAAATTAAAAGACTTCATCGAAAGGGTAAGACAAAAAAATGATTTTAAATCAGTGATCACCTCCAAGTACCTGAATAAATCAGGCGAAGAAATTTACCTCAGTATTGCCTCTCACCGGATACAGTATAAAGGCCGGTCTGTTATTATGGCACTGGCTACAAATGTAACGGAGAATGTCTCTTTGGAAAGGATATTGGAAGAAGAAAGGGTGGCTAAACACCAGGAAATCACAAATGCCGTGATCTCCGCCCAGGAACAGGAGCGACAGGAACTGGGAGGTGAACTTCATGATAATATCATCCAGATACTGGCAGGCTCACTTCTGTACCTTGGTCTTGCAAAAAAAGAATTACCAAATGGGCACCCTTATCTGAAGGAAACGGAAGATCTCGTCAGTTCTGCCATTACTGAAATAAGAAACCTGTCGCATTCTCTCATACCACCTTCATTACATGAATCGGAGTTGCTGGGTGCCATAAATCATATAATAGAGACAACACAACAGACCAGTGGTATGCTGGTCAGCCTCATGGCATTTGATTTTGATGAAAGTACCATTCCTGATAAACTCAAACTGGGTATTTACAGGATCATACAGGAGCAATTCACCAATATCCTTAAACATGCCAAGGCGGAAAAAGTAATAGTACAGTTGGTGCAGGATAAAGAAAAATTAATACTCTCTATAAAAGATGATGGAATAGGTTTTGATACCACTTTAAAAGCAAATGGTGTGGGGCTGATGAATATAAAAACCAGGGCCTCATTGTTTAACGGAGAGCTGTCACTAATTTCCTCGCCGGGTAAGGGCTGCGAACTGAGGGTATCATTTAATTGATCCCGTTTTTTTATTGTTGCAAAACTAGCTTTTCCTGCATTACTGTTAAGTTGCTTAGCCTTTTCCGGGAGATGTTCACAGGTAACCATTAACTCCTCGTCTTCCGATCCCTGGAACTGATGCAACGTGTTGTTTATTTTAGAGTTGCTGCCATTTGTGGATCACCCATTGTTTTATCGCCGCCGATGATAACAACGATCACTGCTCTATCTTACCCAGTTTACTTTTGCAGTTTTTACATCTTTTGAACTACTTCCGATCATGATCTCAAAATCACCGGCTTCCCAATCATACTTAAGGTCGTTATTATAAAATCGCAGATCGTCCGTACTTATTTTGAATGTAACGGTTTTTGACTCGCCGGCTTTAAGCCTGATCTTTTGGAAACATTTTAATTCTTTTACCGGCCTGACCACGGATGCCACCATATCCCTTATATATAATTGTACTGTTTCTGTGCCTTCATATTCTCCACTGTTGGTTACTGATACAGAGGCCTTCAGTTGTTGTCCTGCTTTTAATGAACTGTGACTAAGCTTTATATCACTATAATTAAAACTGGTATAACTTAAACCATAACCAAAAGGAAATTTTGGATAAATAGAAATGTCGGTATAGGAGGACCGGTAATTTTTGTCGCTGTCGCTCGTTGCAGGGCGGCCTGTGTTATAGTGATCGTAATAAATAGGTATTTGTCCTTCGGTAAGCGGAAAACTTACCGGTAATTTTCCCGAAGGATTATAATCACCGAACAAAACTTCGCCAATGGCATCTCCCGCCTTTGTACCCAGCCACCAGGTATATAAAATAGCCGGCACCTGGTCTGCGATCCGGTTAAAGATCAATGGACGTCCCGCACTGATCAATACCACAACAGGTTTACCGGTAGACTGTATTGCCATCACCAATTCCTCCTGCACACCAGGCAAATTAATGGTGCTCCTGCTTTTTGCCTCGCCACTCATATCCCTTGCCTCGCCTACGCTCATGATCACGATATCCGCATTCTTTGCTGCTTCTATTGCCTCTGCAAATCCTGCACGACTAGTGTCATTGATGCCACAGCCCTTAGCATATAACATTGTTGAACCGGGGGCAAGTTTCTTTTGTATCCCATCCCAGAGAGAAACTATTCTTATGGAATCATCCGGCCAGTCATAACTCCAGAAACCAAGATTGTCACTTTTTGCTTTTGCCAGTGGCCCGATGAGCGCAATGGTCTTTGTGGTTTTACTAAGCGGCAATATTTGCTTTGTCCCAGCTTTTGGTACGCTGTTCTTTAATAGTACGATGCTCTTTACCGCTATATCTTTTGCTGCTGCCAGGTGCTCCGCGTTATTCCACTGCAATCGTTCCCTAGCAGTATCACAAAAACGAAAAGGATCATCAAAAAGACCCATTTCAAATTTTTTCTTCAATATCCTTTTTACCGCATCATCTATCACCGTCATTTTAACCTTTCCTTCTTTCACCAGTTTTGACAGATTTTGAATATAGCTGCGACTCTCCATATCCATATCACTACCGGCAATAGCCGCCGCCATTGCAGCTTCGTAATTATCCTTCACAAAGCCATGTTGGATCATTTCGCCCACACTCCCCCAATCGCTTACCACGAATCCTTTGAAATTCCATTGCTTTTTTAAAATATCTCTTTGCAGGTAGCTGTTTGCGGTTGCGGGTATACCATTCAGATCATTAAATGAATTCATAAAAGTTGCTACACCAGCTTCAGCTGCAGCTTTAAAAGGAGGTAAATAAATTTCATGCAGCTGGCGTAAACTCATATCAACACTATTGTAGTCTCTTCCACCCACGGCGGCCCCGTAAGCCGCGAAATGCTTTGCACATGCCATTACTGCATCGGTGTTACCCAGGCCTTTTCCCTGGAAGCCTTTTACTCTGGCGGCAGCGATCAACGAACCCAGGTATGGATCTTCACCCGCTCCTTCCATGATCCTTCCCCACCGTGGATCACGTGCGATATCAACCATGGGCGCAAAGGTCCAGTGGATACCGGCGGCCGAAGCTTCGATCGCGGCAATTCTTGCTGCTCCTGTGATAGATTCTATGTCCCAACTTGCCGCTTCTCCCAGGGGTACGGGAAATATTGTACGATATCCATGAATAACATCCTGGCCAAAAAGAAGGGGGATCTTTAGTCTTGATTGCATTGCGATCTCCTGCAGTGTTCGGGTATGTGCAACGCCGGTAACATTCAGCATTGAACCTATCATACCCTTCCTGATCTGGTCCTGTTTATCTCCATCTTTTGTTATTGGTCCCGTGGCTGCCCAATCACCGTTGTATTGATTCATCTGCCCAACCTTTTCATCCAGTGTCATCAGTCCTAAAACGGAATCCACTTTCTGATCGATAGTTTTATTTTGGGCACAACAAAAATAGAACGGGCATAACGCAAAAAATAATAGGCCCAGGCATTTTAAACGAAGAATTCTCATTGGTACTATTTTACCCAGTTTACTTTTACCTTTTTCACATCTCTTGAATTGGTCCCGATCATGATCTCAAATTCACCCGGTTCCCAATCATACTTCAGATCATAATTGTAAAATTTCAGGTCGTCCGGAGTTATGCTGAATGAAACATCTTTCGATTCACCGGCATTAAGATCGATTTTGCGGAAGCCTTTTAACTCCTTTACCGGCCTTGTTACGCTGCCCACCACATCACGTATGTATAACTGCACCACTTCTTTGCCTGCATATTTGCCCGTGTTGGTAACAGTAACAGTTGCTGTTAATACCTGGTTGCCTTTCAAAGAAACGGCACTGGTTTTTATATTGCCATAACTGAACGAACTATAACTCAACCCATATCCAAAAGGATAGACAGGATCATTAGAAACATCCAGGTAATTGGAACGGAATTTTTCAAACCATTTTCCTTCTGCCAACGGGCGGCCCGTATTTTTATGAGCATAATATATCGGTACCTGGCCAACGTTCTGCGGAAAAGTGGTGGTCAGTTTACCGGAAGGATTCACATTACCGAACAATACATCCGCAATGGCATAGCCCGCTTCGCTGCCACCAAACCAAACATTTAAAATTGCAGGTACGTTCTCATTTTCCCATTTCAATGCAAGCGGCCTGCCGGTGAATAAAACCAACACTACCGGCTTACCTGTTTTCAACAAAGCCTTCAAAAGTTCCTGCTGTGATTCCGGGATATTGATATTGCTGCGACTTGAAGACTCTCCTGACATCTCCGCTGATTCACCTAATGCTGCAATGATAACATCCGACCTGTTGGCAATATCCAGGGCTTCCTGCAAGATCAGGTTGGTGGGGCGGCTGTCTCTTCTCAAGGACTTACCAAACATCCCTGCCCTTTCTTCAAATAAGCTGTCCGTATCCAGGTTTGCGCCACGTGCCAGTAAAATATTCACCTGGCTCCCCGCTGCTTCTTTTAAACCGGTCAACAAAGAAGTTGCTTTTGAAAAATTGGCCGCTACGCTCCAGGTGCCCGGCATATTTTCTTTATTATCTGCCAGCGGGCCGATCAATGCTATAGTGCCGTTTTTCTTTAAAGGCAAAACATTGTTCTTATTTTTCAGCAATACAAAACTTTGTGCTGCAATTGATCTTGCTTCCTTCCTGTTCGCATCTGTGAAAACTTCTGTCTTTGCCCGGTTCTCATCACAATATTTATAAGGATCATCAAACAAACCCAATTTATATTTAGCTTCCAGTATTCTCCTGCATGCGGCATCCACCTGGGCCAAACTAATTTTTCCTTCCTTTAATGACTTTTGTGTGGTGGTTAATAAACCTTCGCCGACCATATCCATATCGATACCGGCTGCCAGGGCTCTTGCAGATGCGGTTTGCAGATCACCGATGCCATGATCGATCATTTCATTGATACCTGTGTAGTCGGTTACTACAAATCCTTTAAACCCCCATTGCTTTCGAAGCACATCTGTCATTAACCATTTGTTCGCAGTTGCCGGAACGCCATCTACTTCGTTGAAGGATGCCATTACACTTCCTGCCCCCGCATCAACGGCAGCCTTATAAGGCGGCAGGTAAACATTGTACATCTGCTGGTGGCTCATATCTGTCGTGTTATAGTCCCGGCCTGATTCTGCAGCACCATACATCGCATAGTGTTTTACGCACGACATGATCGTATTATTTTTTGTAAGATCAGTGCCCTGGTAACCGGTCACCATTGACTTTGCAATTTGTGAACCCAGGTAAGGATCCTCACCACTTCCCTCCGCAATACGCCCCCATCGGGGATCCCGTGAAATATCGACCATGGGTGAAAAGGTCCAGTTTATGCCATCTGCACTGGCTTCGCTTGCTGCAATTTGTGCACTGCGCTTAATGAGCTCCATATCCCAGCTACAGCTTAAGCCTAGCGGGATGGGAAATACCGTTTCATAACCATGTATCACATCCATACCAAAGAGCAGGGGAATTTTTAAGCGGCTTTTTTCAACAGCTAGCTTTTGTACTTCTTTTATCTTGGCAACAGATTTAATATTGAAGAGGCCGCCTACTTTTCCCTGTTCAATTTTTTTTGCAATATCTGAATTACCCGCCTGCCCGGTAACGATATCTCCTGATCCCGGCAAATTCAATTGTCCTATCTTTTCTTCAAGCGTCATTTTCTTCATCAGTGCATCAACAAAGGGTTTCATTTTGGCATCCTGGCCAAATGAAGTAAGTGACATCATGCAAAAAATAAAGAGGGCTATTTTCTTCTTCATAAAAAATGTTTAATGAGTATATATTTTAACAACCTGTTGTTTACCTGTAACCTTTGATATTTTTGACATCAGCCAGCCCTGCCGGCATTACACTCACGGCACAACCGCCGCCCGCTGCCAGCTTCAATTTTAATACGGTGCCGGCCTCTACAATGAATCTTTCAATAACATAAGCTTCCGGGTTATTTTTCCAATGGGCATCCGCTGCATCCTTATAAATAACGGCAACATATTTTTTTCCGGCATCTAAAAAGCTTAACGATAATTGCGCCTCCCGGCTATTCTCATCTGTTATTGCGCCAATAAACCATTTATCATTACCCTTTGCTTTTCTTGCAATGCTGATATAATCTCCGGGCTCTGCTTCTATTATTTTTGTATCGTCCCAGTCAACGGCCACGTCTTTTATGAACTGGAAAGCGTCTAAATGGCTTTCGTAATTTTCAGGAAGGTCAGCAGCCATTTGCAACGGGCTGTACATGGTTACATACAAAGCAAGCTGCTTGGCAAGTGTTGTGTGCACCTGTTCCTTCTTTTCCGCGTTGTAATAATTCATTTTTATTTTAAAGATGCCAGGCGTATAATCCATTGGCCCTCCCATTAACCTGGTAAATGGCAAAATGGTCTCATGATCTGGTGGATTACCGGAACTCCAGGCATTAAATTCATTTCCCCTGGCCGCTTCGCACGCAAGATAGTTAGGGTATGTACGATGTAACCCTGTTGGCCTCACCGGCTCATGCTGGTCCACCATGATACGGTAGCCGGCGGCTTTTGCTATAGCCCTTTCATAGTGTTTTACCATCCATTGGCCATCGTGGTGTTCGCCGCGTGGAATGATCTGCCCTACGTAGCCGGATTTTACTGCATTATAATTATTGTTTTTCATAAAGCGGTAAGCCGTATCCATCCAACGTTCGTAATTGGTTACCGAAGATGAAGTTTCATGGTGCATGATCATTTGTACATGCTTCGATCTTGCATAAGCGGAGATCTCTTTTACATTAAAATCGGGATAAGGCGTTACGAAATCGAACACGTCTTCTTTCCAGTTGCCGAACCAATCCTCCCATCCTGCATTCCAGCCTTCAACCAATACAGCGTCGATGCCGTGTTTTGCCGCAAAATCAATATATCTTTTAACGTTGGCCGTGTTAGCGCCATGTGGCACTTTTGTAACCTGCTGCGACCCGACCTGGCTGCCACTATAATCCCAGCTGCTCTTGCCTACATGTAACTCCCACCACACACCTACAAATTTTTGTGGCCTGATCCATGATGTGTTGGTGATCTTTGAGGGCTCGTTTAAGTTCAGGATTGTTTTTGAAGAAAGGATATCTGTTGCTTTATCGCTTACAATGATCGTGCGCCACGGCGTTTTTGCGGGTGTTTGCAAATATGCTTTATTACCGACGGCATCAGGTACCAGGTGTGCGTTGAATGTATTAGTGCTTTTATCAATGATCAAATTCATTGCCGGATAATTTACCAATGCCGCTTCATGAATATTGATATAAAGGCCTTCGCTGGTCTTCATCATCAAAGGCGTTTGCACCGCATCCGGATTGAAGGCCGTTCTTGCGTGTATTTCCTGGGCAAACCTTCCGCCCGTTGCGTCAATTTCGCTGAGGTTGCTGGTGTAATAAGCATACTCGTTTGTATCATAATCACCGGGGATCCAAAATGCTTTATGATTACCTGATAACGCAAATTGTGTCACTTCATCTGAAATTATGAAATGCCTGAGTTTTTGCTGCTCGGGAAACTCGTAGCGGAAACCCAGGCCGTCATCGAATAACCTGAAAACAACATTAACCAGGATGCCGTCGGTGGTTTTAAGCCTTAACAACAGTTGCCGGTAATTATTTCTGATCTGTCTTACCTCACCCCACACTGGCTTCCAACTCTCATCTTCAGTAGTGATGCCTTTTTCGATAAGCTCAAAAGAACTTAACCGGATGGCAGGTGTTTTTAAATAAATACCAAGCCTCGACCTTTTTATTACAGGGCTATTCTTATGATCAAGCTCATAGTAAAGATTAGCAGTCTTTCCATCTGTATTATTTAAGAATACCCGGCACAACAGATTCTTAGCCGGAGATGCTATCGTTATGGTATCCGCAAATGCCAGCGACACAAAAACATGAGCCAGGCAGAAAAGTAAAATACGTTTCTTCATTTTATGAGTTTTAATTTTTTATGAGATATGGCAACAATATTTTTTGCCAGATCGCATAGCCCTTTGCATTCATATGCAGCCTGTCCTGGACAAAGATATCCGGCATAGGCTGGCCATCAGGGCCAAGCATCGCATCCCATACGTTAACAAAGCGGGCATTTCGCTTTTTCTTCCGCAGGTATTTCCTGATCAGTTCATTCCCTTTCACAGCTTTATCCCGCATATACAGCCTGCTCGGACTTGGTTTCATAGAAACATAAACTACCGGTACATCCGGCAGGCTTTTGCGTATGTCCTGGTATAATTGCTTAAATCTTTCAAATACTATTTTACCGCTAACGGCTGTATCACCGGCAATATCATTTTCACCACAGTAAATAACTATTTGCCGGGGTTTATATGGAAAGATGATATCGCTTTCATACCGGATCACATCAGGAAGTGAAGAACCCCCGAATCCACGGTTAATGATCGCATAACCGGGAAAATAATCTTGCACATCGGTCCATTTTGTAAAAGACGAACTGCCAACAAAAAGGATTTTGCCCGTCCCGGGAAAAGCAATACTATCCTGCTGTTTGAACTTTTGAATATCGTCCCAATAAGCAGGCTTTTGCCCCCGCACAGCTGTCACACCCAACAGCAGCAAAAAAAGAAATACAGTCTGGAAGGTCCTTGTCATCATTCTGCCTTTATGATTTTTGTCTTTTCACTTATCCCGTTCTCATTTATGGCCTCAATGGAAAAATAATATGCTTTTTGCGAATCCATTGCCTTGAACCAGTACTCGTTGTTATCATGCACCATGATACAATTGTACAATTTATCGGGTGCTATGCCATAGTAGATATTATATGCATGAGCATTGTCTACCGGTTTCCATTTGATATAGGCGCTGCGCTTGTCTTTTTCTGTTCTTAATACAATAAAGTTTTCTACGACTGATGGCTTAACCCCATTGCCATTTCCAAAGACACGTAACCCGCTTATGGCGAATTTCCCGGTCGGCATATGAATGTTCTCCATCTTTATGAACCTGGCCTGTACCGGCTTTTCCAGTTCGATATAATCATGAGGCACATCGGTCCTGTTATTGCTCTTATCAATTAACAAATACCATTTTTTCCCATCAATGGAATAATACAATTTGTACTGATGATAAACGCCTGAAGACTTACCCAGGAACTCAGCATCCTGGTCAGCATAATTAATTTGCACGGCGTTTACTGTTGAAAGATTGCCCAGGTCGCTTTGTACCCATTCTCCGCTATTGGATGTTAGAGCGCTCCAGTATGTTTTAATACTTTCGTCATTGATATTATTTGCCTGGTAGGCGCCCAGTGTTGATGAAACGGTGACTGGCTTTTTATAATTCAGTAACATCCAGCCTGTAAATGCACCGCCTCCCGACGCGGCCGGGATACTGTGGGGGTAGTCGCCAAATGCAGTATTGCACCACATCATATCATCTTTATCAAAACCTGATGGCCATATCCCGATCCGCCTTTCGAAGGTATTCTTTACGCAAACAATGCTGGTAGATACATGCCAGTAGTTATTCCACCTGTCCATAAAAGTTGAACCATGGCCTGCACCACGTGAAAAGCCGCCAACCTTTATGCTTAACGGATCTGATTGTGCTGTAAAACCGCCAAGCGGGTTATCACCCACCACCACCCCATCTGCATAGCCGCTGAATTCGGTACCGGGGGCACCATACTGCAGGTAATATTTCCCATTATGCTTTGTCATGGTTGCGCCTTCTATGAAAGCGTCCAGGAAAGTATTGTCCATATGCTCTCCAAACCGCTGCCAGCCATAACGCCAGCTTTGCAGCATGTACATCTCTTTCCTGGTACCGATCGGTTGAAAAGTCTTCCTGTTCAGTTCCACGCCATATAAAGGAAACACGTTGCTGCTGCCATTGTACATATACAGCCTGCCGTCATCATCCGTAAAAAATGCAGGATCCCAGCCGCCAATATCAAAGGAATCAACCAATGGTTTCCATTCATTGGCTTTGGGGTTCGTGCTCATCCATAAGGTGAACTTGCTCGTATAAGTAGAGCCAAAAACGATCATCGTATCGCCAACAATACCTACTGCGGGTGCACACAATTCATCGTATACATCGCCGTTCCAGGGACGAAGGAATTTTTTTGAAACAAAATTCCATTTAAGCATATCGCTGCTCCACCAATATCCCCATTGGTTGGTACTGAACAAATAATAATCGCCCTTATAATTTACAATGACCGGGTCGGCCGTTGCTCGGTGTTTTCCCCATTGTGAAAAATTGGGAATTGGAGTGTAGCCGTAGTCAATATTAACCGGGTTACAATAGGTGGTTTGTTTTTGCTGTGCCTGTGCAGTTGTTAAGAAAAATAAAGCCACCAGGAATAAAAGATATTTCTTCATATTTTGAATTACAGAATTTAAGTCCGTTAAAAACATTCATCGCTTCACCGGTATCCAGACGTTCAAAAAATTATACGGCATTTCCAGCACCAGCTTATAAAAATCCGAAGGATATTGCCTTACATGAATACTTGCCGCTCCGTCGGCCACTGCAACTTCCTTCATTAAATGATAAATGTCCCTCCCCCCCGACCTGAATTCATTGCTGGTTGAAAGCCAGATCTTTGCTGTTCCTGTTTTATCCTGCACTTCCCATTTCAGGTCAATGAGATCCTCTTTTAAACTGGCTGTTAACTGGCTGGCAGATAATTTACCGGTTAAAGGCACACCGTCAATTTCCCATAATTGTTCCCGCGGAATATCTATTTTCAGGAAAACAGCGATAGAAGGAATTATATCAACAATACCGGGTTGCTGCTTAAAGAAATGATCATTCAGCCCCTTCGCATTGGTCACTATCCATGTTGTGCGTTCACTTTTGCTTTGTCCGCCATGACCATAACCATTCTCCTGCCGCCCATGATCGGTGGTAATATAGATCTGCCATTCTTCATTAAAATTCTTTTCGCGGTATTTGATGGCCTTCCATAGTCTCCCGATCTTTTCATCGGTCATTACTACAGCATTGTTCAGTTCCTTACTATTCCCGTGCCGGTGGCCCATTTCATCTGTATATTCAAGGTATACCCAGCTCAGGTCAGGCGCCATTCGCTTTATTACTGCAGCTGCAGTATCTACGACAGCATTATCAATGACATTATAAAAATAGCCGGCCGTATCGTGCGGGTATTTAATCGTATCGAGCTCCATGCCATCGAAATAATAATCCGGCTGTAAATTGCCTGCGGCTTTCGCATCGCTGCCTACAAGTTTTGTACGGTTATCGAGCCAGGTAGAAAAGACGGCGGTAGTCTTGTTGGGATACTGTGTTTTAAAAAAACGGAAAATATTCCGGTAGTTATAATTGGGTGCCGATATATCATTGCCCCATACATTGTGTTTATTCGCCCATGTGCCGGTGAGTAAGCTATTGTATCCAACTGCAGAGATCGTAGGCGATTGCGAATAACCATCTTTTTCTCCGCCTACATAGGCCCTCGCATAGCCTCCCTCTTTAATGATGACTTTAAAATTAGGCATTGACAGATCTTCTACCAATTGAGCAGGTATCCCATCTGCAATAACAAAGATCACTTTCGGTATCTTTTGCGCAGCAGCAAGTAATGGAGATCCCATGATAAGAAGGCCAAACCCATATTTTGCAATAAGCCTGATCATGATCTTCTATTTTTTTAACCAGGGGCTTTCAAATCCCAGTTTTTTTAATCCCATTTGTATTTCGGGGCAGCTCATGAATAATTTCCATAGTAACCCACTGCGGTAATTTTCTATCATAGCCACTATTGGCCCCTGGTCGATCGCCAAATGTGATCTGGCCCACCAGTTCTGTGTTTCGTTAAAAGCATCTGTAAAACCATACTTGCTCCATATCTTATCCCCGTGATCATAATAAAAGTGTCTCAATGCTTTCATCGAATATTCGGGTGTGTAGGGAAAGGCCGATAACGCAGCAGTAGGCGAGATCGTTCCAAAATCATTGGTGGGTGAATAAGCGTTGTATCCATCATAAGTATCACTGGCGGTAAGTCCCCAGCAATTTTCTCCGTAGCCTTTAAACTTCTTCGGATTGTCAACACAATAGGCATGATTGATAAGCGTATGGTTCCTGTTTTGTTCCCAGTAATCGGCGTACCTGTCCTTCAAACCCCTTGGGTCTAAACCTAAAAAAGAATACTGCGAAAAAAACAACGGCCCGCCGTAATCAAAACCCAATGGTAATTTATACCCGTAGAATGTTTTACCGTTCTTAAAAAAGCTGCTTTCGGCCCAACCCCTGTGGTATACTGCAGGACTAACCGGATAATTCTCGCTGCTGGCAGCAAGTATGTACATGATCAAACATTCATTGAACCCACGAACAGGAAAATTCATGGACCACCCGTTATTAGGACTCCAGTGCCAGTAAAGCACTTCCTGGCCGCCCTGTGTAAACCAGTTCCATTCTATCCCTGTCCACATCCACCTCAGGCGGTTCCTGAATTCTCTTTCCACTGAATTATCCCCGTTAAAATATTGCCTGGCGCAAAGTAAGCCCTGGAATAAATACGAAGTTTCCACAAGGTCTGCGCCATCGTCTTTGCGGCTGAAAGGAATGGTTTTTCCGGTTGCACCGTTTAGCCAATGCGGGAAAACGCCATGGTAAGAATCTGCTTTCAATAGAAAATTCACCATCTTCAACATGAACTTGGCTGCAGTGTCGCGGCTGATCCATTTTCTTTCTACCGCAACGATGATACTCATAATGCCAAAGCCCGTACCGCCAATGGTAACGGTCTCGTGCCCATAACCAAAATCTTCATTGCTTCTCTCCCTCGACAAGCCGCTTACCGGGTGTGCAAAATCCCAGAAATAATGAACGGTTTGCCTTTGCACTTCATCCAGTAAAGCTGAATCGGAAAGGTTTTTTGTTTGTCCAAACAATGAACCCGTTAATACCAGGCATATAAAAAGAAGGATCGATCTCATTTCTTAATATTTTTTTGATAAACTCTTACATAGTCAATTTTCATCTGGGTGGGAAATATACTATCATCCACTCCCTTTTCTCCGCCCCAACCGCCACCCACGGCAATATTCAGTATGAGAAACATTTTGTTATCAAAGGGCCAGTATTCGTAGCCTTTTTTTTCATTGGTAAAGGAAAAGAATACTTTTTCATCAACCGCCACTTTAATTATCTCTTCATTCCATTCCAGTGAATAGACATGAAAAGCTGAAGAGCAGTCGGCCACGAATAAAGTATCTGTTTTTTGTGTGCCAATACTGTGATAATATTTATTACAATGTATGGTGCCGTGAATATACCCCTGGTTCCAGCCCACATGCTCCATGATATCGATCTCACCGTCGTCGGGCCATACCCTGATACTGTCAGCCATCGTCCATATCGCCGACCAGGAGCCTTTTCCCTTCGGGATCATCGCTCTTACTTCGATCTTTCCATACTGCCAGGAAGCTTTGTTCCTGGTAAGCAACCTTGCGGATGTGTAATTAAAAGAATCAACTTTCTCTTTTCTTGCCTCGATAATAAGGTGACCATTCTCCACCCTTGCATTTTCCTTTTTTTTATACGTGTAATACTGTAATTCACTATTACCCCACCCATCTGTATTACCTATATCATAGTCCCACTTAGCGGTATCGGGCAATCCCGTATAATTGAACTCATCACTCCAAACTATTTCCCATTCAGGCTTTTGCGGCTGCATTTGACAACCGGCAAAACCCAGCAACAGCGTCATCGCCAATGCCCCGCTTTGAAATATCCCCTTAATTATTTTACATCCTGCCGGCATGCCATGCTTTTAGAATATTATCAGAGATATGGTGCAGAAAATCCCAATACATTCTTCATTCCATTTTTTATTTCCGGGCAACCCGTCAGTAAATTCCATATTAGTTGAGAACGGTGATTTTCGATCATGATAATAATGGGTCCCTGGTCAATAGCCAACGTTGATGAAGCAAACCAGGTATCTTTTAAAGAGAAAGCATCAACAAATCCATAATTAGTCCAGGTCTTATCCCCCAGTTTATAGTAAAAGAATTTAAGCGCATTCATACTTTCCGCCGGCGTATAAGGAAAAGATGAAAGTGCCGCTGTTGGTGAGATCACGCCGACATCATTGTTGGGCTCATTGGCATTATAGCCGCCAGGCACATCACTGGCAGTTAGTCCCCAACAGAGATTACTGTACCCAAAAAAGTTCCTGGGGTTTGCCTTACAATATTCATAATTGATCTTTGTATGATTGACCACTTGTGCCTGGTAATTGGCATAGGCATCCGAAAGTCCATTGGGATTGATACCCAGGAAAGAATAATGCGCCCAGAACAGCGGGCCTCCATTTGCAGGGCCAAGCGGTAACTGGTAGCCATAATAAGAATTACCATTTGCCATTGCACCACCCCTGGCAAAACCATTGTCGTAAACAATTTTAGGTATTGCCGAAGTTGTAGATGAAGCTGCCATGATATAAGTGATCAGGCATTCGTTCCATCCCTGGACCTTAACATTCATATCCCAGTTGTAATTAGGGCTCCAATGCCAGTACAATACATTTTGTGAACCCTGTCGAAACCAGTTCCATTCAACTGCGTTCCATAACAAATTAATATCAGCTCTCAATGCAGTTTCCGCTGGGTCGGCGCCATTAAAATACTGTCTTGCCGTTAGCAAACCAGCCATCAGGTAAGACGTTTCCACCAGGTCGGCGCCATTATCTTTTGTACTGAATGGGATCACAGCACCTGTGGTTCCATTAAGCCAATGTGGAAAAGCACCATGAAATTTTTGCGCTGTTTTTAAGAACCCAACAATGGTTTGCATTCTTGCAAGGCCCTGTGCCCTTGTAATAAAAGAGCGGCTGACACCAACAGGGATGGCCATGATACCGAAACCCGAACCTCCCGAGGTCACGGTTTCAGGCGTGGCATTACTCCTTTCCCTCGCGAGACCACTGACAGGATGACCAAAATCCCAGAAATATTTAAAGGTTTGCTGCTGCACCAGGTCAAGCAAAGCATTATCACTTATTACCGCAAATTTATCTGACGAATCGATCTGCGTATTAAAAAGAATGGTAAGGTCCGAGCCGAGCTTTCCTTTTTTTATTGACTGCAGGTTGGTATTGGCAACAAGCCTGTAACTGGTAAGGTATTTGAATGCAGCTGAAGGGTTGATCACCAGTGTGCTGTCACCATTCTCGTAAGTATAACTCAGGGTCACTGACGTAGCACCATTCTCCAGCACGGAAACAGAAGAAGGAACGGAAGTTCTGTCCAGCACATTATTAAAGGATAGCCGGATCACGGCTCCCGTACGGGTATTATAATTTATGCTGCCGGTTAACGCGGGCGTATTGTCGATCTTTGCGTTGGTATTCACCAACGCCGCGGGAAATGGCACGGGTACCGGCCCCGGTGCCGGGTTGGAATCGCCGCCCTTGCTGCATTGCAACATAAAGAATACGGGAACCAACAACATGAGTGAGAGCCCGGTCCTGCTTTTTTCGTTTTTCATAATTAAAATATTAAGGTAGCAATGGAATGAGGTAATGCGGTCACTGAAGCGGCTTTGCCATTAAGCCACAAATTATAAGGCGTGCTTTTATCGCTTTGATTCATCACGATCACCACTATCTTACCATCCTCATTTCTGAATGCAGTTGTAAGCAATTGGCTGCGACTGGAACTACTGATTATCCTTTTTGCACCTGGCTTGATGAACTTAGAAAAATGCCCGATATAATAATAAGCATTGGTATAGATAAGCTTGCCCGTCTTTGTATCACCATGAACGGGCGCAAAACAAAAATTGCCTACGTGATTTGGCCCTCCTGTTTCGTCCAGTAAAATGTTCCAGTCGGTAAAACCTACCATGCCGTTATTGAAATCATTGATCATGCTGCGACCATATTCTTCACCCAGCACCCAGGCATTGTACCTCGCGGCATTAAAACTTTCTGCGCAACCTTCGGTAAAGAAGATGTGTTTATCCGGGAATGCCTCATAAACCCTGCGCAGATTATCATACATGGGCATGCCTCCACTCCAGTCTTCGTACCAGTGAAAACCGATACCCCAGATATATTTTGAAGCTTCCGGGTCGCTGAAATAAGTAGTTGCACGTTGGTATATCATGTCACGGTTGTGATCCCACACAATTATTTTTTTATCCTTAAGTCCCTCCTTCTCCAAAGTAGGGCCAAGGTTATTCTTAAGAAAATCCCTTTCTTCTTCCGCCGTGTAGATGCAGCTTTCCCAGATCTGTTTGGCCATGGGCTCATTCTGGATCGTTAGTCCCCATACAGGAACCTTTTCATTTTCATAAGCTTTTATGAACCTGGCGAAATAGTTTGCCCAACCGGCATAATATTCCCGCTTAAGTTTACCTCCATGCAACATATCGTTGTTATCCTTCATCCACGCCGGCGGGCTCCATGGGCTAACAAATAAATTCAGTGCGCCCCCGGCCGCGGTCATTGCCTCTTTGATAAAAGGGATCTTGAATTTTTTATCATGATCAATGTTAAAGGACTTTAGTTCTTTATCGCCATCTTTTACATAAGTATACGTATCGCTGCTAAAATCGCAACTGTTGATATTTGTCCTGGCAACGGTGTAGCCAATTCCTGACCCTTTGTCGAAATACGCTTTTAATAATTCCTGTTGTTTATCTTTCGGCAGTTTATAAAAAGTCTCTGCAGAAGCATCTGTAAGCGCTGCCCCAATACCAAAGTAAGTTTGAAAGGTCTTGGAAGGGTCCACAAAAACCGTTATTTCATTTTCAAAAGGCTGGCCTTTTTCCTTAAAATCCAGGCTGTCTGTTACAGACAGGCGCAGGTTACTGCTGTCAGCAGTAGTATATACTGTCACTTTTTTCCCTGTAGTAAGATCCCCGGCGGTACCAACGGGTTCTGCTTTTTTATCAGCGGCGCAGGCTGCCATTACCAGGGATAATAATAGAAAGTATATTTTTTTTATTTTCATGATCGGTTCATTTTTCTTTGCTTAATATCTTTTTTGTTTCGTCGGGGTACAGGCCAATAAAATGTGATCTTACCAGGGCCGCCCTTGGCTTTGTTTCGCCCTGCAGGTAAACCGCAATGGCCCGCGATTCCAGTGCAGGCATATGGCAACTGATACACTTTTTCTCTATGTCTTTTACCAATAAATGTGTAGGTGTTGCGGGAGTTGTAGCATTGGCAGGATGACAACTCATGCACCTTGCGGCAAACAGTTCTGCTTTGTTTCTTTCGCTTTCATGAATATTGTGGCAGCTGCTGCAGGTCATGGTGCTGGTAGCGGTGAAACATTTGCTCTTTCTCAGCAGCCCGTACTGGTTACCATGCACCTCCACTTCGCCACCCGCGAGCGAGCTGTTGTGGATACTGTCCATGATAAAAAAATCAGCCAGGTTCTTACCCGGTACAAATTGGAAAGAAGGTTTTATTTTCTGCATTTTGCCTGCATGGCACACTGCGCAAACATCCAGTTGCTGTTGCCTGCTGAGTTTAGCGGGGTTAACAACATATTTGGCTGTTTTTGCTCCAGGGTTAGCTGTTTGGTAGTTAACGTGACGGGCGGAAGGGCCATGACATTTTTCACAACTCACGCCATAGATGATCTTATCCCTGTTGAAATTTACCGGCTCCAGTGAGTCGCTACCGCTTCCTTCAGCATAGCTGACATGGCATTCGAGGCAGCGGGAAGTGATCGGCCGGTCTGTCATCACCTTACCTTCAGGAAACCCGGGACTGTTAGACCATTGAGCCGCCGCAGTAAAATAAGTGATGGGCATCTGGTAAAGCCGGTTATGACGCCAGTTTAAAAAAGACTGGCCCATTACACCGGAACCAATGACGATATCCTTACGGATCGCCATTTTTTCTTCTCCCTTGTAATAAATGACCTGGTAAAGGCCGCTGTCTCTTTTTTGCATAGACACTAAAATATCAGGACTATAATAATAACTGTTGCTGCCATTTGCAAAACTCCCTGCCACAAGGTCTTCGGTAACAGGTTGCCCGGTGAGATTATGTGCAGTTTTAAGATGTTTGTCATAAACATCTTTATGGCATGATGCACATTTCTCCGCCCCTGCATACTCAGCATATGATACCGGAATTGCATCTTCTTCCACCCGGCTGTTTATGCATTGCAGCATTGTAAAAACGCTGAACCCAAGGCCCAGTATCACTAATCCACTGCGTTTATTTTTTACTCTCATATCATATAGCAAACAAATGATGCCGGTGTTTACCAGGTATAGGTGGCCACAGCGCCCGGAACAAGCGAAGTGAAAACATATTTTCCCTTGTACCCGATATTGAAACCCTGTGCTGTTCCGCTTTCATTTACCACGATTAAAACCTTTTTACCTGCGGGTGTTCTAAATGCAACGTTAGGCAGGTTTGTTATCAAATTACTTTCAATCCGTACTGATCCTGCCGGAACAAATTTGCTGGCATGGGTAATAATATAATAGCCCACATTTCTTATTACCAGGCTTCCATTGACCGTTAAAGCGCCTTTACATTCGGTGCAGCCGCCGGCTGTGTGAGGGCCATAGGTTGCATCACTGGCAAGGTTCCATTCCAGTGCTACTTTGCTCCAGTTACGCATGGATCCGATAATGACATTTTTAAGATGCCATTTAAGATCGCCGTCGAAACTTCCGCTTCCACTTGTCCATTGCTCGGTGAAATAAAGATTCCGGTCGGGATGCGCTGCCCTGACGGCTGATAGTGCACTAATATCTCCGGCATACAAATGAAAAGCCGAGCCATCAATATACTGTTTGGCAGCGGCGTCATTTAGAACAGCAATGGGATAATTTGGGTTGTCGCAATTATGATCCCATATAATGATCTTGGTACTGATCCCTGCTGCCTGGAATTCGGGGCCCAAATTGTTCTTAATAAAATTTGCCTGTTCAGTTGAAGACATAAGCATGCTTGGATTATTACCGCCATGCTGTGGCTCATTCTGAATGGTCACCGCGTCGATACGTATTCCTTTTGCCTGCATGGCCTGGATATATTTCACGAAATACTTTGCATATGTGCCATAATAAGCGGGTAATAAACTTCCCCCGATGGAGCTGCCGTTGCTCTTCATCCAAACGGGCGGACTCCAGGGTGAGCCCAGGATCTTAATGTTTGGGTTAATGGCAATGATCTGTTTTAAAACCGGTATTACATCAACTGTATCCAGTGATAAACTAAAATTGGCCAGCGTTGGATCGGTCATTCCTACAGGCATGTCATCATAACTGAAAACTGTGGCGCTAAGATCCGATGCCCCGATACTTACACGCAGGTAGCTAACACCCATGGCATTCGTACTAAATAATTCATTGAGTAATGACGTCTTTGATGCAGCATCCATATGATTGATCTGGAAAGCGCTGCCGCCGGTTAAGGTATAACCGAACCCGTCTATGGTTTGATAAGCTATTGCCGAATCTACCGCAATAACGGGGTAGCTGTTTACAGTACCGGCAAAAGAAAGAACGGCCGTTTCCTTTTGAAGCAAAGCCGACTGGTCGGGCTTCGTCATCCACATGTCAACGTCATTGGTTGCCGGAGTTGGCGGAGGAGCAGGTGTACCACCGCCGGCGCCTGAGCTGCTTTTTGAGCAATCCCCAAAAACGAACAGTGTAAAAACAGGTATCAGCCATATCACATTTCTTTGCTTTTTCATAAAGTATCTATTTTTTCATTTTTAAATGTTCAATTACCAGGTTGCCAACTTTTTTTCCATACTCTGTACTCACTATACAGGAATTGTGGTAGTGTATACCCCCATAAAATCTTGCCCAGTTATTTTCAATCGCTGCCTGCCGGAAAGAAGTAAAGGACCTGTTCTTTATTCCAAATTCAAGTTCGGAGGTATCGGTATAATTGAAATTATCGCCGAATACACTTGTAAGGCTTTCAGCGGCAGCAGAAGACACCGTACTATGGCCGCAGGTGTATTCAGGAAAAGGCGGTGTTTGCAAATATGGTCTCCATTCGTCATCAATATATTTGTTGATGGCTGTTTCGGGCCTGAGCACATTACTGCGGAATTTCTCATCCCAGCATTGTATGAATGCATCAAAGACAGCTATCGCGGTTTTGGCATACGAAGACACCGTTGTAGAAAAATCAGCCCCGGCTTTTTTTGCTGCGATACCGGTAATATTCATCCAGTGACCTACGGGGGAAAATTTCTTAGTTACAAACATAACATGTCCCTCCACATTCATCCTAGTGCCCAGGTCGTCCCAGAACTCTGCAATATGTTTTTGTTCAGCTGTTAAACTGTCACCGGCATTTTTTACGGCCATCACTTCTTTATAAAATTTACTGCCGGTATCTTTTATATCAAATTTAGGAGGCCTGGGGGGCATAAACTGGCTGGAGCTATCCATTACCATTGTTCTTATTTCGTTCCAGTGTGGTTCCAGCGCCTGGGAATAAGATGGAGCTGTTGGTACCCATCTTCCCTCTTCGTTGGTTATATTGTATTTCTCTGCAGTACGGGTTTGCGCATAGTTATCTTTCTTGCTCCAGCGCAAGATATGGCCGGCCACAGAATCGCTCAGGTGTTTGCTGGCATTCTTCATCACCTCCGTCATGTTGCACGCATCGGCTATCGAATCAAGCCTCGTCATAAATGTTTTCATGCTGCCTTTCGGAAAGGTAACTGCTTCCCCTACTTTACAAAAAGCCATCAAAGAAGCGTATTGAAAATTTACGCCCGTTGTATCCTGCTGCGGAAGTGCCGGCAGGTGCTTTATCTGCCCGGCCAGCGACAGGAAACGGTCATCACCCAGCACCATCGTTTCGTAGGCCGCGATACAGGCATAAGCATAATTACGACTGGCAATTATCGGGGGGAAGCCATTCTGCATTACTACATTGTTCAATTCCTTCACCGTTCTTGAAAAAAGGATCGGGTCATTAAAATCATTTTTGTATTTCTGGTTGCTGCAGCCCTGCAAAAAGACCAATATGACCAATGCAACGGCAGCAAAATATCGCTGCAGGATTTTTTTTTCATTGATGTAGGTCATATAGCGTCCGCAAATAAACATATGGTATTTCCCCGATTTTGATCAGCAGACAAAATATGCTGCCGGTATTAAAAACTAATCATTAGGTTTTAAAAAGGTCAATGGCCGGTTATTCTGTGCAATAACCAATACCTGCCTGCCAGCAGTACCCCGTATCCATTTTGCATCCCGTATCTCTCCATCTGCAAATGGCAAATTTGCCTGCATTTTAAAATCATTTGGAGGGCTGTTGAACACAAATACCGAAGGCAGCAATGCGTCATACCTGCCTTCATAAGGAACAACACCATAAAAATTCCCTGCAGCCAGGTAGGGCCCTTTATTATTATGCGATAAAGGGCAAAAAGAAAAAACGGGTGCCATTTGCAGTTCGGCAGGCAATTCCCTTTTTCTAAAATTCCCTTTGCCGTCGTTAATAAAACAGCATGATGCTAACACATCAGCTTTTAATGTTGTATAATCCTTGAACAGATCGTAAAACATATAGTCAACCGTTTTGCCCGCTACTTCACTATATTTTAAATATGCTTTCTTCAACACCGGCAAAGATCTTTCCAGTTCATCCTTTGCAAGGAATGTGTATTCTCTCTTGTCTACCGTATAAGCCATCACCTGCTCCACCGATCCATTGCCATCAAAATCTTTTACGTACAGTTTCAGCGGACCGTTCTTACCGCTATAAAGCTTGCTGTTATGGCCCCAGTTGCCTGCCAGTAAATCGGTGAAGCCATCGCCGTTCACATCTGTTGCACAAACGGTTTGCCATAAACCCGCGGAAGCAGGGATCTCTGATGAGCTGAACCTGCCGTTCCTGTTCATAAAAATCTTTACCCCCATCCATTCACCAACAACTACAAGATCGGTCCACCCATCGTTATTAAGATCGGTGAAAGAGGCACTGGTAACTATACCCGTGTTATCCAGCTTAATAATATCAGCGCCTGCTGTTTTGAATATGCCCTTGCCATCGTTCAGTAATAAATAAGACGGTTCTACTATACCAAAGCGTTTTGCATCTGCCAATCCGCCCACGAACAGGTCCATATCGCCATCCTTGTCAATATCTGAAACAGTTACACAGGATTTGTTTTTCAGCAACGGCGGTATTGCAGATACAGCCAGGGTAAAATGTCCTTTGCCGTCATTCATGTAAAGATTGTCGGCCAGGGCCGCGGTCCCGTCCTCGTATTGGTTTCCGCCGCTTACAACATAAAGGTCAGCGGCGCCATCGTTATTGGCATCAAAGAAGACCGCATCGACTCCTTCGCTTTGTTTTGTTCCTGCAAACACGGCAGTATCGAACGAAACGAATTTGCCATTGGCTGATTGTATCATCATTGTGCCTGCCTGGCCGGAAGCACCGCAAACAAAAATATCGTCCAGGCCGTCTTTATTCACATCAGCTACGGCCATCTTCGGGCCTCGTGTTGATTGCATGTGCGGGGTAAGGTATTGCTTATTGAAATCCAGGAAATCATTTTCATGGTGTGTCCAGCTGCAGGCTACCTGGCTGCTGATGTCCTCGAACAACTGCTTTGCCGGGGGAAAGAATGCATTATAATCAAAATGTCCTCCCGAATTAATTTGCTTTACTTCAATTAATCCTTTGGCAGGCGTATTTTTAAATAACTGGTATTTTTGATTTGGCCAAACGACCAGCATACTATCAATATATCTTAAGCTGTCGATCCCAAAGTGGAGTTTTGCGTCGCAGGATGATTGAAAGCCTCTTGTGGTCATCAGTTGCTGGTATTGCATCTTCCCATTTGTAAATATCCAAGCTTTGGCACCGATACCACTTGTGTTCTTATCGTTGCCCTTAAAAACAATATCGATGGTATATTTAGCAGGCAGTTTATTTTTAAGGACCATGGCCGGGGCATTCAGGCAATTGATCACCATATCCAGGTTACCGTCATTATCAAGGTCGGCATAAGAAGCGCCGTTAAAATAACCTTTCATAGCACCCGTTCCCCAGCTATCGCTTACATTGGTGAAATTTATTTTACCATCTCCCCTGTAAAAATAAGGGTGCGAACTTCCGTCAGGCATATTTTTAATGGCTTCATAATCCAGTTCGCTGGTCTTGGCCATATCCCGCTTCATTACCATGTCTGACACGAAGCGCACATAGTCCAGGTCGACCGGTCTTTTTACAATCCCGCTGGATATAAACAGATCCTTGTTCCCATCATTGTCAAAATCGGCGAAGAGAGGCGCCCAGCTCCAGTCGGTGGCGGCAACACCGCTTTGGAGTGCAGTTTCGCTGAAACTTTTTCCGTTACCGTTATTCCGCTGCAATGCATTTTTTGAATACTGGTTTTGATACCCATGTCCCATCAGTTTGTATTTATAGGTATCCGGGTTTTCATCGCTGCCGTAAGTTTTCAATATCTTTTCGTCCTCGGGCAGCATGTCTACTGTTATGATGTCCAATTGCCCGTCGTTATTATAGTCAGCGGCATCGTTACCCATACTAAAGCGGCTGTAGTGTTTAAAATGACTGGCTCCTGATTCGGTGAATGTACCGTTGCCATTGTTGACGTAGTAATAATCATTCTCATGAAAATCATTGCCAATGTAAATATCGTCCCATCCATCGTTATTAAAATCGCCGGTGGCGATACCAAGCCCATAACCCAGGTTGCTTTGATAAATACCTGCCACCGAAGACACATCTGTAAACCTTCCTGTAGCATCCAGGTCGTTGCGGTAAAAACGATCGCCGGATATCGAATCAAATTGTTTGCGGTTACTGGTATCCCGGATATTGGCATTAGGTTTTTGAGAATGATTAAGCAGGTAACAATCCAGGTCGCCGTCATGATCGTAATCAAAGAAAGCTGCCTGTGTACCAAAGCCTGAAAAATTCAAACCATATTTTTCAGCACTTTCAGTGAACTTATTGTTGCCGTTATTTATGAAAAGTTCATTGTGTCCTTTTAAACCATGATGGAGACTGCTGGCACAGACATAGATATCTGTAAGCCCATCTCCGTTTACATCGGCCATGGTCACGCCAGAACTCCAGTCTGCACTGCCGGCCACGCCTGCAATTGCCGTAATATCCTCGAAAACAAAGTTGCCTTTGTTCAGGTAGAGCTTATTCTTGCCTTTACTGTTAGCCGTAAAATAGATATCGGGTAAGTTATCATTATTGATATCGCCTGTTGCCACGCCTCCTCCATTATAGTAATAGAGGTAGTATAGGATATTGAACATGTCCTTTTGCTCCAGGTTGTTCTCAAAATCAATATGCGTTTGATCCGGTGAAAGTTGTTCAAAAAAAGTTTCCTTTTTCTTCTTGCAGGAAAAAAACAGGCTGGCTATAAGTACCGTGGCCAGGGAAAGCGATAATGTGGATCGTTTTAATAAAATCAAAATAGGATCATTTTTAAGAAAAAAAGGGCCAAACAAAAATTGTTCGGCCCTCTCTGATTACGCATGAAGCTTGATTTATGAAACTGCCTTCTACAATTGTTAACGTTTGTTTGTATAAAGCGCCTGTACTTCTGCTGCTGTTAAAGCAACCCCATACATTCTCAACTGGTCTATCCCGCCTTTAAAGCTGGCTGCCAGCCAATCATCTGATGCAACATTATTTGATGGACCTGCGCCTACACGGTATTCTGATATCTTGGTTGTAGCAAGATCCAAAGGACCATGAGTTCCCCAGGTTTTTAAATTAGGATTCAGCACGCCATCGATATATAATTTTGCAGTACTGTTTGTTTGATCGTAGGTGAACACCATATGGTGCCATTGATTATTACACAAACCGGCAATGGTTTGACCGCCTTCCCAGGTAAGCCAGTTATCCCCGCTGTTACTTACAAACATGGTCTTTACCGCACATGCCGCATTGTCTCCTTCCAGGAAGAATAAAGCAACCGCATTGCTCCAATGAAAATTATCCTGCGCTTTCAAGGAGAAGATATGAGCCGGACCATTGGTATTATTATTATTCTTTGTCTGCCCGTTCTGTTTGAACCACACAGAAACACTTATGCTGCTGCTTCCGGCCCAGGTATTGAACGAAGGGTATTTGATGAATTTCTGATTTACGCCTGTTACAGCGCCACCCGCGATACCGCCGGCACCGGTGGTAAAGGGATTATCAGAAGGGAATGTAGCCCTGATGCTGTCAACAGCATTCATCAGGCTATTAGTACTGGTACCGTCGAAAGCCACATAAAATTTCAACGGGCCGGTAGGTGAGTTGGCATCGGTTGGGTAATTACCTAACCCGGGTTTGTCCATTTTCTGGCAACCTGCCATCAGCATTAATATGGCGATGACGGTAAAACAATGTTGAATCTTTTTTTGCATGATCGTTATTTTTAGAAGTTATGATTATTACCATTCAGGATTTTGCACCAGGTTCGGGTTCGCATTCAACGCCGAAGTAGGTATCGGGTAATAACGGTGCTTGTTCTGGTAACCGTTGCCCCCCAATACACTTGTTGCATCACCATACCTCACGAGATCAAAGAAGCGTTCAAACTCCATCGCAAATTCCACCCTTCTCTCCTGCTTGATGGCCGCACGCATTTGTGCCTGGCTTGCAAAAGCAATATTGCCCAGGCCTGCACGGTTGCGAACGCGGTTAACCCAGGTTACCGCATCAGGATTTCCGGCGCCGGTTTCATTGGCGGCTTCTGCTCCCATCAATAGCACATCGGATAGCCTCAACACACGTTGGTTCACCCAGGTATTCTGTGCTTCATTATTTGGTGTGCCTTGTCCTGCTGCCAGGTAATCGCTGTATTGGTTATATACTTTTTTATTCCAGTAAAGAGCATTGGTCAGGTTAGGAAGCGTTAATCCGTAACCGCCTGTGTTGCTGCCTCCATCAGATTGGTTCGAAAACAGGATGGTAGCATCTTTTCTTACGTCACCGGCTTCATATGCACCCACGATGTTTGGCGTAGGTGTGTTCCAACCCCAGCCCAGGTCCCATGTACCTGATCCCCTTACGCCCTGGCATTGTCCAAGCCTGCTCCAGTATGTATTTCCGTCACCGGCAGTTTTGGAAGCCTGTATCTCAAAGATAGATTCGCTGCACAACTCACCTTCTCTCTTGAATATTTTCCAATACGGCGTAAATAAAGAAAAAGGACCGTTGTTGATCACGTCTTTGCAAAGTGTAAGTGATTCTGAATAACGGCGCTGCTGCAATAATACTTTTGCATGCAGGCTTTTTGCAGCCCATGCCGTTGCCCTTCCTGAAAATTTAGCATTCCATACCGGCGGCAGGAATTGTTCAGCGAAGGCAAGATCCGCATTGATCAATGAATAAATAGTAGCTGTATCCGATTTGGCAACATTTGCATCAGCGGGATTATTGATCTTGAAGTCTATCTTAGGAACAGATCCGTAAGTTCTTACCAGGTCAAAATAGGCATAAGCCCTGAAGAACCTGGCCTCTGCCACGTTTATAACAGAAGCGGGATCGGTGTAGTTCCCTTTAACCGCGTCGTCCAGTACTTCGTTACAAAGCCCGATGAAGATATAGTGCTTGTCCCAGTATAAACCTGCACCCCAATCGTCCTTGGTGTACTGGAAATTATCATAGGTCTGGTGCCAGGCAGAAGCGCCGGGATCGGATACGATCTCAGCATCATCCGAGCGGAAACCATTCATCGCAACATAGGCGATCCCCTGGAAGCCGTCACCGCAATAAGGCTCTGCAGCCGAGTTACGGATGGCGCCGTACAAACCTACGGCCTTGCCTTCCAGCGCACCTATGCTAAGATCATCCTGGGTAACAGCCAGTGGCTGCCTGTCCAGGAATTTTTTACATCCTCCAAAAAGAGCGATAGCCGAGATCGCAATCATAAACCTGGCTACCTGTTTTTTATATACTTGCATCGTCAGAAATTTTATTTTTTATAAAATTAGAAATTAACATTTAATCCAATGGTCATTACTCGTGGCAAAGCACTGCCTGCATTACCGTAGTCCATTCCTGAGCTAAATGCATCGCCTGCAAATTCAGGAGAATAACCGATGTTATGCTTCCATGTTTTCAGGTTCTGCACTGAAGCAGATAAACGCAAATTCTTAATGCCTGTTACCCTTGGCAGCTTGTTCAGGGTATATCCAACGCTCAGGTTCCTGATCCTGAAATAACTTCCGTCTTCAATACCATAAGTTGATGGGGCCCTGTTAACAAGGTGAGCTGAGTTAACGATGGGTACCGTACTTGATGAACCGGCTCCTGTCCATGCTTCAATATAGTATCTCGGATAATTATATACCGAGTTCTTTTGTTCAGATGTACCCCAAACCCTGTATATCTCAGCGCCATAGCTTCCGGCAAAATCAATGTTCAGGTCAAATGCCTTGTACATAAATGCAAGGTTAAAACCATAGGTGAAGTCCGGGTTAGGGTCACCAATATTGGTCCTGTCCTTATCATTGATGATACCATTTCCGTCAAGGTCCTTGTATTTCAGGTCACCAGGTTTAACACCACCGCCGTTGATTGTGTTCACAGGTGAAGCTAATATGTCTGCATAAGACTGGTAGATACCATCAGCTATCAAACCATAGAAATAGCCGATCGGCATTCCTGTTTCAGCCTGGTTAGGCGTTTGCTCGCTGGAAGAAATATTTGCACGGTTAGGGAATCTCAGGTAAAGAACTTTGTTCTTATACGTTGATAAATTACCCGTAGCTACTAGTTGAAGGTCCTTGGTCAATCGCTGTGTCCATCCTGCTGTGAATTCAAAACCTTTGTTCTCAATGGATCCGTTATTGGTGAGTGTAGGTAATATACCTGCGCCTTGTGCAGATTGTAATACTACCAGGTCATCTGTTTTTTTCTTATAATATACTGCTTCAAAATGCAGCCTGTTGTTTAAGAAATCACCTTCAAACCCGAATTCTGTTGTATTCACAGTTTCCCAGTGCAAGTTCGGATCGAACAGGTAGTCGGCAACATATACCGGTACCAGGTTCTCTCCAAAAACAGCCGAAGAATTGCTTGAAATAGTTGGATAGGCCGGGTATGATCTGCCCGCTGTAGTAAAGTTGCCCAGTACCCCTGTTGAAGCTTTCAGCTTCAGGTAATTTACAAATTTTATATTCTGCATAAAATTCTCCCTTGAGATCTCCCATCCTGCGCCCACGGCCCAAAATGATTGCCATTTATCAGAATAGTTACGGTTGATCTGGCTTGAGCCATCGCGACGGAAACTACCGGTGAGGAAATACTTGTTCTTATAATTGTAGAGCAACCTCGCCAGTCCTGAAACAGTACTGTAATCATCCTGGAAAGTTGCATTGGTGATGATACTCCTGGTATCACCAAAGCCTGTGTTCAGGTACCAGAACCTTTTATTATTAGGAATAATATTCACATCCGGTGTTTTCTGACTTACCGTTGCAGCTACCTGCTCGTAATAATGATAGTAAGTGGTAAAGCCCGCCGTAAGTGTGAATGAATGATCCCTGATCTTTTTCTTATAAGTAGCTATATAATCCTGCTGGAAATTGCGCTGGTTTATCAGGTCCTGCCTTACAGCCGTTAAAGCATTCTTATGAAAGATTGTTGCTGCAGGTGTCGTAGCAGTAGGGTCATACAGGTCATACAACGGTGTATATTCCCTGTTGTTACGCCAGCTCATATCAGCATACCAGGTTGCCCGGAGGTTCAGATCTTTCAAAACGTTCAGGTCAACAAAGAAATTACCCACTAGCCTGTATTTATCATCTATCTTTTTATCCCAGTTATTCTCCAGGGTTGCGAGAGGATTCGTTTCTGAGTTTTGTATGATGGGGGTATTGGAATACAGTTGATAATTACCTGAGTCAACACCATAAGGATTTTTTGTATAAAATGTCCTCGTCTCAGACGGAACAATAGGCAAAGACCTTCTTGCATTTTCAAGGGCGCCACTGTTGTAAGGAAGTTTTTCTTTTGATCCGATCAATCCAAAACCTATTTTTAAACGCTTGTTCACTTTGAACTCATCATTTACGTTCAAGGTCAGGCGGTCGTACCTCACATGCTTCACCAAACCTTCGTCGTAAGTATATCCCAAACCAAAATGGAACCTGTTCTTATCCGTACTACCATCCACGCTCAGGTTGGTGGTACTGAATTTTGCCACACGGGTTACTGCATCTATCCAATCGGTATTGCCTGGGAATGCATTTAAACCAGGGCCGCCCACGTTGTTGATAAAACTCAGGTAAGAAGTATTGGCAGGATCATCAAATACCCTGTTGTTAGCTTCGAAGCCGGCAAGCGTGCGAAACTGGTTGCCATCAGCCAATTCGATCTTATCAACCAGTTTTTTGCTGCCGTAGCTGGTATTAAAGTTAATGTTCAGTTGTCCTGCTTTTGCTTTTTTAGTGGTTACCAGGATGGCGCCGGCAGCACCTTTAATACCAAAGATGGCCAGGGAGGATGCATCTTTCAATACTTCCATGCTTTCTATTTCACTCGGGTTCACAAAATCAATATTATCACTGAAGATACCATCCACTACATATACTGGCCTGATACTTCCCACGCTGATGGTTCCCCTGATCCTGATATCGGGTGTTGAACCCGGGATGGCGGAATTGATGATATTAACACCAGCCACTTTATTCTGTAAAGAAGATAAGGCATTGCTGTTTGGCTGTGCTGAAAGGGTTTCGCCTTTTATTTTGGCGATACTACCGGTAAGATCTCTTTTACTGGCCGTACCATAACCGATCACTATCAGCTCTTCTGATTTTTTTACCGATACTATCAGCCTTACATCGATCACCGTGCGGCTGTTTACTTTCACTTCCTGGGTTTCGTAGCCCACACTGCTTATAACCAATGTAGCATCATTATCCACGGTTAGCGAATAGTTACCGTTGTTATCTGCAAAAGTACCCGCACTGGATCCCTTCTGCACAACAGATGCACCCGCGATAGCTTCTCCGTTCTCGCCGGTTATCTTTCCGGTTATTCTTATTTTATCATTCTCTTCCTCATCAGTAGAAAAGATCACCACAACATTATTCTCGAGTAACTTGTAGGTCAGGTTACTGCCAGCGAATAATTTGGTGAGCGATTCCGCCAGGGGAAGATCTTCGGCAGAGAAGTCGAGTTTATTCTTTAGTGCTTTCAGTTTCGAATTAAACAGAAAACGATAGTGCCCGTCGTTCTCTATCAGCTTCAGGACTTTCTTAACTTCTGTTTGCTTCAATTTAAGGGTTATGTGCTGGCCCATAGTGGGTATAGCCTGAACCTGAAGTGCTGTTGCTAAAACAATAATAATGGCAAGCTTCATAATTAGCAGTGTTTTTAGAAGAGTCCCCGGCCAGATCTTAAGGCCCTGAAGTACACTTTTTTGCATAATTTTGGTTTTATCGTTAAAAAATACAAACAACCGGTCTCATATCCGGGATCATTTGTTATGATTTTCGGGAAATGCAGCAACATTTCCCGTTTTTATTTTTTCGTAATTTTTACTTCCCTGTTTTTGATCGAATACCTGAACGGAACCAGGAACTGTAGTTCCTTCAATGCCTGCTCTGCTGTTTCATCTACAAAGGAACCGCTAATTCGGTGGTTCTTTAATTTTTCATTTTCGATAATTATCGTTAAATTATACCACCTTTCCATTTTCAATACCAGGTCTTCAAACTTTTCATCCTCAAAGGCCAGTTTATTATAGACCCAGGCTGTTTCTACAATTTCATCCTCTGCAATCTCTTTATTCAATGGTTTGATGGTGATGGAGTAGGCGTCCGGGTCCGGCACGGTCACTGCAGCCCGCTGGTCTCTTGGGTCTGCAACCGGGTATTTATTGTACACCAGTTTTTCAAGCGGTTTAAGCATGATGGTTGGTGAACCTGGACGGTTCTTGTTGATCACTTCTATGGAACCATGGATAAGTGTTGCTTCTATCAAAGGGTCGCTCCTGTAGGCTTTTACGTTAAAAGCTGTTCCCAGCACTTTAATATCTATCCCCGATGTATGTACAATAAAGGGATGGTCAGCATCTTTGACCACGTCAAAATAGGCTTCACCGTCAAGTTCCACTTCCCGGTCCTTCCCTTTAAATGAATTGGCATAACTGAGTTTACTGCCGGAGTTGATCCAGACAGAGGAACCATCCGGTAATTTTATTTTGCTCCTGGATCCGGGATTGATAGAAATTTCATTGCCCGCTTTTTCCGGGGCCGTCGCCGGACTGGTTTCCCCTTTATAAAACAAGGGAAAAAGCAGGATGATGCCGCCGATCAATATTGTTGCTGCAGCATAAGTTGTCCAGCGCCTTAAAAAAGGTTTTTTTAAAGACTGGGGTACATATTCAATTTCGTTTACATTGAAATCGGCAGTAAGGTTAAAATCAGGGACCTTTTCTTTCAACCGGCTGATATGGCTAAGGTAGGCGTCTTCATTTCGCTGATGAGTTCCGGTATAAGCAGCAGGCGGGGTGGAATTCCAAAACTCCTGCAGGTTTTCCATAATTGTTCTCCATTCAGGATTACCGCTAACCAGTTGCTCCAACAGCAGGAGTTCCCCGGCAGTAGCTTCCCCGGTGATTTTTTTAGAGACCAATAACCAAAATTTCTCTTCTTTCATTAATAACAAGCGATGGTATCAATGTAAGGACAATAAAAAGAATGGTTTACCCCTAAAGACCGCCTATTTTTTTTTGGTAAGAATGGAGTGCAGTTCTGGAAATTCGTTCTTGAATTCGCTGTTGGTCTTGATCCGGCGTAGTGCTATGGCCATTTGGGCCTCCACGGTCTTAACCGAAATATCAAGCAGGCCGGCTACTTCAGCGTATTTAAGGCCTTCTTCCTTCACCAGTTTAAAGATCACCTTGCATTTGGGAGGCAGCTCATTCACTGCCTGCATTACTTTTTTTACTATTTCCTGCGACAGCATGAGCTCTTCGGGATTGAAGAAGATGCTTTTAAGCGAAGTTTGCCATTCAATTTCTGGGGGTAGCTGGCGCCGGCTTTTGGAATTCAATTTATTTAAGGCCCCGTTCTTCACCGATACATAAAAATAAAGCCGGGCATTCTCAATTGACCGCAACGAACTCCTCCGCTGCCACAAGGCAATGAAAAAGTCGGAAACCACTTCTTCCGCATCTTCTGCAGACCTCAGGATGGATTTTGCAAAATCGACCAGGCTTTCATGCATATGCAGGAAAAGGGTCTTATATGCTTTTTCAGAATCGTTAAAAGCAATTTCGTCAAATAGGGTTCTTATATGGTCGCTGGTAATCAAAATCGGTACTTGAAGATACTGATTTAATACTAAAAAAATACGAATGTTTGATGCTAACGGCGCCGCCGCCCCGGCCTGGGCATCAAAAAGATCCATGCCAACATACCATTTCTATTGATCACGTGATGCATTATTCATCCGCAGTAAAAAATCAAACAGGTTCACTTCGGTTGGTATCTGCAATTTTTTCCTGAGCCTGTACCTGCTGATCTCAACCCCCCTGATGGAGATATTCATTAGCTGTGCGATCTCTTTGGTGGAAAGGTTCATTCTTAAATATGCCGACAACTTCAGTTCATTGGCACTAAGACCAGGGTATTTGACCTTAAGTGCAGATAGAAAATCACTGTGCACATTATCAAAGTGCATGGTGAATTGCTCCCATTGTTTATCTATCTTATCTTCATCACTTATAACACGTATGATCTTTTTCAGGTCGTCTGAATCTTTTTCATTTCCTGTTTGTTTTTTTAACTTAACCATCTGGTCCCTGATCTTTCCCAACAGCTCGCCCTTTTGAACAAGGTGCATGGCAACCGAAGCGAGTTCTGTGTTCTTATGCTGTATCTCTGCCTCCAGCTTTTCATTCTTAAGCTTAACGATCTCCTTATCGGTCTTTTCCATTTCCAGCTGGTGCAGGTAGAGTAAGCGCTTCTGTTCTTCGTTGTGCTTATGTTGCTGTTTCCTGAATTTCTGTTTCAGGAAAATATATAGTTTGTAATTACCAAAGAAAAAAAGACAAATATATAATGTATAGGCCCAGTAGGTCTGGTACCAGGGAGGAAGCACAGAAAAACTATAAACACCGGCGTCAGATTCATTGCCAAGATTATTCCTCGCTTTAACCTTGAATGAATAATCGCCCGTGGGCAGGTTGGTATATTCCTTCTCTGTTTTTTTGGAAAACTCCGACCACTTTTCATCAAACCCTTCCAGTATAAAGCTGTACTCTATATTTGACTGCTGTGCATATACCGGCGAAGCAAATTCAAAATGAAAAGAGTTCCAGGAATGATTTACCTTATTCTTCCTGTTCCTTACCACGCTGTTCTCTTCATTTACCTCCCCCACGTAACCTCCAAAAAGCAGGCTGTCTTTTTCATTGATGGCTTTCACCGTTGTGATCTGCACCTGTAAAGGGTATTTTATTTTTTTATATTGTTCATAATTGATATGGTAAAAACCCCGTTCACCACCGATGAAAATATTGTTATTATTCACCGGGTAAATATGCTCAAAGCCACTTACGAATTTGTTGGTCAGTTCGGGGAAATAAATGACCTGTGGTTTTGATACGGACATATCAACAACGCCAAGTATTTTATCAAACACGAACCAGATATTGCCCTGGCCGTCTTCCTTCATGTACCGCACATTCTTTTTACCGAAAATATCATTGTAAAATTTGGAAGGTTCAAACAGGTCCTTGATCTCGTTGTATTCAAAAATACCGTTTTCGGTAGCCAGCACTACCCTGTTCTTGATCTTGAATATATAATTGCCGTTGGGCGACACAACCCCTTCCTTTGCTGTGTAATATTTTGTAGCCTGGCTGCTGTCATTCAATAAATGAACACGGTATATACCCTTGTAGGGATGAGCTATCCATATACTGTTGTTATCCATGCACACAAACCTCGCAGATTCGAATTTCGCGGAAAGATTTTTATAGCTGAATATGCCATTCTTATAATCATAGAAATTTATGCCATGGTAAGTGCCCGCGATCATAATAGAAGAAGGCAATACGTTGTAAAACGGCTGGAAGGTCCAGAAACCTGAGGAATTATCGATGGCAATGGCATTATCATTCTCAATTACAAAAGCTCCGTCATGATGCCCCATCAATAATTTGCTGTTCACCTCGGATAAATTCCAAACCTGTCCCTTGGTATTTTTTACCGGGTTAAAAACAGCTTTAACATAGCTCAGGTCCTTTTCATTATAAAGCACCGTGCTGTATAAACCATTTGAAGTACCTATATATAATTTATTATCGAAGATGGTTACTGCATAACCCGACCCTTCATTAAGGTAATCGGGGTAAATATGCTTGATGGCATTATTATAAGCAATAAAATCAATTCCATTATCAAGGCCAAGCCACAGGTTTTTTTCCTTGTCTAGGAATATGCTGAGTATATTATTATTCTGTAGTCCTTCTTTCCTGGAAAATTGCTGGACCAATGCCCCCTTTTTATCTATGATATAACAGCCGTCCAGGTTTGTGGTCAGTGCGATATGATGTTCATTGACCATTACCGATGCTGAGATATGCATATCCCTGATACGGTCCAAAAAAGGAGAACTTAACCTGGTCATATTCTCACCTGAAAGAAGGAATACACCACTTTTTAACGTGGTGAGTATTGCACTATCCTGCCCGATCATCGTTAAGGAAGTGGCAAAAGCATCGCTCGGCAATTCATTTTTCTTCAGAAAAGGTGCCCATACCCCATTTTGAAAAGAGAGCAGTCCCTTGTCGAAATCCTGTGCAATAAGCCTGTTGTTACATATGGTAATGAACCTCCAGTGTGTACTGTTGTAAAAAGTGCAGTGATTACCATTGATCTGGAAAATTTTATTACTGGTTTGAAAAAACACCCAATCCCTGTAAAAATAAATCCCCCATACATCAGCAAATGACCTCTCCGCTTTGGGAAGCAGGTCTTTAACAGAATGATACCTCAACTGCCCGTTTTCCGCTGGTGAAAAATATCCAAGTTCATCCTGCCCGCCTACATATAGCTTGTTGTCCTTTCCAAACTCGATCGATCTCACTATACTATTATTAGGAAGAGGATAGGTTTTCCAGTTGATCCCATCGAAGCTTACCACACCCTCGCTGTTGGCAAAATAGAGGATCCCCTTTTTATCCTGGCAAATCTGCCGGTTCTGGGCGCCGGCCCTATAATATTGCTTTGAATAGCTGATAATATCCGGCAGGCCAATAGTATTCTGGGAAAAGCAATAGCTATTCACCGTAAAAAAGCATACTACAGAAAAAAATTTTTTCATCCCCCGTAAATTTCTCTATAAAAATTCAATGTGAAAGTAACAAAATACCGATGATGTAGTATTGAAGTGGTGAAAATAGCTTAAAAATGCCCTTTTCTGAAATATTGATGTAGTAGTGATGTATCCAATTTCTAGCTGCCTGAGCAATTAGGGTCTAATTTTATGGCTGCTAAAAATTTATTTAGTAACCAACCTAAACGATTGCATATGAAACTTAAAACTGCTTTTTTGCTATTGGCTTTTATGTGTATGCTGGGAATGCACAAAGCCACAGCACAAAACTTCTCAGTCTCCGGGAAGATCACTTCACAAACAAATGAGCCATTAGCCGGGGTAACGGTTTCAGTAAAGGGCGCTAATACCGCCACCACGACTGACCAGTACGGGAACTATTCTATCTCGGTTCCCAAAAAAGGGTCGGTACTCCTTATTACTTATACGGGCATGGAGGCCCAGGAGCTAACGGTTAACGGGCAGGGCACCCAGAACTTCACCCTGCAGCCGGTCAAAGGCACGATGGATGAGGTTGTTATTATCGGCTATGGCCAGCAGAAAAAAAGCCTGCTCACGGGTGCCATATCTTCTGTAAAATCAGACCAGTTGACCACCGTTTCAAATACCCGCATTGAGCAATCACTGCAGGGCAGGGTTGCCGGTGTTACCATCAGCCCGCAGTCGGGCCAGCCGGGTTCGGGCTTAAGCGTAAAGATCAGGGGTACTGCATCTAATGGCAATACCAGTCCTGTATTTATAATCGACGGCATCAAATCGGGGGGTATTGAATCCCTTGATCCTTCAGAGATCGCTTCTATCGAGATATTGAAAGATGGCGCTTCTGCCGCCATCTATGGTTCAGAAGGTTCCAACGGGGTGATCATGATCACCACCAAGAACGGAAAAAGAAATTCGGGCGAGATCACCTATTCTGCCCAGTACGGGTCGCAATCGGTAAAAGACCATTATATTAAAATGATGTCTGCACCACAATACCAGCAATACCTTACAGAAGCTGGTGTGAATGGCGCTCCTACCCTGGCAGATGTTGCGGCCGCAGGCAATGGCACCGACTGGATAAGCGAGGTTATTGAAACTGCTCCCCAGCAGCATCATTCCCTGTCATTCAGTGGCGGTGGTGAAAAATCAACTTATTATATCGGTGGAAATATTTTCAGGCAGGATGGAATTGTTGGCGGCGATAAAGCGCAGTTCAACCGTTACACCGTTCGCCTCAACAGCGACCACAAAGTAAAGAACTGGCTTACCATTGGTGAGCGTGTATCTTTTTCACACCATACCCGTAAAGCCATTTCCGACAATACAGAATTCGGTTCTATCCTGAGCAGTGCGGTGGTATTGGACCCGCTTACGCCTACCGTGTATACCGGGAGCCTGCCTGCACATGTTCAAACAGCGATAGCAGCCGGCAAGCCGTTAAGGAAAGATGCAAATGGCAACTACTATGGTATCTCTAATTTCCTGAGGGGCGAATACGGTAATCCTTTGGCAAGGATCGCGATGGCGAAGGGACAGAATGTGCAAAACAAGGTCTTCGCAAATGTGTATGCAGACCTTGACCTATATAAAGGACTTAAATTCACGTCACGCTTTGGTATTGATGCGGCTTTCCAGACAGGCCACGGATGGACACCCACATTCTGGTTCTCAGACGAAAGCCAAAACACCATTGCCAATGGTTATGACTACAGCAATACATGGACAAGCTGGCTACTTGAGAACTTTGCTACCTATAATAAAACTTTCCGCAACCATAATTTCACTGTGTTAGCCGGTACTTCACAGCAAAAGAACCACGAGGTACATATCGGCGGAAGTTATTCCGGCCTCTTCAAGGAAGAAGATAAATTCTCTTACGCTGATTTTGTTCCGGATGCCGTTGACCGTATTGGCAGCATCGCCTTTGATGTTACATCAGCTTCTTTTTACGGAAGACTTATATACGATTACAGTGGCAAATACCTTTTCAGTGCATCGGTAAGAAGGGATGGTTCATCCAAGCTTCCACCGAACAATCGCTGGAAAACCTTTTCAGCATTCTCTGCAGGGTGGATATTCACCAAAGAGAATTTCTTCCCTTCATCATTTTCCCGTTATGTAACCTATGGCAAGCTCCGCGGATCCTGGGGACAGAATGGAAATGTAGGAAGCCTTGGGCTTGCTGATTACCTGAATGCCGTAGGCTCAGGTGCGATCTATCCCGATGGCAATGGTGGATTCATTGTTGCTGCATACCCGCTAAGGCTTGCAAATGATGAACTGATCTGGGAAAATGGCGAGCAGTTTGATATCGGTCTTGACCTTGCCCTGCTTGGCAATAAATTGAACGTTAGTGTTGACTATTATAAAAAAACAACCAAGGATCTTTTAACAGGTGGTGTTCCTCCGCTATTTGTAGGCGCTCCATTAGACAAAGTAAATGCAGGCGACGTAGTGAACAAAGGTTGGGAATTTGACGCAAGCTATAAGAACATGCCAAAGCACAACGGTTTTGGTTATGAAATAGGTGGTAACATCTCTTTCAACCACAATGAGGTTACTTATCTCGATCCTAACTCACCGCTTATTGCCGGTGGTGGTGTTGGAACAGGCTGGACCACCAGCTATATGAAGGTTGGTGAACCCATCTGGTATTTCAGCGGGTATAAAACAGCCGGCATCTTCCAGACACAACAGGAGATCACAGACTATATTACAAAGACAGGCATCACAGGTTATAATCCAAAACCGGGTGACCCGATCATTGTTGATGTTAATGGTGATAAGTTAATATCCCCGGGCGACCACACCAAGATCGGTTCCCCGCATCCTAAATTCTCTTACGGGGGCCGCGTTAATCTTTCTTATAAAGGACTTGATCTTACTGTATTCATCCAGGGGCAGTATGGAAATGATGTACTGATGGGCTTCAACCGCCTCGACCGTGCAACTGCCAACAAACCTGAGTTCTTTTATAACAACAGGTGGACAGGTGCAGGCAGTACGAACAAATGGTTCAGGGCTGATGCTACCAATCCATATATATATAACAGCGACCTGATGGTATTTGATGGTTCATTCATGAAGATCCGCCAGTTGCAATTGGGCTATACACTTCCGGCCGGTATCCTGAATAAAATAAGATCAAAGGGTGCACGGGTATATGTATCGCTCGACGATTTCTTCACCTTCACAAAATACCCGGGTGTAGATCCCGAGATCAGCAACAACGGTAACACACCCGGCGTAGAACGTGGTGGCTACCCTATTCCAAGAAAAGCAATGGTAGGTTTATCAGTTACTTTTTAAGATCAAATCCAAAAAATTAAAAATAAACAAAATGAAAAAATCACTTATAAAAATAGCGTTCATTTTCTTCCTCATCACGGTAAGCGCCGTGGGTTGTAAGAAATTTCTTAGCAACGAGATACCGGGCGCATATCCTGAAGAAGATTTTTATAAAACGGATGCTGATGTTACACAGGCAGTTACCGGGGTATACGATATGATGCAGGCCCATTATAACAGCAGCTGGGCAAGTATATATATGGTTAAAAGCCTGCTTACCGACGAAAGCAATGCAGGCGGAAGCGATGCCGGTGACCAGCCGGGATACCAGACCCTCGACGACTATACACACGATGCAACCAATGATAAAGTAAGAGATTCCTGGAGAATGTGCTACTACGCCATATTCCGTGCAAATAAAGTGATCAGCAGGGCCGATGATCTTACACCGTTACGCAAGCGCCTGATCGCCGAAGCAAAAGTGTTGAGGGCTTATAATTATTTTGAGCTGGTAACTTTATGGGGTGATATTCCCCTGGTACTGGCCGATATCCCGCCTTCACAATTCACTTCCACTCCAAGGGCACCAAAGGCTGATGTTTATAAGCAGATCGAAAAAGACCTGGCCGAAGCAAGTGCAGTGTTACCATTAAAGACAGGTTATTCACTTACCGACAGGTTCCGTGTTTCAAAAGGAACCGCACAGTCGTTATTGGGTAAAGCGCTTTTATTCCAGCAAAAATGGGCAGAAGCTGGCGCACAGTTCGACCTCGTGATCAACTCCGGTGTTTATTCTGTTGCGCCAAGTATCGCTGCTGTGTTCTCACAACAGGGTGAGTTTGGGCAGGAGTCGATCTTCGAGATCTCTTATGCCAGCAACCGCAGCTATGACTGGGGAAATTTTCCATGGGGTGCTGCACCTGAAAGTAATATTCATGTACAATTAATGGGGCCAAGGGGAGATTATTATACCAAGGCGCCGGGTGATTCATTGGCAGCAGGCTGGGGCTTCATCCGCCCGAAACAAAAAATGTGGAATGCATTTATTGCTGATGGAGGTGTTGCGAGAAGAAATCAAAGCATCATGTCACAGGCTGAATTAATTGCAGCAGGCGGCAACTGGACAGCTCCCAATGACCGCGACTATGAAGGCTTCTTTCAAAGAAAATATGGTTCATTCACTAATCATACCGGTACACCCATTGGTGAACTTAATTACGGAACCAACTGGCGGCATATCCGCTATTCAGATGTATTGCTGATGGCTGCTGAAGCCTGGTACAGGACCGATGAGAACAAAGCACGCGGGTACATGAACCAGATCCGCCAGAAAAGAGGCGTAGCAGACATTACTGCAACAGGCCCCGCATTATTTGATGCGATCGTTCGTGAAAGACAGGTTGAACTGGCATTTGAAGGCGTAAGGTTCCAGGACCTGGTACGCTGGGGTAAGGCGGCAACTGAACTGGGACCACTGGGTTTCGTAGCGGGCAAGCATGAATTATTGCCGATCCCCGATTATGATGTTAAGACCGGCGGACTTAAACAGAATCCAGGTTATCAATAAAACCAGCATTGTTCATTACCAAATTCAAATACTTAATTTATGAAACACATAAAAAATAAAATGAGCCGCTTGCTGTTAGCCCTGCCTTTGCTGACCACGGTTCTCTTTTCATGCAAATATGATGTGGTGGACCTGAAGGCAAAACCAATAGCTTCTTTTACGGCAACACCGCTTGCAGGCGTATCCAATAAATACGTGCTTACCAGTACTTCCCAGAATGCTTTCCGCTATGACTGGGATAAAGCTGCCGGCACGGGCTATGTTCAGGGAAAAGAAGTAGATACTGTTTACTTTCCTTATATGGGCAACTATACAGTTAAATTATTTGTGTTCGGTCAAAGTGGTGTTGACAGTACCAGCAGGGTCATTACTGTGGCGGCTAATGATCCCACCGCATGCGTGGGAACGCAGTTGGGCTTTATAACAAGCTGCACACAAAAAAAATGGAAACTTGATCCAACTGCTGCCGCCTATAAAGTGGGCCCCGGGCCAAATGACGGATCATGGTGGAGCAGCGGGCTCGCTGATGTTACCGGCAGGTCATGTGAATTCAACGATGAATATACATTCGTGTTCAGTGCAGCAAGGACTTTCAATTACGATAACAAAGGCGATTTTTTTGGTGATGGTTACCTCGGTAATAACACCGGCACATGCCAGCCTTCAAGCAACTATACGCCTGTGCAGGCGCCATGGGGATCGGGTTCGTTCACTTACACGTTCACACCGAATGCAGGCGTGAATGGATTGGGCCAGCTCACTGTTGTAGGATTGGGCGCCCATATCGGCCTCCAGAAGGTAAGGAATGGCGGTGAAGTAACAACCGGCCCGGCTACCGCCATAACTTATGATGTACTGTCAGCAACACATGATGTGCCCGGTAACTACGATATTTTAACACTAGGCGTTGCCATAGGTGCCCCCGGTTGGTGGACATTCAGGCTACGCTCCTTCTAAAATTTGTACGTTAGTTTTTCTTAGTTAGCAATCGGTAGGGTGGATACGAAAGTATTCACCCTAATTTAAACAGCATGCATTTATGCATCATCTTTTAAACATGCGTTACCCCATCGCCATCATATTTTTCTTCTGCAGTCTTACCATATCAGCCCAGGGTCTTTTAAAAGCCCATGGTACTGATATAGTAGACGGGAGTGGTAATGAGATCATCCTTCGTGGTATGGGCCTCGGTGGCTGGATGCTGCAGGAGCCGTACATGCTGAAACTTTCAGGCACGGCCATTGCACAATATGATATCAGGAAAAAAATAACCGAACTAATTGGCAAAGAAAATACCAAAAAATTTTATAACGCCTGGCTGGATAACCATTGTACAAAAGCAGATATTGATTCCCTGGCCGCATGGGGATTTAATTCCGTTCGCTTGCCCATGCACTACAATCTTTTTACCCTTCCTGCAGAAGAAGAGCCGGTAAAAGGAAAACAAACCTGGCTTTCAAAAGGCTTCCAGCTAACAGACAGCTTATTGAGCTGGTGCAGATCCAACAAGATCTATCTCATACTTGATCTCCACGCCGCACCAGGGGGGCAGGGAAATGACAATGCCATTTCCGACAGGGATGCATCAAAACTTTCTTTGTGGCAAAGCGAAGCAAACAAAGCAAAGACCATTGCGCTTTGGCAAAAGCTTGCTGCTAGGTATGTGAATGAAGAATGGATCGGCGGCTACGACATCATCAACGAGCCGAACTGGGGCTTTAAAAATGCTGCAGATAAAAATGGCTGCGCTGAAACCGGCAATGAACCACTTAAAAAATTATTGAAAGATATTACCGCAGCCATCCGGCAGGTTGACAAAAACCATATCATTTTTATTGAAGGCAATTGCTGGGCAAATAATTATGAAGGCATTTTTCCTTTATGGGATGATAATATGGTCATCAGTTTTCACAAATACTGGAATTATACCGATAAAGGCTCGATCCAGAGATTCATCGATTACCGGGAAAAATATAAAGTACCGGTATGGATGGGTGAGACCGGCGAGAACTCCAACGCATGGTTCGCCAATGTTGTTGCCTTGCTCGAAAAGAACAAAATAGGATGGAACATGTGGCCCTTAAAAAAATCAGGGCTCAATAATCCTTTGCAGGTAAAAATAAATCCCGGCGCAAAAAAGATAATTGACTATTGGAATGGCAAAGCATCCAAACCCTCTTCAGCTGAAGCTTTTAAGGCATTGATGCAATGGGCCGCTGATACCCGTACCGAAAATAATATCGTTCACCGCGATGTGACCGATGCCATGATGCGCCAGGCAAATGCAACAGAAGTGATCCCTTTCAAAAAGAATATCATAGAACCTAATTCGATATTGTTCGCTTCGGATTATGATATGGGCAGGGCTGGTATCGCCTACCACGATAAAGATTCTGCAGAGTACTGGGTATCCACCAATATAAGAACACCGTGGAACAGCGGCAGCGAATACCGGAATGATGGCGTGGACATTGAACAGTGTTCTGACGCCGTTTCAAACGGCTACAATGTTGCCTGGATAGAAACGGGTGAATGGATGCAGTACAGTGTTTATGCTCCGGCAGATGCTGTCTTTGATGTGAATGTGCGCTATGCTGCCAAAGACGGTACCGGCCAGTTAAAACTTTTACTGAATGACAGATCGGCAACAGAAAATAATTCATTACCGCAAACAGGCGGAACACAGAACTGGAAAACCAACAGCATAAAAAAAGTAAAACTTACCAAAGGTTGGAACCGGCTACGGGTATTGGCTACAAGTGGCGGTTTCAACCTTAACTATTTTGAATTTGTTCCGGCAGCCAACACAGTGATGAACTAATGACAAAAAGAAAAAAATTATGACAAAAAAGATCCTGGTATTTATAACGATCATCATTTCGCTGCAATTACATGCAGAAGTGAAGACAGATACCCTCGACAAAATAAATAAGCTGATTAAGCAAATGACACTGGAAGAAAAAGTGCGTATGATCCACGCTTCCTCTTCCTTTACTTCGGGCGGCGTTGCACGACTTGGGATACCCGAATTTGTAACTTCCGACGGGCCACACGGTGTTCGCCCCGAACACGGGCGTGACTGGAAACTGGATAATAACCTGTTGGATTCCGGAACTTATTTACCCACGGGCGTTTGCCTGGCAGCTACCTGGAACCCTGACCTGGGTTATGCTTTTGGTTCAGTGATCGGCAGTGAAGCAAAGTTCCGCGGCAAGAATATAATGCTCGGGCCCGGCATCAATATCATCCGCACACCACTGAACGGAAGAAATTTTGAGTACCAGAGCGAAGATCCTTACCTCGTTTCAAAAATGGTGGTTGGCTATATCCGCGGCGTACAGGACCAGGGCATATCTGCCTGTGTAAAACATTATGCCGCCAATAACCAGGAATTGTGGCGCCATACCATCGACGTACATATGAGTGAAAGGGCATTAAGAGAAATATACCTGCCGGGCTTCAAAGCGGCTGTACAGGAAGGCGGTGTAAATACACTGATGGGTTCTTATAATAAATTCAGGGGACAATGGGCATCACAAAACCATTACCTGCTTACGCAGATACTCAGGAAAGAGTGGGGATTTAAAGGCGTGGTGATGAGCGACTGGGATGCCGTGAACAATACAGTACAACCTTTATGGAATGGTATGGACCTGGAAATGGGAACCGACCTGCATATGCTGCCAAATCCAGATTACAATAAATTCTTTATGGCCGATACCGTGGTATCGCTCGTAAGGAAGAACATGATGCCCGAATATATCATCGATGAAAAAGTGAGGAGGATATTATACGTGATGTTCAAAACAGGCATGATCGGCGGCGCAAGACCAACAGGTGAATACAACACAAAAAAACACCAGGAAACTGCGGCAAAGGTTGCTGAAGAAGGTATCGTATTATTGAAAAATGAGAACGGGATACTGCCATTGAAAAAATCTTCACTAAGATCGGTAGCTGTTATCGGTTACAATGCAGAAAGAAAACAATCCATGGGTGGCGGTAGTTCACAGGTCCGTGCTTTTTACGAGATCACGGCGCTGGCAGGGATACAAAATATGGTATCAAAAAATATCGCCGTCACTTATTCGCCCGGCTACGAGATCAGGAGAGGTGCCAAAGCAAATGCTGAACTCATCCGCCAGGCCGTTGAAGCCGCATCCAAAGCAGAAGTAGCCATCATTGTTGGCGGCTGGACCCATGGCTTTGATTATTCCGTATGGAGCGACAATGCTTATGATGCCGAGGATTTTGACAAGCCGGATATGTATATGCCTTTTGGACAGGATGAACTGATCAGGGCCGTACTGAAAGCAAATCCAAAAACAATTGTTGTACTCATGGGTGGTGGTGCCATCGACATGACACAATGGGTTGATAAAGCACCAGCCATCCTGCAGGCATGGTATCCTGGCTTGGAAGGTGGAAATGCACTTGCCAAAATAATCTTTGGCGAAGTGAACCCTTCGGGAAAATTGCCCATGACCTTTCCAAAAAAACTGGAAGACCATCCTTCGCACAAACTGGGAGAATACCCCGGTGATTCTGTTTACGTGAATTATTATGATGACATCTACGTGGGCTATCGCTATTTTGATACCTACAAAACAGAGCCGCAGTTTGCTTTTGGCCACGGCCTCTCCTATACCAGTTTTGAATACAGCAATTTAAAACTGTCGGCAGCGGGCAAAGGGGCCACACTCAGTTTCACCATTAAGAATACGGGTAAGCTTGCCGGGGCAGAAGTGGCGCAGGTATACGTAAAGCAGCTGCACCCTTCACTACCCCGCCCTGAGAAAGAGTTGAAGGGTTTTAAAAAAATATCACTGCAGCCCGGCGAATCAAAGACCGTTACCATCGCTTTAAATGAGAATGCCTTTCAATACTATGATGATATAAAAAATGAATGGGTCAAGGAAAAAGGCAGTTATGATATTCTTGTTGGTGGTTCATCAAGATCGATAAAGCTTATGGGAAAAATAAATTTTTAATCCTGGTAGAATAATAAAAAATATTTTATGTATAAAAGCAACTATATGCAACTAAGTTTAGTGATACTGGCATTTACACTGTTCAGTAACTGTTCAAAAAAAGGCAGCGCAACGCCTGCACCTGCTGAAACACTGCCAAAGATTTCCATTGACGATGTTACCCGAACAGAGGGGAACACCGGCACTACCCTCTTTAGCTTTACCGTAACGCTTGATAAAACGTTTTCAAAAACGGTTTCAGTGAATTATGCCACCTCGGAAGGTTTTGCAAAAGTGAATGAAGATTTTACCTCTTCTTCCCAAACGCTCAGCTTTAATCCCAACGAGACACAAAAGGTTATTACCATACCGGTAATAACAGATGACCTTCGGGAAGGCAATGATGATTTTAAAGTGACCTTATCCGGCGCTGTAAATGGCGATATCTATAAAGGGATCGGCATCGGCCTGATAGAAAATGATGATACCAGGGTGGGCTTCACCAATGCCGGGTATGATGCACCAACATCTTATCCCGGTTATTCCCTTTCATGGGCTGATGAATTTACCGCGGGGCCATTGAACACTACGTTTTGGAGTTTTGAGAATGGTGATGGTTGCCCGAATGTTTGCGGATGGGGTAATAATGAACTGGAATATTATACCGACAGGCCCGATAATCTTTTCTTCCAGGATGGAAAAATGATCATAGAAGCGAAGAAGGAAAATTATGGCGGTAAAACCTATACTTCTTCCAAGATACTTACCCGCGGGAAAAAAGTGATGAAGTTTGCAAGGATCGATATCCGTGCGAAGCTACCCAAGGGCAAAGGCATCTGGCCCGCATTATGGTTGTTGCCACAGAATAATGTTTACGGCGGCTGGCCTAGGAGCGGCGAAATTGACATGATGGAAATGATCGGCCATGAAGCCAACAGGAGTTATGGTACGCTGCATTTTGGGCCCGGGCCGGGCAGCACACAGCTGGGAAGGAATTATACTTTGCCTTCGGGAATATTCAATGATGAGTTTCATGTTTTTTCGCTGGAATGGAAACAGGACCAGATCAAATGGCTGATAGACGGGAACGCATTCTCTACCTATACCATTGCTGATTTTGGTACCAACACCTACCCTTTTAACGAAGATTTCTTTTTGATCATTAATATGGCCGTTGGTGGTAACTGGCCGGGCAGCCCCGACGCCAATACCTATCTGCCACAGTGGCTCATCCTTGATTATGTGCGGGTTTATCAATAGATATTCTATGCATTTTCTCATAGCGGTTTTACGATTACCCGGATATCTATCCGGGTTTTTTAAAAGCGTACCTTTAATAGAAGTTTGGTTACAAAGCATAATGCCCTATAAATTTTTTACGATATTATTTTTTTCCTCGATCCTGCTGCTGCAGTTTTCAAATGCGCAGCTTTGCCAGGGAAGTTTGGGTGACCCGATCGTAAATACAACATTTGGAAATGGCGCAAACCCCGGTGCGCCGCTGCTCTCTGCTACCACAAATTACCAGTACAGTTCCGGCGATTGTCCCAATGATGGATTTTATACGGTAAGAAATAATACATCTGCCTGTTTCAGCAGTTCATGGCATTCATTGAGCAGTGATCACACAGGTGATGCCGGCGGATATTTCATGTTGGTGAATGCCTCTCTCCAGCCAAGTGCATTTTATCTTGATACGGTAAGAGGCCTTTGCGGTAACAGCACTTACGAATTCGCCGCATGGATAATGAATGTTTTACTGCCATCCGCCTGCAATGGATCGGGTAACCAGCCAAATCTTACCTTCACAATTGAAAGAACAGATGGTACGGTGTTGCAATCTTATAATTCAGGAAGTATTTCTTCCACAGCCGTTCCAACCTGGAAACAATATGGCTTTTTTTTTACAACGCCTCCGGCCGGTGCCGATATCGTTCTTCGCATCGTTAACAATGCGCCCGGCGGATGTGGCAATGATCTTGCCCTGGATGATATCACCTTTCGCCCCTGCGGACCGCTGTTAACCCCCAGCATTGTTGGTCATCCCTCCACTTCCGTTACTTTATGTGAAGGGATCGGCGGGAGTTATACTTTTAATGTTGCGGTATCGGGGGGATTCAATGCGCCGGTATTTATGTGGCAGTCGAGGCTGAACAATGGGGCATGGTTTGATGTACCCATCACGAATTTAAATACCCTTAACGTAATCATCGTTCCAACCGCTCCGCCCGGATCATACCAATACAGGCTCGTTGTTGCGGAGTCAGGTAATATGGGTTCACCGCAATGCCGGATAGCGTCTCAGCCATTTACAATATTGGTGAGTGCAAAACCGGTAACTACGGCAACCAATGACGGGCCTAAATGTGAAGGCAGCACTGTTACACTGGCCGCAAGCGGTGGTTCGCAATATGCATGGACAGGGCCTAATGGCTTTACAGGAACAGGTTCTCCCCTGCAGGTAAACAATGTACAACTTAACCAGGCCGGTAAATATTATGTGACAGTAACCAATGCCGCGGGTTGTACAAAGCGGGACTCCACCATCATCATCGTAAATCCTTCACCTGTTGCTGCTACCGGTTTTTCAACGGCATCCATTTGCGAAAAAGACAGCATACAATTGACCGCAACGGGTGGAATATCGTATGAATGGTTACCGTCAACAGGACTTTCCAATCCGAATATATCCAACCCAAAAGCTTCACCTGCTTCCTCATCATTATATTCCGTGATCGTTGGCAATGCCATTTCCTGCAAGGATACCGCGACGATTATGATCAATGTAGTGAACAAACCGGTTGCCAATGCAGGGCCGGATAAAACAATACTGAAAGGACAATCGGTACAGCTAACGGGAACAGTAAGCGGTAACGGGAATACATTTTCATGGTCACCCGCAACCAATATCAATAATATCTTTTCGCTACAGCCCGTTGTGAATCCAACTGCAGACAGCAGGTATATATTAACAGCTGTCTCCAATGCCGGCTGCGGCAGTTCTTCAGATACCATGTTCGTGAAAGTGTATAATGGGATTTTCATCCCCAATGCGTTTACACCGAATGGAGACGGGAAGAATGATACCTGGAATATCCCCGCACTCAGCGCCTATCCATCCTTCGAATTGTTTGTTTACGGGCGTTGGGGGCAATTGGTATTTTATACAAAAGATAACCCGAAGCCCTGGGACGGCAATTATAAGAATACCGCCTGCCCCAATGGCGCATATACTTATATCATCAAAACAGGCAATGATGTGCTCAAAGGAAATGTGCTGATCATCAGGTAGCTGATCATAGCTTATTGATCTGTTGTAGGACTAAGATCTTTTTTCGAAAGCCATCCTTTAACGGGCCTGCCCTGGCTGCTGACGAATTCTACGTACACAAATTCATCCTTTTCATTTAACGCGGTAAGAACAGCATCCCCTACAGTAACATAATAATTATTCCTGCTGCTCTTATCCGGTTGCGCATAAAAGAATGCGGTATGAACAACCTTATACCGGTTACCTGCGGGGTTATTCAATTCCGGGTCACCATTATATGCTGATCCCGTGCTCTTATTGGCAACAGGCAGGGAATTTGTTTTCTTTGGGCTCTTTCCTTTGGCTTTCTTAGGTGCCCTGCTGCTGGCCTGGGCCGAAGAATCAACAGGCGTATTTATCCTGCTTTCTGCCTGTACAGGTTTGGCTGCCCCGGTCTCTTCGCCGGGATTTATAAAAGCATGGTAAACATTATAACTACCCAACCCAAGCGCAATGGTGAGTACGAAGAAAAATGCCACGGTGGATATGCCCTTCTTGTTTGAGCTGTTATAGCGCTCCATGTTGAGCTGGTACAACTCACTGTCTTTAACATCTATCTGGTATTTCAGTTCATTGATCCGGTGATCCTTTTCGATCAGCTGCACTTCCAATGTCTGTATCTCTTTTTTATATTTTGATTCATCAACAGGAATAATGAACGGCTCCTGTACCGAAACAGCATTCATCACCATCCTGTTCTCTTCATCGATCATACGTGAATGAATGAAATTCTGCAACTCCGTTCCGTTCTTAAACCTTTTGTCAGGTGATTTTTCCAGGCATTTATAGATCATCTCCGTCAGCCAGGAAGGTACCATCATCTCCCTTTCTGCCTTATCATTGTTCCATAAACCCGATATAGCATGACGGCGGCCGGAGAGCAGATCGGGCAAAGGCTTTTCCATATGAGCGATCATCACGGCGTTCCTGGCCATCTCGCCCTTATTGGATAACGGGAAAGGAACTGATCCCGACAACAACTCAAATAAGATGATGCCGAAACTATAAATGTCGGTCTCAAAAAGCGTATCGCCTGCACTTTGTTCAGGCGCCATGAATTCTATTGCACCTGCATAACGCATGCTCGTACGTCTTTGCTCATCTGACATGACCGACAAACCAAAATCAAGCAACATATAATTACCGGTACGCTCGTTGAATTTTACATTATTGCTTTTTATGTCGCCGTGCTTTACCGCTGCACGGTGACAATGTGCTAGTGCATTCGATAAATGATCGGCCACCTTGATCGTTTCCTTAATACTGAAGACGGGTTCATAAGGCGGCTTGAGTAATTCCCCCAGGTCGGGGCCTTCGATGTACTCCATTTCGATGAAGGGAAGGTTACCGGAACTGGTGATGCCCGAAGCGATAATACTTACCACGTTGGGATTATGTATCTCGTTCACCTTTTTTAATTTCTCCACTTCGTTTTGAAAAGAAATAAAATTCTTATCATCGTCGCTTTCACTGGAGATGGGCGTAGGCAGGATCTTAACGGCAGTAATGAGCTCTCCCGTTCTTCTTGCTTTATAAACAGAGCCCTGCCCGCCTGACTTTAATGCACCCAGGTTCTCCAAACCTTCCGTAATTGTAAATACTTTTGCCATGTTAATTTTCCTCTCCAAAATAGCTGAACTCAAGAACTGCTGTGTCGCCCAAAACGATCTGGTCACCTTCTTCAAGACGATGACCTACCTCAATGGCCTGCATTTTTATTGACAGACCTTCTACGGTACGGATCTTTAATTTATTATTAGGCGGTATCCCGCCTGCATCTGCAAAGACCAGGAATGAACCGCTGCCCGGCTCAAATTCAATATGAGCATGCTGCCTGCTTACTGAACGGTTCAGGTCCATGGAGCCGGATGATACGAAGGCGATATTATTCTTCCGCACAAAGCCTGATGCCACCTGCGCCTTTGCTTCCCTGCCGATATTTATTTTTCCGATGGTAGAATCGAGCAGGTAGGTTTCTTTCTCTGCCTTACCATTCAATACTTTTATAAAAGCGTGCGACCGTTTATGCGTAAGCCCGGCTTTACGGGTGGTAAAGAACAAAGCAGCATCGATATCTTTCGCCAGATAAGACTGGGCCGGGAATTTATCCGTGAACGCCACTTCAAATTTCCAGGAGTCGGGCAGCTTGATCGCATAATCGTCCGCCATCCTTTGCACTTCCTCCGTTTTGAATTTACCGGGCACATTGGAGAATACGGCAGCCTCGTACAAATGACGCTCGCTGTCGCTGCAATTGATGAAAAGATGTACGCCCGTAATATTGGCGCCTTCTCCACCTTCGGCCCTTTGCAATTTCTCCTTGATGAAGCGGAGCAAATGATTCCGTATCTGTTTTACGTCGCCGGGACGCTCTTTAAATAAGTTGAACATAGGTTACCTCTTTATAAATATTTTACTTTAGTTCTTATAAACTTCCCAATAACTTTTTTCCCGCTAAATCTTCCGCTTTCTGCGGCGGATCAAAACTCTTTATATAGTTGCGTTCCAGCAGCAGTGGTATGATATGTTTGCCCGCAAGCCGCACCGCATCACTGGAACCTTTAGCCGCTTCAACACGGATACAAACCACCACATGCCCTTCACCTTCGGTTTTAGGCGCAAAGAACACATACCATCCATCGTTGATCTGTTCGCCTTTGAAGATCCTTTCCGGTGTGCCCGTTTTACCGGCAACAAGAATGCCAAGCCTTCCCTTTTTAGGAGCGCTTTGTTTTTTCATGAATTCCGCAACCTCTTGTGCATACAGCGGCTCATGGGTAAGCTGAACACCTGGTTTGCTGGCAGTAGCAACACCATTTACCGACAACACAAACCTGTTGGGTATCATCATGCCGTTGTTGGCAATGCCCGATGCCACACGTGCCACTGCTGCCGGTGTAGATACCAGTTCTCCCTGCCCCCACGCCATACCAGATATCCCGATCGCCCTTGTACGGCGTATATTATTCGGGTTATAGCGGCGAAGGCTGCTGAACTCTGTTTTCCGCCAAAGCGCTCTCCATTTTTCCTCCTGCTTGCCCGCAGGGTCATTTGGGTTATTGCCCGTTTCATTTTCATAATAATAACCACCCACCTGGTGAAGGAACATGCCCGACTGCATATAAAGTGTCGCCATCTCTTCCTGCAATTTCTCTTCATTGGCCAGGCGGATGAAAAAAGAATTGTTCGATCTTACAATGGCACGCTCAATACTGATCAAACCCGCTTCATCGGGTTCAGGCCCTGTAACACGTATAAGATCTTTTGGATAAACCCTGATCACTTTTTTTGCCGCAGCCTCACCAAGCTTATTGAATGCCGCAAGACTTGTAACGAGTTTTGCCGTAGAGCCGGGTTGGGTAGCATGCGTGAAGCCGATATCCGAGTTCACATTCCAGCCCGGCAACTTGTTCAATTCATTCTCACTAAGTGTCATGCGCTCCCAGTCATTCACGGGTGGCAATGGCCATGAAGCGGAACTGATCACATCCCCGGTATTGTCTTCCATGATCACCACCGATATTCTTTTCCGGTTCAGGCTGTCATCATTCTGCAAGGCAAGCTGGATCTTTGTTTGCAGTGCAGCATCCATCGTAAGTTTAATATCCCGGTTCTGTTTTTTGAATTGCGCCACCTCATTGCTGTTAATGCCCGCAAGCAAAAGATCTGACAAAGCGCTATAGTCCCTTTTCGTTACCGTCATTTCGGTATTGGTGAGTGGCAGGAATTTTTCAGGCCTGTAATGATTGGCGCTCACCTGGTATTTTACATCAGGTGTAGGAAATCCACGCAACTCGGATGCATGTGCATAGTCTGCAAAGTACCCGTTCGTGCCGCCGGAGAAGATACCCGTGTTTGCATCTCCGGTCCAAAAGAACATATGAGCACCGAAGGGATAATAACGGTCGGATCTTTTGTAGGCCAGCGAATTCACTTCTGATTCCGGTATGCCCAATGACAGCAGCGAATCTTTTTGCTCCTGCAAGAGTTTTGCATCACTTGTCGCCAGCAGTTTTCCATTGCGGTCATATACATTGCCCGCCTGCAGCCGATTCATTAAAATATTTATCCTTGGGTTATAGCTGAACATTCTTGCCCCGCTGCGATCGGCAACAAGTGCAGGTTCAACGATCCATTTTTTATTTTGAAAAGTATAGCCGGATACATTCACCATGAGCAACACAATGGCCACACAGGCGGCAAGCAATGCCGGCATAAGATTTTTATCCTGGCGCTTGGTAAGGTATTTCATCTGTGCATGCGAGCCATTCCACCTGGAAGCGGACAAAAGAAAACCCGCCGCCAGCATACTACATAATAATGATGTGCCCCCATAACTGATAAATGGTAATGCTACGCCTGATAATGGCAGGGCGCCTGTTGATCCTCCCGCGATTAGAAGGAACTGCACAAAGGTCCCGATCCCAATGCCGGCACACAAATAAAATAAGAATGGCGTACCTGTTTGCCTGCCGATAATGATCGAACGGTGCAGGTACAATAAAAATAAAATGAAGACGCAGCTCATGCCTGCCCAGCCAAACTCTTCGCCGATGGCCGGAAGTATCATATCGGTATGCGCTTCAGGGATCGTCTTGGCAAAACCTTCTCCTGCGCCCTGGCCCGTGATGCCACCACTGGAGATGGCCCAGATGCCATTGGCTACCTGGTCGCCGCCATATACCTGGTTGTTCCAGGCATCCGCCCAGATGGCTTTACGGTCAACCAGTCTTTGTATCGGCCCGGGAATTATCCTGCTGAGCCATTCTATCTTATCGAGTAATAAGAACCCGCTGATAACAACAAGCGCCATTGCCGCAGACTCACTCAATTGTCTTTTACTGATGATCATGAACAATACAAGTGTACCAACAGCAACAGCGGTGGCGATCAATACATCATTGAATATCCATAGCGAAAGTGCATACAATACCATTGCCGCCACAACATGCGGAAAATCGCCCCTCGAAAAAGAGAAGAGTATGATGAATGTAAAGCAGCATACGATAGCCGGACCAAGATCACCCAGTACGAGGAACAATAAAATGGTAGTGACGATAGCCAGCACCGCGATCATAAAAAATGAAAGCCGCTTATGCCATGAAGTATATTCAGAAATGAATTTTTCATTTGTTGCAAAAAAACCGGCCAGGAAAAAGATCACCATATACTTCACGATCTCGCTGGGCTGGAAACCAAAAAGGTTCACCTTAACCCCGCTGCCCTCAGGACCCGTGCCGAATAAAATAGTGAGGCATAACAATGCGATGGCGCCAAGTGCCCATGGCCACCCATTTGCTGCCCTTCTTTCATTCCTAAAAATGAACAGGCGGAAAAAGCCTGAGTCTGTTGTAAGCCTTCTTAAATTTATGAACTGCGTTATCATGATGCCGGCCATCCCGATGCAGAAATAAATAAAGCTGCTCCTGGCCAGGAACCGGTCACGCAGGGGATCCTGTAAACTGAACAGGGTTATGAAAGAAAGCCCTGTGAGGATCATGATGACGGGCATTATTATTTGGTCTGCCGCCGGGTAGCGAATGGTAAGAATGATATGCAGCAGGAAGAAGGAAGAAAAAAATACGGCAATGATGATCCAAAACCAATTCGTTACTTCTTCGGGGGTTCCTTTCCAGCACATTGGGATCCTAAGCTTAGAATTCCACGTGGACAAGTTGTCGCG
>JADMIO012741570.1_pt1 | contig 60683 bp, 59 predicted proteins | sample 8958161 | NCBI WGS metagenome assembly JADMIO01 (sample SAMN16585339, study PRJNA669376) | soil metagenome | isolation source: Crop rotation soil | place: USA: Cullars Rotation, Alabama | collected 2011
TCATTTGAATAAAATTAAAAAGCAAACACTTAACTAAATTTAGTTGGAGAAAAAATTTTGTAAGATTTTCTGTTTACGTTTTTTTGCACCTAATTCAATGTGATCCAATATATAAACGACTGGTACAGTAAAATTTCGTTAAAGCAATCAAATTGCGGTTCGTTTTTTCTTTAAAGAGAAGATTTTTAATTTTTAATTAAGTTAATGTAAAAGCAGCATTTGTAAGACACTATTGTACTAAACAAACAATTTGAATTGTGTGTATGTGTGTTCCATATGAAATCAAAGAAACTATAACAATTAAATAATGGCATTTAATAAAAGATTATTTGAAAATAAAAAAAACGAACTATCGATTAACAATCAACGGTTTTGTCTTCCCTCTTCTAATTGTTTCGGTTTATCAGTTTGAGTTCTCGGGTACTAAGGGAATTTGTCTAGTCCTTAACGAATCTACAATTACAGTAAGCACCGAGATAGCAAAATTTTTGGTTCTCTTACCTTATTTTATTAATTTGGGTTCAAAATGTACAATAGAGAAATGTCAAATTAATTTTTATAAAATTCTTAATTTTTACAAACTTTTTATCAAGCTACACATTAGAGGTAAAAAAAATCGAATGTTTACTGTACATATATCGGCGTTTGCAAATATACTGTTAAGTACTTTTTGTGGGTTTTATAAAGAGCGAGATCGGTTTACGGTAAACAAAATCAAAAATGGCTAAACTGGTAGCTGTGATTTTGCTTAATTGGTTTCTCAAGTGCCTTCCTTAATCGGGCATTTCGAGCTAAGGATTTAAATTCCAACTCAAAGGGTGCCGGTGATCCTCTCTTTCTCACTCCACTTATTGAAGCAGGTTAGTAGCAATTAACTAGTCACAATCACTGACTATTCTCAACTCTTAGGAAAGTTCGACGAAGTGAAAAAATTGGCCAATGTGACCGGCCTGCCGAATGCGCCCACACTTGAATCTTATGCCGGCTATTTTACCGTTAACAAAACCACCGGAAGTAATCTCTTTGCCTGGTTCTTTCCATCGGTAAAGTAGCCATAAACTAAAGTTCGCAACTAATTGCCATGTTTTATTGGAAACAGCAAAACAAGCAACCAAATGCACCGGTTCTACTCTGGCTGCAAGGAGGACCCGGTGGTACTTCGATGTTTGGACTGTTCGCTGAGAACGGCCCACTCCTAATTGATAAGACTTCGACCAAGGCCACTCTTCGACAATGGGCTTGGACAAAGTTTGCCCATGTCATCTATGTGGATCAGCCGGTGGGAACCGGGTTTAGTTTCACTAACGATTCGAGCGGTTACGTGAGCACCGAGGAAGAGGTGGCCCGGGACATGTTCGAAATGTTAACGCAGTTCTTTACGCTGTTCAGCGAATACAGTCACAATGTCTTCTATTTGACTGGAGAATCCTATGCTGGTAAACAACTTGAACAGTTGTAATCGAGTTCTAACAATGTTCTTAGGAAAATACATTCTGGCCATCGGCTATCGAATTGATCAGGCTGGTTCTATGGCCAATATGAATTTTGAAGGTGCCATCATTGGCGATGGTTGGACCGATCCGATCTTTCAAAGCGATTACGCGAGCTATCTTTATCAGGTAACAATTTAGCCAAGAATTTAACTCTTACCATAAAATTTCTCACAGATTGGCTTGCTTAACGAAAACGAACGACCTTTCGGGTCAGTTGGACATAACTGTGGCCGCTCCGCTAACCGAAAAGATGATTTAGACCTTTAATTGGCATGGTGCTATCCAATGGCAACTGGCCAAAAAGGAGATTTGGCGACTTAATCCGGACGATCAGGAAGTGGCCGGATATCGACGTCAAGTGGACAATTTCGCCCATCTGATCATTCGAAATGCCGGTCATATCCTGCCCTATGATCAGCCACAGTTGGCCTATACGGCCGTTTATGATTGGCTTTAAGCTTACGTCGATTTAATGCGCATCATTAATTTGGATTATGTACCGGATTAAATTTACTAATTCTTTCGATGGACCGAATTGACACGGGATTAAATTCATGCAATTCTATGCCGATTTTTTTAACTCTTTGTTGCCAGATCGTTACAATTACGTTTGGTAAAAGCTATTGATTGATTTATTTGGAATCTCAATTTACGTTTATTGCAACGGATCTGAGGTAAATATATCTTAAATCGAAGTTGCTGTAACTGATGCAATGCAACGCATCAGTTTTATTTTGAGGCAAAAAGCTCGGCACTAGTACAAAATAGCGGCCCCACTTAGAAATTATTTCTGCCCAGCTATAGCCGCACGGCAGTTGCAAATCCACATGTTTCCGTTTCGAGTTGACAAACTTTTTCTGCTTCTCTTTATCTTTCAGTTGCTAATCTATCAGCTGAGCTTTTTTGCCTCAAAATAAAACTGATGCATTGTATTGCCACTTCCGTGCGGCTATAGCTGCGCAGAACTAATTTCTAAGTGAGGCCATATTTTGTACTAGTGCCGAGCTTTTTACCTCAAAATAAAACTGATGCGTTGCATTGCACCAGTTACAGAGCAACTTCGTCCGAACCTCGATATGTTGTTTGTGTTGATAACGGTAGTTAATGAACGCAACAATGAGGTGACATTAGGCACCTTAGTCAGAGAGCGCGCTCTCTCTCTCCCTCTTTCGCTCACTCTTAAAAAGCCATTTGCTAGTGCTTAATCCGATTTAGTTAACAATTGGTCACACATTTAGACGGAACAATTCAATAAGATCAGTGAAGAGAAAGGACAGTGATCGAATAGAGAACCAAGATTGTGTCGATAGTACACAGCCCATCATACCGATGATGATTAACCGAACCAATGGCCATGATCAAATTTACGTGAACCTCTCGTAAGAGTTCGATAAGCGTAAAAAGTTCGATAATTTCACTAAAGTTTCAAATTTTCGTCTATAGGAACAATAATGAAGATGAACCAATTGCTTTTGGTCCGGAGTTCTTTCGTGATGTCTGGTGGTGGCCGGACCTGATTAGGCCATTGTTGATCATTCTGTTGCTGTTCTTTGGAGTTGCTACTGATTTGAAACTGGTGATTAGTTACTGGAGTCTCGATGAACCATGGGAGGGTAATGCAACCATAACTTTTGTCGGCATTAGTTGGTTGGCCCGGATCATTGCATGTTTGAAATGGGAAATTCATCTGGGCAGTCTGGGAGGTGTTAGTACTCTTCGGAACCAAGTTATTGAAAGGTAAGTTCTATTAGGTTCGAAAAGTTATAAAAGTTCTGTTCAGCTGGCCTCTGTGGACTATTCGAGTGGGATTCGTCATACTTGGTCTCGGTCATATTCTGGTCCATTGGGACATTTTCAAATGTCAACAGAATTTTTTAGGAACTAATCGATTCCATGGACGAAGACAATTAAACGAAGATCAGTTCAAGAAAATTTATCTGGCTACTCGACGAGCTGAAATTTTCTCTTGGATGCAAATCATATTACTGTCCACTCCGCAACGATTTGTTCAAATCTTCATTATTGCTTGGGATTGGTTCTTCAACTATGATCTGCCGCGTGAGTAAATTGCATATGCATCGAGCAATCTAATCTTAATGAGTTCGGATTTTTGCACAGACCCCTTGCAATTGGCTTCTTTGGCTGTAGCTTTGGTATCTCGAGTTTGGTTCTACTTTAGCGTTAATCACGGTCGTGAGTGGCTTAAGGATGAACAGACTACCGTAAGTGATCATGTTGTTCTAGATTGTTGACTAATAACAAATAATTTTATAGATGGATTTGGTTCTGCGAATTGTAACTGGATTTCTGTCGCGATCTCTTTTCATGATCAATCGAGTTTTCTCTCTAATCTTGTTTGGCCTCACGTACCCGTACTATATGACCACCTTGATTATGTACAATATCATCGTTACGAATGCCATCGCCTATGGGTTTACAATTCAGACCATAGTAAATGAATACAGCGGGTTCAACATATTCAAAGTTTTGCCGTATGGGAAAAAAGTTTCACAAACAGCGTTAAACTTTTTCACCTATTTTATTCTCATCATTTACACCTTTGAGAACACTTTCATCAATGTCCAATGGGAGTTCACTGTGCCCATTAACGGCACATCGGCCAACAATACGTAAGTTCTATAGGTCAACTAATCAATTTGATTAATAAATAACTGCTTTTTAGGAACATTGAAAATGTTCTGCTCAAGCAGCATCATGTCATTTCCGGTTGGATCTTCAAAAATGCTCTTATCATTCACTTCGTTATGAATATCGTAGCCTTTGCTTTGAAGGTAAGAACTCTGTATGATTTACTCGATCATAATCAACTTTTTCTCTCAGCTGGCCTATGATATATTGCAGTTCAAATATGTGAAATCTATGGAAAAGAAATCGGAAGCTTTTCATATCTACACCAGTCAGCAAAAAGAACTGGCCGAAGCAAGGGAACTTCCATTTCCGCATTTTCCTTATCCGGTTCTAGAAATTTTCCCTTAGGAAAAATCAGGGCACAAAAACAGACTTCGAAGTCTTGACTAATCATAAGCAATTCAATCAACAATTTTTAAATCTCCCTGAATCTACGACTTAATATCTAATCAATATTTAAACCATATGTTATGTCAACATCTCAAAAAAAATTGCACAAATAAAAACGATTCTCTTATTCATTTGAATAAAATTAAAAAGCAAACACTTAACTAAATTTAGTTGGAGAAAAAAATCTGCTTTGTAACCGGATAGAGATTTTCTGTTTGCGTTGCTTTTTTGCACCTGATTCAATATGATCCAATATATAAACGACTGGTACAGTAAAGTTTCGTTAAAGCAGTAAAATTGCAGAGCGGTTCGTTTTTTCTTTAAAGAGTCTTCAAATGCATGCTTAGGGCAATTAAGAGCCGGTAATTATCGCTAATGTTAATGTTGCCTAACTCAGTCACGAAAGTTCCTTCTTAGAATCGTCCTTAAGTCATTACTGTACATGCTAATCATTTGAGTGTTGCTTTTTCTGTGATCGTTATTGAACACATTTACTGTCTCTCAATGTTGTGCGCATAGAACAGAACGAGAGATAATGAAAAAGCAGAAACATTTTTTCGCTTCAATTCGAAAAATAATTTGCCATGACAACGCTCGACGATCTTAGAACCACAACAGTTCGAAAGAATATCTGCAAACCAAGACGAACAGTTCTAAATCGTTAAGCTGTGACAGTTTGTTGTGAGCATATGACTAACGTTGTGTGTTCTTTTTTTGAATGATCGAAAATGATCAACCATGAAGAACCTTGGAGACGATTCCTTAAACATACGCTTCGAGCTTCGTTGTTAATTGCCGCAGCTGTTGATTACGGTTATCTGATGTACTGGCTGATAACCGATGATCATCAATATCTTGATGATCTGTTGATTAACGTTACCTTTTATGGACTTTTTGGAGTGGTTATGCTTCTTGGCTTGGTCGGCATAAGAAATCATCAAAATGATAAAGTTCTGTATTGTGCTCTGCTGACCACAGTGTCACTAATTGTGTTTGGAATTTGGTTCGATGAAGTCTTCAAGTACTGTGCTTTAGGACCGATCACCGCTTTGAATATGCTCACGTATCTGTACTTCGTAGATAAAGTCATTCAGTCAAGACAACAGGTTAGAACATACGATGAAACCCATTTCGAACCTGTCGCTCATGAATCAACAATTGCCTGATTGCGGAATGAGATATAGATGTTATTTTTAGATAGTTGAGTGAAATTCGAATAGCGCCTAATAGTCAAGTTGTGAATCTTAAATCTTATTGTAATATTAACTATTTTTAAAATTCCTTAACACAACTTAAATGTTTGCCGAAACACTTTTTTCATTCACTCTTTTTCATACTGAATAAAATTAAAAATAATGAACCGCTGTCTTCACCAAACTTGACAGTGAAACCAGTTTGCTTTCCGGCATTTCCGGTGTTCTTAGGTTTCGAACCTGTGTGAACCTTCGTTGTAACGCTAGCTTTTTGCGTGGTAGCTAAGCAAAAAGTTTTTTTGAACACATTGTTGTACCATTCGATTTGAGCATACGCTTCTTTGTTGTTGAAGAATGAACCAAGTGAGAAAAACAACCAAAGTTAAGGTAAACAAAAGCAATTTAGCCTTCATTGTTTTTTAAGGGATCTTAAAGCAAAAATTTAAATTTTAAATATTTGCCGAAACGTTTTTTCATTCATTCTCTTTCATACAGAATTAAATTAAAATAATGAACTAATAAACTTTCGCCTTTCACATTGATTTGATGACATTTTCACAATTAATTTTTCTATTTGCCAAGTACTATTGAAATTAACAGGATTTAGAAATTAATTGGTTTTCCAGCAAATGCGGCAATATTTGCTTCTCTGAAAGCCTCCGAGCAGGTCTATAGAATAAGATGAAAAAAGATGGTTATCATAGTTATCAAAATATTAATTAAATAGCTTACCGGATGAGCGTGGCAGACTCGAGCAACATCTTCAGCCGAAGCACCATATTCCATTGCAAGAGCAGCCTCGTTAATCAACTCGCCTGCGACACTGCCCATTATGTGCACACCAAGTATTCTGTCAGTCGATTTGTCGGCAAGTACCTTTGAAATGATAAAAAAATGTTAAATCAACATCAAACAAAAGTTAATAGGGTTTTTCAAATTACTTTAACTAGGCCATCCGTATCATTGTTGGTCTTTGAACGAGAATTGGCAGCCATGGGGAATTTGCCTACTTTGTAGGCGACATTAGCCTGCTTCAGGTCTTCTTCGGTCTTGCCTACCCAGGCCACCTCCTAAAGATCGTTCACATTAATATGATAAAGAAAATTTCATTTCCGAAACTAACCGGATGAGTGTAAATAACCGATGGTACACAATTATAGTCGATGTGTACCGGTGCACCGGTCATGCCCTCAACGCATATAATGCCTTCGTCTTCGGCCTTGTGAGCCAGCATTGGACCGGGAACACAGTCACCAATAGCAAAGATACTGTTAAAGTAATCAAAAAAATAATAATAATAAGATCTAGACAGTTGCAAATCCCGAAAGGCTTACCCGGGCACGTTTGTTTGGAACCGCTTATCAACTTCAATTCGATTTCGGTTATCTTTCTTAATGCCCATTTCTTCTAATCCCAGATTTTCAATGTATGGTCGTCGGCCGACACATACCAAAAGCACATCGCATTCAAGCTGATCATTCTTTCCGCCCTTGGCATCTTCAATTGCTACCTGTATTTTGCCGCCACTCTTAGCAGCTGAAGTAACCTTAGTGCTTAGTTTAAATTTGAGGCCTTGCTTTTGCAGTATCCGTTGGAATTGCTTTGAAATTTCCGCATCAATGCCCATGCCACCAACATGGCCCAAAAATTCGACAAGCGTTACTTCAGCGCCTAATCTGGCCCACACGGAACCAAGCTCAACGCCAATTACACCGGCGCCAATAACAACCATTTTTTCGGGCACACGGGGCAACGACAGAGCTCCAGTAGATGATACTATTTGTTCTTCATCGATCTATGGCAATAGACAATATAAATGAGCTGAGTTGAAAATGGTCAACGATGATCAAACCTCAATGCCAGGGAAGGGCGTAACTTCAGAACCGGTGGCGATAAGGATATTTTTGGTCTTGACTACTTCGGAACTGCCATCGGCTTTCATAGCAGTGACTTCGCCTTTGCCGGTGATCTTAGCGTGGGCGTTTATATGGGTAACTTTGTTTTGCTTAAATAAATGCGCAATGCCACCGGTCAGTGCCTTGACGGCACCAGTTTTCTGTCCCATCAGCGTTTCCAAATTCAATCTAACGTTGTCCACTAGAGATTGAAAGTAAATTAGCATCCGGCCGAGACCTGATGGCATTAGCTGACGAACCTTCGATACCACGTGACTGGAACTCATGCTGGGCTTGATGGTAGAGGTGCGAATTGTGTAACAAGGCTTTCGATGGTATGCAGCCCACATTGAGACAGGTACCACCGAGAGCGTCCCGTCTTTCGATACAGACAGTCTAATGATTAAGAGAAAGCAGCTGATTAACAAATGAGGTTCGCCAAACACATAACTGACGATCATCATACATTCATGCCCAGCTGGGCGGCTTTGATTGCAGCTACATAACCACCCGGTCCGCCACCAATTACGACCAGATCAGCTTCACCTAGGAATGCCAGATAAGAACTGATTAGTCATAGGGTACTTAACTAAATCAGCGAACATTTAACAGCATGTTCATCAGCAGGTTCTTACCTCCGCTCGAATAGGATCTTGTTTGACTTGCTTGACCACTTAGTGCCGGAAGATGTTTGCTGCATTTGATCTAATGAACAACAATTAAGGTGAGCAATAAAAGCTAATTGATAACAAACAAACAAATGGTTGTAAATCCAAATCAAAACATTCGACAACAGCGTTCAATGTCAACATTCTCTCTGGTTAACTTACCCTCAGCATCGGCACAGCCCGTTTCACCACGCTCATATTCATTCTTTAGCTTTGTAGATGGTCAGCTCACAATAAAAGTATGACAATTAAAGCCGAATCGGGGGGCAATTAACAGCGGAGAGAGAGGCGGCTGATTAGAGCAGATGAGAAAATGTTCTTGACAACAGCAATCGAAAGGTCGAGCGCAAAAACAGCCGGGAGACGCTAAACCCGAACAAAAGCCTTTGTTCGCCAGATGGCGTTTCGCGCATTTTTAGCTTTGCTCTCAATTTTTTTCATTTAGCGTCTCTTCTCAATTTCTGTTCTGTGTTTATTTTCACTCATGTTTGTCGTCAACCAATTCTGTACCGAACAAATTGTATAACAACAACTTAATTCAGTACTAGGACTGTCAACAACGTGTTCGGTGTTGTTGTCAACAATCGAGTGGACGGTGACCGGATGAGAGGCGACGTTCTATAGCAGTGGCTATTTGTTCGTCAACAGGCCATGCTGGCAGTGGCTTTGTTAATCGTTAGTTTAATTGCAAATTTATAAAAAAGCCACCATCAGCCGATTTTAGTGTTTTTAAATTGACGGCCTTATCGGGAAAGAGAGTCTTTCTAATTACTACACAACTACTGTGATTGACAGAGTAGTGATCGTCAAAATGGCAGGTAATGTACACACAACTGATGAAATCGTTAGGCCGAATGTTGCCGGGCCAACTGTCAGAATTTCGAGAGGTTAATTTTGTTTTGGTTTTTTTGGGTTTGTTTAGAATATGATGACATAAGGCATCTGCTTAAAGAGGACCGGAATCGGCCTCTTGCCGATCGAATGAGACAATTGGAAGAACTCAACGGTGGTAAGTTGATGATCATCAGTAGCCTTATTTCTAGAGACTAAACTTTCGAACATCTCTCTCTCTCTCATTTAGCACTAAAAGAACAGTTGCAGCTCCAAGAGACGGACATGAAGAAATGTCAGATCGAAAATCATGACCTACGGAAACATATGATGGAACATCAACGCACACATAGCGATGAACAGCAAGGCCTTCGACGTACCAATGACGAACTTCGAAATGCCCTTCGGGAGAAAGATGATCGGATCGCAAAGCTGGCCACCGACTTGGAAAAGCAAAAACAGGACATTCAGATGCAATACAAAGAGAAGCAACGCATCGAACATCAGCTCTTTGATTTGCGAGAGGATTACGATAAGGTATCAACCAAATTCTTGCTTTGTTCGACATTTGTAGATTTATTAATCACTCATTTCACTTGCAGATTTCAAAGGAACATGCCGCTATGACAGATTTGCGTGAAGAGCTAATCAAAAAACACAAAGACCTTCTTATTATGGGCGAACGTTATCACAGTCTTCAGGAAAAATGGGACCTACTCAATTCCAACTACTTTATTAAGCCAAACGATAACGATAGGGAATTGCAAATCAATACTCTTAAACATGAACGTAATCTGATGAAAAATGAAATGAATGAAATGCGCAAGAAGTATGAAATCGAAAAGAAAAGTAAGTTATTCACACAAATTTTTGTTTCAATTTAACTTATCGATTCTTTCATCAGCTGTGAAATTTCGCGAAGACGAGTTGGTCCAAAAGGACAAAGAGACTGAGCGACTTCGACTGATGTTGGAGAAATCTAAAGAGATTTATCACAAGCGCCTAGAAACGGAGAAGCGTCGAGTTTATGGTTCAGAACGGGTCGTCAGTCGGCTTGAGCAGCAGATTCTCGAATTCTATCGACAACTTGAAATGAAAAAGAACGAAAGCCGTCTAAGAGGTGAAATGAATGACAAGCAAACCAGATTCCTCATGTAACATGTTTGCTTTTCTCTTAAAAGACATGCAACTTTCCACATCCCACGAAGAGATCGATTCCGATTCAACTGACATGAGCACCTCTCCTAAAAATGGTCACAATCATTCGAGTGGCCCACAGAATGCAGACAGCGGAGCTCATTCTGAACTCTCCTATGAGCATTCAACTATTTAAAGCGAATTTGTCAAAAGCAACATGTTTAGCTTGCATTTTCACTATATTTGTTTTTTAATTGACTATGAGTAATCAGAAAAGTAAAACTTTCAGAAACTTAATTAGCAGAAAAATTGAATTTTCCTGTAAATTTTTTTATAGCTATTTACGATAAAGATTTCTTTGTAAAAATTATTTCATTAACCTTTTAAACTTTGTAAAAATTAGCAATTTATTGGTCTAAATGATTCGTATTTAGATCTCTGTAAGCAAACAACAATTAAAACTTGATTGAATATTCACAACAACTGGATTAAAATTATAAATCAAATAACTAATTACTATTTAGCGCTTTCGTTAGTTGATTGAAATAGACACTTTTCAGTGGAAGATCAAAAGTTCTAGCGGCATCGATTCGATCGCAGCGATTCTGAGTATCATTATTTGACTTGTACAGATTTGTATGTTTCAAAATATCCACGTTTAGTTCTTCTCTATCTAAGATCTTATCGATTATGTTTGTGGCTTCCAAAAGGCTTTGGTCCATGTCTAAATGGTCAGCAGTAAGCGGAAGCTCGGATTGTTCGGCAAATAGGTGAGCATTTTCCCAGAATTGCTTTCGATAGGCACTTCGAACAGGGAAAACATGTCCTTCGGTGGTAAAAACGTATTTAGTTGGATGCTTGTTCAACGGATTATCTTCGTCAAATAGCTGTACACAAAAAGAACAAATCATTAGATTACGATATAGACATTCGCTTTGGTTCCCTACCAAATAAAGATATTTGCATGTTTCTGACAGAAAGAAAGATTCCATTCGATCTTCTAGTGTCATATCTTCGACATTGTGGATGGTGGCATATCCACATCTTAAGAAAGATAACAGTAAGTTCTTGTACGCACACATATGAATATAATTATAGTTGCTTATAATTACTTGACTTTAGTGTGCTTGTTTAGCGAGTCGAGTATCTCTCGGCCCACATGCAAGTAAAATGGATTTTTAGTTGCTTGATAGAGTAAATAAGTCGATTCTATCAACTCAGGTCTTAGCGGGTAAAACGAAACATCGGGTGACAATCTAAAGAAGTTTGAATGAATAAAATCAGGTAAGCAATCACTAAATCAATTGCTGTACCTTTGCCAGTTAAATCGTTCGGGAAGAGCTCCATAACGTTTCCAGATGGCAAAGTAAAGAGCATGTTGGCAGATAGCCTCTTCAACATCGCCGCTCATTACTTGGACACCGGCAAAGGCGGCTTGCAAAGAATCGATCCACAAAGTCGTAGTGGACCCATCGAGCATATTCACATTGACGTATACCGGATGGTTTCCATTTCCTTCATTGCACTTTGCTCGGCCCCGTCTTAAGTGTCGTTTAATTTGGGTATAACTTTCGTTGAACCTTGAAGTAGAAAGATATTTGTTTTATGAATTTTATGTGGCGCTTGAAAGACTTAAATTAAGACTTACATTCGAAAATCTTCAATTTCGCCAAAAAGAACATAACTTTTTAGCAGATATTCATAGAATGAATCAATACCGGCACCAATTCCGCTCATTTTGTTAACCCATTCACCAGTTTCCACATCTATCACGTTTCCGAGCAGTCCAGTGCTTTTCTCCCGTCTCATCCAGAGATTTTTCGCCGCTCTTCGGGCAACGGCTTCAAATACAGGATCATCGATGAGTTTGGACAGCAAGCCGAATTCGAGTAGCAACGAGCCCGCTCCGGCTGTGCATGTTTGTGTTGCACAATAATCACACAAATGTGTTGTTGGCAGTCCATGTCGAAGGTTTACACGAGGATAGGGTATGCCAGTTTGACTGCTGTCAAAGGCAGGAAGTAGGCGAGTGGCTAAATCGTGGGCCAGATCTAGCAGCTGACCAGAATATTTTGCTGGCCGCAAGTCACCGAACGGTTTTGTTTCGTCTTCGATAAGAAGATGTGATGATATTAATGCTCCCAATATTCGAATGTTAGCTTCGAACACTTGTACATTATGGTCCGAATCAAATGACACAGTGTCGATGACCAGCTGAACGGCCCGTTTAAATTCAGTTGCGTTGCCCAACACAGCCAGAGTGTCCAGTGTGTCGATAAGTGTGAGTGAATAATTTCCAAGTACATCGTTAATGTTTATGTTGGATCTGACAATTAAAGGCCAGTTAGAAAGATAAATTGTGGTTAACTGATGGATGCTTACGGATTGTCAAAGTCTGGTCCTCGACCTATGCAGTGAATCGGATCAAGTTCATCGAACGGAAAGGCATGGGTCATATAGCTATCATAACCAAACTCGAACATTTGTCGCACTTCATTGCGACTTTGGACCCGTAATTGTTCCGGAAAGTGGCCATATTGTTTTTCGAATGCGTCCGGTTTCTGGTCAAGGATATGGCGTAATTAAAAAAAAGATTAGAACCGAAAAAGTTTATCAACAATTAAGCAGCAACCTTAAAAAATATTTCAAGTTTAGCCCGCAATAAGTCTTGCTTCTCTTGACTAGTAGAAGAATCGCCGATGATCGGTGTTACTGGTAATCTGGTTGTACTTGACTTGATTATCTGTATAATTAAAAGGAACAGGGTTAAAAAACGGGAAAATGAAAATCACAATTTAGACCAACCTTCACTTGATAGGCACGTGTTGCCGATATGGCTATGATGGTCAGCCATACGATTGACAGTGACATAATAAGCACCGATTCGATAATTAACAGTGATTTTCTTTTGATCATTGTTGATCTGATTCTATTTGATTTAGCGACGAAAGGTTCAACGAACACTCGACGTGTCAGCAATTGAAAAAATTTTCTGAAAGAACCGTAGGCTTTTGTTTGATTGGCTTGGTTATCATTGTTTATTAGCCTACCACTGCTAATACACAGTAATCATTGGTTAGGCTGATGGCCTAGTTTAGGTTCGAACAGTGATGATCAAAAGGCCTTCGACGAAACAAAAAACAACAATTTAACAGATGTTGCTGCGCGTCTGAAAATTAGACATTTCTCCGCTACGATTCACATTCACCGCTTAACTACACAATTAACCAACGATTAATTAACTTAATTACGGATGGGAAGCACACAGTACAGTCGTTCGTTTATCGTAGAACGACAATCGAGATTCAAATTGTGCTAAATCAACAGCCCTAATCGCTGAACTGCGAGAGTGGGAAAGAAAAAGCAGATTTTTCTATTACGTTAGTTTATTTGCGTAAATAAAACAGCTGACGACAGGTGGCGTCCTTTTCCGGCTTCGATTTTTTTCAATTTTCTGTTGACAGTCCAATTCAAGGTTCTCCCGAGTTCGAACTAGAACCATTCGACAGTTTTCGGCTGGGCGTTATCGATTATCTCTGCTAATTGTAGCGGTATAGTCGAGATGCCGTCTGTGCTGAGCACGTTGGTTGAAGAGGTGAATCGGACGGTTGATCTACGTGATTGGAAACTATGGGTTGGCGGTGGTGTACTGATGTTTGGACTGTACTGGATTAGATTCGAATGTAAACGGAAACGGCTTCCTCGAGGTCCCCGTCCATGGCCCATTGTTGGCAACTACTTCCGTAAGTAGCTGACAATCACTGTAATTCCGATCTAACAGTTATCCATTTAGGTTTACATGGTCGGTTCTGGAACGTCGTCTGTAAAGAACTCATTCCGAAATATGGTTCTACCTTCACTCTATATCTTGGACCAATCCCGATGGTCATTCTTAACGACCTCGATGTTGCCACCGATTCCTTCAAACTGCCCGAATGTTCCGGAAGACCTGCCATGCCAAATGGTTCGGCTACATTGTTTTCAGTTGTTCAACTGACTCCATTTGTTTGGTTCTGATTGATTTAGATCGGCTATTTGTGGGAAACGAAGGCAAGGACATCATATTCACCGACTATGGACGTGATTGGGAAGTACTTCGTCGAGTGGCTTACGGTGCTGTTCGTAAATATGCAGCGAGCGAAAAGCTTGCCGAAGTTTGCAGCGACGTCGTCGATATGACTTTCGAGCTAATCATGCTCGACAATGAGAATGGTCAATTAGCATTTGATCCAAAGAGTTACATCTATCTGATGGTCTTCAACATAATTGCTCAGACGGCATTTGGTACGCCCTACGAAATGGACGATCCAGAATTCATTAGGCTGACCGACAACAATGTCGAGTTCGAAAAGTTATCGCCTAAAGTGATTGCCACTCTACTACTGCCGATCCTCAAGATCTTGCCTTCGTACCGACGAGCTGCCAATCGAGGCGAAGATATAATGCAAGAATTTCGCGATCTGGTCAAGACTAAATACCTGGATCATTTGACTTCGTTTCAGCCAGGCGTGATTAATGACTTTTGTGATGCATTACTTGAAGCCAAAACCGAAGCACTTGTTGAAGATAAGGACACGAAAATACAGTTAACCGATGCAAATCTATCGTTAGTTCTGATGGATCTGTTTATGGCCGGCAGTGATACAACCAAGTTCACTCTTGCCTGGGCTCTTTTGCTAATGGCCAATTATCCGGAAGTTCAACAAAAGCTACGGGCAGAAATGGAACAATTTGATATGACCCATGTGATCAGAATGGAACACAAACCGCGTCTTAATTATGTACAAGCATTTGTCTATGAAGTATTACGTTTCCGACCTGTCTCTCCACTTGGTGTTGGCCATACAACTACCACCAGCATTATAGTTGGTAAATTACCTCTCTCTTTCTTTCTCTCTCTCTCTCTTTGAGAACTTTAACCTGAATAACTTTCTTTGTGACAGATGGATTCCGACTAGAAAAGGGCACAATGATGATGTATAATGTTTATAACACATGCCACGATGAACGGTTCTGGAGGAGCCCCAGCACGTTTGAACCAGAACGATTTCGGGACACAACCGGCAAATTCGATGCTCGACAGGCAGCATTTGTACCATTCGGAACAGGCCGCCGCTCATGCTTAGGTTAGTGCTTCTCATTTTCAAGGCATATCTTTAATTTTAGTCTCATTAATAGGAAAAAATTTGGCCATCAATGAACTTTTCTTCATTATCTGTCGTCTGCTGCAAAATACTCGAGCCTACAATATAGTTTTGGCTGATTGTGAACCAGGTGAGGCACACCTTGACGGCGATCTCAGCATCAATAGCGGATGGTCTCCGAAACCATACAAGCTAAAATTAGAAGTTAAGGAGTAAAATGATCTGATTGTTGGAAACGAATTCAAAAATTACACTTATAGCACAAAATACTTAATGAAATGTTAGATCTTAAATCTAGTAGATTTGTTTAATGTTTAATGTTAATGCAAAGTTAGATGAATGAAATTTCAATTGACCAAACTCGTTTTCGAACTGTTTCAAATGTCTATCTGTATGATTAATAAAAGAAAATTAATTGTCAAACATTTATTGACTACCAGATTTTTAGTTATTTTCTGATAAAACTGGATTTTACATCTGTCAACAAAGCACCCGTACAATCTCATCATTTGCCCTTGCATCTCAGCAGAGTGAGATTGATAAGGGTAAGCTTAAAGCAGGACAATGTTCGTTCAAGAGAAAAAATTGCAAAAGTCACGAGAACGTGCAAAGTTCTAAGCTCGACGTCTCGCTGTCGCCTAACTCTTTTATACATGTAAAGTTAAACTAGGATGCACTATTTAGTAAAGTTTCCGAATTTGGAACGACTTGGCCCTCGCCCAAGACCTTCTGGCTTATTTTTAATCCCTCACCTCTATCATTTAGATTCGAGTGAATTTTTACGTTAGCTCGGTAACCTCGAAAGAGTTCTGTTACTCAACTAACGTTGACCCTGATTTTCATAACACTCAATTACCGTGAAAAAAATGAAAATTATTGTATAGATTGTATAAATAGATTGTATAAATTATTGTATAACAAACTCAATTGCTAAAGTAACGTTTGAAGCAATGAACTAATCTGACGTGTCCGGGTACATAGTCGACTGAATTATTTCGCTAATCAAACGGAGCCAAAGGGAAAGGAGGCTTCGCTCTCTAATTGCAAAGTCTCGACATTCCACTTGAACAGCGAGAGTTGATTAAACTGTATGCAAACAATATATTGCCGGCCGGTTGATTGTGATTAGGTGAAGAGACTAAACAAATACAGGCCACTAATGGAACTTTCTAGATCGGAGGGGGATTAGCGGTTCGAATAGCAAAAAAAAAGATACTCAGCATGCCCAGACGATTGTTAATTGTTCAACGCCAGCTAAAACAATTAACCATAGAGTTATGCAAAAAATTTCTAAATGATAGCCTGAAAATTGGATTAAATCAGTACTAAATTTTTACAATTGACGTCAAAAGTTTATAGGAGAGAAAGTAAAGTTTCGAAAAAAGTTTCACGTGTTAATCAAATGCAAACATTAGAGGCTCTCTTTCTCTCCCGCCCCTTATAAGGGTTCTAATGATTTAGCACAGCTCTCTAAACATTGGACTATTAAGGATCTCTAAACGGCAATCGGTCGCATAGAATTCGATAAATTCAAATCCACTCTTCTTCGCGCCATCTATCGTTCGAGTACAATCCAGTGCTATCCGGTTGAGGCTTTCCCTCCCTAATTCCCATTGGGCAAAGGCTCAACCTGGCTGGCAATGCTGCTTTCTGATTGGCCGAACATTCTGTCTCGAATAACTTTGCTCTAGAACCTTTACGGTAAACGGCACAGTCAGTAGAGGACGAGCCTCCAAGCCTCATAGTCGCTCTCTCAGACCGATTTTGTTTTTGTTGTTGTTTCCTTTCCCATCCCATTGTTCCAAAGCGAAGATATGGCTGACTACTTTGAAGGGGCTGAAAAACTGTTAGAACTGTGGTTCTCTAATCCGAATGATCGCGATGTTGATGACGGCCAACCAGCTGATCTTCGGACCATCCCGAGAACCGTTTGGGATCAAATACTGAAGCTGGTCAAATGTGAAATCATCTCATACAAACGATACGATGAGATTGACGCCTATGTGCTCAGGTTAGTCGGTCAAAGTGTGATCATGGGAGACGCTAATTAGTCATTCGTTTTGAGAACGTTCTTTGTTTTGATTACTGGATGCTCGACACTGAACTTAAGACAAATTCTTGGCGCCCGCGAAGCTACGAACTTGTACAGTTGCCAATAATGTCATTTTTACCCCGTTTTGTACAGTGAAAGCTCCATGTTCATTTCACGCAATCGGTTCATCATTAAGACCTGTGGTACCACATCACTACTGGAATGTTTGGAGCCGGTTCTGTATGTGGCTAAAGATTTGGCCGGCTTCGAAGATGTCCTGGACGTGTTCTTTTCACGGAAGAACTTTTTACGACCGGAACTGCAACCGAAGGTTCATTCAAACTTTGCCTTTGAAACGGAAGCTTTGGATTCGTTCTTTGAAGGTCAGTGTGTTAAGCCTAAATTAAGTTTGTCTCCATGCAGATTGACAGCGAGTGCAACAATTTCAAGATTCTAATAACGTCAACTAGCGAAAAGTTTACTGTACGAAAGAGACATAACAAAAACAGAAACGCTCACTGTTTCCAACTAACAACAATTTGTTGCTGTGGAAAACAATTAAGCTAATATATACTGTTATAGGCCACTATCATTTGGTATCGATTTTTCTCAAACAAATTTTCAACTTTATCTTTTTCTCTTTCCCATACTGTTGACCTTCGATAATGGTTCGTTTAGAAGGTGCTGCTTACTGTATGGGTCGAATGAATCGTGACCATTGGTACTTGTACACCATGAATCCGGCTATTCCGACTAAAGGAGTCACCACAGCTGATCAGACATTGGAAGTCATGATGACAGGTTAGCTAACAATTAATTGCCCGAATAAATTTCAATCAACTTTTTTTTACTACTACAGATTTGGATCAGAAAATTATGCGAATTTTCAGTCAAGCGGTTTGTCGAACTGGACCGGAAGCGACTGTTAAGAGCGGCATTGATAAGCTCATTCCGGGCGCGGCCATTGATGAGTTTCTATTTGAGCCTTGTGGTTATTCCATGAACGGCTACATCAAAGGCGTAAGATAACACACCTCTATCAACTAGGTCAAAAGTGATTAATTATCATTTTCGAATTGCTCAGGGATATTACATGACGATTCACATTACACCGGAACCCGGTTATTCGTATGTGTCTTTCGAAACCAACTATCCGCAAACGTCTTACATCGAACTTATTGGTCGGCTGCTGAAAACATTCAATCCGGGACAGTTCATAGTGACACTGATGACCAACGAGTCGTCAATTTCAGGCAACTCCAACAAAATCGACTACAAGCCCGATTCGTATCATGCCTATCAACGCAAAGAACTTCAGTTTGCTCGCGTGAAAAATTACGAACTCACTTATGGATTGTAATTAAAACTTGGGAAAATTGAAACTAAATCAGGTTCTAATCTCAATTCTTTCTATTGAATTTAGGTTCGCCAAAGCGCCTAGTTGACACGAAACACTCGCCTCATCACAACCTTGCTACTGCTCTGGACGCTGCCGACTTATTTACACAACTATTAATCGTCATCATAACTTCTATTACGTAACACAATATCTATCGCTCTCTACTATTTACTCAGCACTATTCTATTACTGTCGAATCACAGAACTAGTTAGAAGCGTACTGTTGCTATTAAGCAACATATTCTTTCAAACTAAACACCACTATCTATCACTATTAGCTTTTACTCGTTACCTGCTAGGTGAAGGCTTCACATGAGTTATGCTTAATAAATTAGTTATAATTAATTAACTAATATATCGAGTTCAAACTTTCCAAAAGATAACTTGCACACAACAAACTTTTCGGCAATCCATAAGCTTCAACCTTGAAAAATCTTTTCCTCTTAAATAATTCAACCGAAACGGAAAGAACAAAAATGAAATCAGAACGAAATGCTCAACGGAAAAGAAAGTGCCGGAATAAAACAGAAACCTTCGCTTAAAACAACTGGAAAATTTTCCAACTGAACATAACATCAAATGAGCGATTGCAAGCAAAGATGCAAGACTGCCGAAAATCGATGAGGCGAGTGTTTTGATGATTGGCTCGAACGAAGATTGAAAACTCCTATAGCAAGAAACGAAAAAAGCAAAAACCGCAAATGTGATGATTGATTGTTAATTGGTCTATGATTTACAAAGCTATTAAGGAGACGTGTTACAACTGAATGTGATTCCCCTAATATAAGTTTTCTCCCACCTACATAATTGAAAATGCCAAATTAGCAATACAGAAAGGTTAGCCAATGATTCCCATTAGTTTTCAATAGAAATTAGTTTTTAATTAAGAAATTTAACAAATTAACAAATATCTCATATGAGATCCACCACCAAAGCCAAGCAATGAGTGAATATCCTGATAATTCCTAAAAAAGCAATTTACTTGACAAAATCTTAGAAGCCGATGGCAAACCTGCTCTCTAAGCATTCTCGATCGATACAATAGACACAAATTAAGAATAGCAACTGCACTAGTTACTGTATTTTACTATGTTAACTCGGTTAAGGCGTGCATTAACTCAAATCAACTTATTTAATGACCCTTTTCTTCTCATTTCATTGCCGCTTCAATTGATAGCAAGGATGAGACAGAAAACCTGTGCTCATTAATCATGTCTCTCTCTCTATTTTTATATTTTATTTTTGCGCAATTAGTAACATTACACAATACCGTTTACGGTTACTAATTGAACTTTTTTTGAACTTTAAGAGAGTTATTTCTAATAGAATAACGAATGATGTTATCAATTTAATTAATTATTCAAGAATTACCGAAACGAACAATTACCTAAAAAAAACAAGTCGCAAATCCAGAATTTTAAAAAATTAAGCACGTTAAAAAGCAACGGTTGATGATTAAAAAAAACACTAATTATGTTAATCAAATACGATTGAAAAGTACTTTAATTTGATTTCACTTTGTCTTTTAGCAAACTCTAAAAAATGTTTAGAAATTTCACAAATCTTGTGTAATTTCATAAATTTTATTCGTGAAAGATTAAATAAAGTCGCTTTGACCAAAAAAATTCTGTATCGTCATGATTAAGGAGAAAATTTTCCCTTTACATGTACATCTTATTGCCGGAAATGATTGACTGTTCTCAGTCAATGCTGATAATGACTAGATCAAATATTTGTGTTATGTAATCGTTGTCTTTTTTTTAGAAATTTTCCTTAATTGATTACACGTGTTCTGATAATAGTTCTGTTTACAGGTCGTTCTCTTTTGTTGTGTTCATCTAATTAGCGAATGAGTAATTTTCCTTCTCTCTCTCTCTCTCTCTCTCTCCCTCTCTCTCTCGTAATGACCTCGGATGACTCCACAGACTCATCCCAGTAACCAACTGGCTATAATTAAGGTTCATTATCATTGTTTTTTTCTCTCTGCTGTCATTAGCTAGAACCCAACTTTCTCTTATACTTGTCGTTTGCAAGCTGTCAATTATCCAACTGCTAATGAATTTATGCATTATTGTCACGAATTTCATGATTCAAAACGGCCTTTGGGTAATGAGAGAGTCGCTCGATTTAGAATGGCTTTCCCACTGATGCATTGTCGAATTGAGTCATTTTTAGTTCTTGTTCCGAGTTGGATATTTTTCGGTGCGTCAATGAAATTCCCATAGACTTTCGAATAACAACTAGATAATTAGATTATCTAATAAAGAGAATGCTGGATTCTTATATAAGGATTAGAGATCTTAAAGTTTTAAACAGACAATTACAAAAAGTTCTAAAAGTTTGATACTCTAGGTACCCTTACGAGAACAAAATGTTACTAAAATTAGTTCTAATTTTTTTCGTTACTGATTTGGCCCTGGCCAATAAAATTTGCGAAAAGTTGAATGCTCATAGAAAAGAAATTCCTCAAAATTTCATGAAAACTTTTTGCAACAGGCAAAAAAGTTCTATACCAACTAAAGGGCCGATGCGATCTTATTATCCCAAGCATACAAAATCGGTGAGTATCTTTTTAATTTGATAACTTAATCGACTAATTGAGTTGTTTTAAGAAATCTCCATCCAAAGAACGATTCAATCAGGAATGTCTTGCCGCTCACAATTACTATCGGGCTTTACACGGTGCTCCTCCGCTGAAGCTTGACGATCAGGTAAGACATTCGATTAGTGACATTCTTAATTAATAAATTGCTTCGATGTTCAGTTGATTTCCTTTGCTAATCAACGTGCTAAACGATTAGTCGAAATCGAAATGCTGGTTCATGATCCGAAAGGGCGTGGCGAAAATCTTTCTTGGTCTTGGTCGTCAAACCGTAAATTCTATTGCTTTCAACAATTCCTAACTGTTCTAACAACAAATCTATTAATTTAGGACAATCGTTTACATCTGAACCATGTTTTACTGTGGTCAAAGCTTGGTACGATGAAATCAAAGATTACAGTTTTGTCAATCCCGAATTTTCACCATCCACCGGTATTAGTCACAATTGGCTCAACTCTTTTTAATTTGCTAATCACTTTACCTTTAGGACACTTTACGCAAATCGTCTGGAAGCAGACCACCCATGTCGGATGTGCTCAACGGGTCAGCAGCGGTGATCGAGGTGGCATCTATACTGTTTGCAATTATATGAAGCCTGGTAAGCGAGTTATTCATCAACATTTATGAAAATTTTCATGCACTAACAACTTCGAATCGAAATGAAACTTTTCTGTTTTTTAGGAAATGTGATTGGACAATTCAAAACCAATGTGAAACCAAAACGTCGTCGTGATTATCATTAAGAACTTTTTTAAACTTTATTTAGTAAAATTGTCCTTTTTCAATTATTATTTTTTGTGTTGTCTTTAACTTTTTCGACCAAAGTCGTGGAAGTCATTTTAAGATCAGAACATAGACCAATCATAGCCATTAGATCAATGAACAGTTTGGCCAGATTAAATTGGTTACCAAGTTCGCCAGCAGCATAATCGATCGGGAATTGATGATGGTAATTATGATAGCCCTCACCGGATCCGAATAGAGAAACCCAAATCTAAGTGAACAGCAATTTAGCTTGATTCAGTTTCAGAACTCGATTAAATAAACTGCTTACGTTTTCCACAGGTTTCATTTGAGAATTATAAGGTCGCTCTCCGAAAGCATGAGCGGCCGAATTAATGAAGAAAATTATCTATTCATTCAACCAGATTAGAGATCGGCTTAATTATAGTTAACTTACATGACAAGCAACGGTACCACGAAGGGCCATACAAATCAGAAAGGCATCAAGAATGTTCTCGCCATAGAGAACAATAGGAATCACAGTTGGTAAGCCCATAGTTAGAACCAAGAATGTCCAAATGTAGTAGCTAAGAAAAAAAAATAAAAATCAATGGTCCTAATTTTTTTTCTAATTACTCCTTATGAAATTTAACAATTGGATCAGCCAATAGATCACTATCGTCAATTTTCTTAGCGCATTCCATGTAGAGCGGATGACATGGTCTAAATTGCCAGCCAATGTGAGAATAAAAAAGTCCTCTCTAAAAAAACAATTTGAACGGAAGTTGATTAAGGAATTCTCGAATTGAAAAAGTAAAGTAAGTTTTAATTGCAGTGTGTTACTTATACCTGAACATTGTAAGGATCTCCATCAGAGTCGACATACTTATGATGAACACGATGAGTAACAGCCCACGAATAGATTGAATAATGACCAGACATTGCGTAACCAAGAAAGTAGAAGATTCGAACTGTCCAATGGGCTTTATAGGACCGATGTGACCAAAGTCTATGAACGCCGGCCGTTTCCGCTAAATTGGTCCAATTGACCAAAATCGTTGCTAGTTTAAAAAAATCTGATAAGATTCTTAATCAACGTTAATTTTGCTCACATAGTACGAACGGTTTCCATAGATTGTACATTACGATCCTATACAGGGCAATCACAGACAGGAAATGTAGAGCAACCATGACCGGAAGCATAGGCCATGGTACGATTCCAAAGAAACCATCGGCCACATAGAGATAATGTGTATCTATGGAAAAATTTAACTTAATCAAGTTCGTAAAGTTTTAATTTTGTTACCTAATATAAACTTTGGACCCTTCTTGTTAGCAATCGGTTGTCGTCGAAAAGGCCACCAAACAAATTCTTTCACCACAGCATTAGGACCCGATGCTTGGACCATCTTTGTTTTCCAGGGAGAGAATTCTCACTGTTAGATTTTGAACTGTCTAAGATTCTCAGACGAACTCATTCGAGGTTGGTCATTTAACTTGTTCGGCCTTGAAAGGTTTTCTAGTCGAGCCAGGTTCCGAAAAGAGTGAATTCATTAGCCCAGTGTGTTTCAGAGAGAGAGAGAGAGAGAGATCAAATACCTCTAATTTGAACTCAGCGCTTTACTGAGTCATCATTTATCATTAATCATAAGTTCTATTGCTAATCTAATCATAAAGAAGAGAGACTTACAAAGTGTCTCAAAATTTTTGACAGCCATTTTGCCTAAACGAAAATTTCACGATGAAATTATTTATTTGCTCAATTTTGTTTCTTTTTCTGCTATTGGTCCAGGGCCAAAATGATTCTGATAAAGTAAAGGTATCGCTTTATTACGAGGCCCTATGTCCGGACTGTCGTGACTTCTTCCATGACCAGCTATGGCCGGCCTACAGTAAACTTTCGGCAATTATGAGTGTTGATTTGATTCCCTATGGGAATGCTCGGGTAATTTGGAAAAGTTTCTGCGACTGGTTTGTAAAGCTGATTTTCAACTTTTCAGTACCACGTGGGCCAGAACGGTTCAGTCGAATTTAAATGTCAGCATGGAGAAGACGAATGCTACCTGAACCGAATCAATGCCTGTGCTATTTATGCCTATGCAAATTTTGATCCATCGCTGACTCTTTCGTTCGTTTACTGTATCGAAACTGCAAACGATCCAATCACTTCAGCTCAAGAGGTAAACTTTTACAGTAATGATTCGATAAGTCTAATTTGGTTTCGTTCTTTTCAAAGTGTGCTTTTTTGAACAGTCTCGAATGGAACCTGATTCGCGATTGCGCCACAGGTGTCGAGGGTGAAATTTTGTTGCTCAAAATGGCCCAGCGAACTGAATCGCTAGAACCATCCCACACATTCGTACCCTGGATTATCATCAACGATGTAAGCTAAATCATTTAAAACGTTTAGGTCAGTTAATCAATCTGAATTAGATCTATTCCGAGGCCAATCTGAACAATTCGATGATAAATTTGCCAAAAGTGATCTGTGATAATTACAAAGGATCCGCTAAACCCGATTACTGTCAACGCAGTTTTGAATAGCGAAAGTTTACTGTAAGTTTTTTTGCTATAGCAACATACCCTTATTAATCAGTAATTTTGTTATTTTATCAAATCAAATGATTTCTCTATGTGGCTCCAAAAGCAGTGAATCAGTTCTAAACATGGAAGTAACCGACTGTGCCCAAAGTAAGTACTAAATCAACAATTAAAAAAATCTAACCAATTTTATCCTTCAGGAAATCCCAATGAAATAAATTGGTCAATTGAGAACATTCAAGAAATTAATTCGATCCAACAGAACTGTAAAAAATTAATTGCCGAAAATTTGATTCTAACCAAATTAAGAAGATTAAGTTCAATTTTTGAAATTTTCAGTTTAATTTTTTCATTAATTCACACATTAATTTACTTGAGTCTTTCTCTCTATTATTTCATAATTCCTGATCATTACCAATTTGGATTAATTACATTAATTTTCATCTTAATTAGTTCTACAATTAGGGCCATACTATCTGTTAAGTTGCAACTCAAACGAGATGGAATTTACAATGAGCTAAATCTAATTAAGTCTTCTAAGCTTAGGTTAACACTTTCAGTTATCGGATTAGGAGATTTGCTAATAGCACTTGAACGAATTAAATCAAGAAGCTACTTTAATCGGTTTCTCGATAAGTACAGTAATGACTTAACTAAGAAGCCCCCAAGCAAAGAACTTTTTAGAACAATTTACTTAGCAAGACTTGATTATCAGCACGTGTATTCGATCAATCATCTAATTGGCTTTAGCCAAATTACGCAACTTTATATCGAAATCATTCCACAAATTCTGACCCAATTAGTTCTATTGGTTACCTGTTATCTTACCGAAAGGGAAAAGCATCTCTTTCAATTAGCAGCTTTAATCATTAGTCTAATATGTTTACTATGGTTCCTATTCAAAAAAGAGTTCACAGCCGAAATTTTAGACCTTAAAAAAGTGATTAGCAAATCGGATTCTGAAGAAATTAGACCGGTAGGTTATACATTATTTTATCGAAACTTTACTGTCAATTTTCAATCAGGTCTCAAATTTAACCATCTCCGTGATTGGCTTAATTGCAAAATTTTTATTGCTTGCTGATCGAATTTTGACATTGGCTCTATTCACCTATTCGATGAATTCAAATTACTATCCGTTACCGTTGGTTCTGATTGCTGCTCGCTATACAATCAGCGCAATTTACATGCTAGTCAAAGGCAACAAGCGGAACCTATTCGCCGAAATCTGTGGGATCTACGTTTTCTCGATTGTCAAAGCTTCGAAATTACTGTAAGAACTTTTGGCTCTGGATCTATGTTCTAATTATCGACTCTCTACTGTACGATTTAGCTTCGAAAGTTGGATGGGCAGATATCTTCTATTGCTCTATACGGAAAACACTTTGCTGCTGTTTCTATCGCTCTTCTCACTTAGAACAATCATAGAACAGTCCGTAATGTTTCCGGTTCTGTTAATACATGTGTTCAGCTACATTATTGGATTCAATCTTAAAGTGAGTTCGTTAAAGTTGCTTAATCATTTGAACAATTTTATATTCACAGAAATACTACGATAAGCTACGCAAGGAGCACGAGTTCTGCTTGGCAAACGAAAAACAAGAGTTCGACAACTGGCTTGATTCAGGAATTAGTCTGGCCAAAGAATCTGAAGAAAATTGTTAATTGTTCCTTCTCTTTCTCAACTGTTCTTTAGTCAGTTGTTGTTTGCCAAGCTTGGTCCTCTTCGCTTAGTAACATGCAGTAGCGAAGATTGTGATGACGTGTTTAATTGTCATAAGTGCGAAATTGCTCCCGATATGGTCAGAATTACTATGTGCAAACTTTTTTTATTGTTTTATTAGACCGCACAGGACTTGTTGGAGCCAAGTGTCAATTTATAAAAATAGTACTAGAGACAAATGAAATTCGAAGAATCAAATAGAACTTTGTAAAAATTAAAATGCAGTGGAGAAATCCAACAGAGATTTTTTCTCAATTTTTTTTAAACCAAGATTTTTCTTAATGATCGATTACAATTAAAATAATATTTCTTTGGGCAAACACTATCGAATTTGTCATCTTGAAGTTCATTAGGGTAAATTACCACGATTGATTTAAGATACAGCGGATGTTAAAAGTTCAAAGAACCGACAAAAGTTTATGGCTACAGCTTATGAAGATGGCCACCTCAAATTTTTCCTAAAATTGATGGCCCCTTGTCGTAATTAGTCAATCTAATCCTGTTATAGCTGTAGTAACGGTTCTAATTTAGGAGAGAGAGAGAGAGAGAGAGATCAGGCAGCCAATGACGATACACGTAACGAGATACAAACAGTAAAGCTCAATTGTGGCCCTATATGGACTCCCCAGAACTGTTTTAATATGACGATTTCACGCAAACTTTTTATGGCACACATACAAGAAGAAAAAATTTAATTGCTTAATGATGACATGTGAAAATTTTTGCTGCCTATATAAGAACCGTTGGCAAACTTTTCTGACTTTTTATTTCTACTGGCTCTTAATTACTGTTAGCAACGAAAAAAAAGTTCTCATGAGTATGGTTCGAAAGAGGACCAACAGTGTTCCCCAAAGGCCAGTTGAAGTTAACAATTCGCCAACTGGGACCACTGAAGAACCAAAGCCAGTTAATACCGAAAATTTTCCCAGTCAGCCTCCCTCACCCATTCCGCCTATTCGACATGATGTTCAGGTTCAAAAAAAGTTCTAAAAGTGTTCTAGGTAACTAACTTTTTCACAATTAGGTCCACACACCTTGCTCATCGCAGCCGGTTAAATCAGTTCATCATGTGGCATTTGAGTCGAGTTCGAAAGATGATAAGCCGGGCACCTATTTGGAATACGAACCCGACGAAAAACCGCACATGTCGAAAAAGTTAGAATACGATCATCAGGCCACTGTTAAATCAGTCTGTAGTGTATACAGTATTGAAACGATTGAAGACAACAATGACAAATCAAAACGGGATTCGGTATCCTGGCTCGAACTTGAACTGAAAAAGGAACACAGCAACGAAACTGTTAGTCACCGGGTTGGACATTCGGTTCACAACTGCTTCGAACGATTCTCATTCAAACAAACCTTGTTCTCAACTTTTCCGCTAACTCGAGTTCTATCGAGTAACTATTCGTGGAGAAAGGTAACTAGATTCTTTCTATCAGAGAATGTGTTGATCATAGATTGATTTAGGACAGTATAACGGATATTATCGCTGGACTTACGATCGCAATTCTTCATATTCCTCAAGGCATCGCTTACAGGTTTGCATAGAACTTTTAAGAACTTTTTTAATCCACTACTGTTTTCCGTTAGTTTTCTTATCAAGATTTCCGCTGTCTATGGACTGTACACAAGTTTCTTTCCGGTTTTGATCTATGCATTGTTTGGTTCTGCTCAGCACATCTCTATCGGAACAATTGCCGTCGTCGATATTATGTTAGCCGAAATTGTCAAAAAATACGATTACAACTATATCTATGATGTAAGTTGAACATTTCGAACTTTTTTTGCTAATCTGATTTGATCAGGGATTTGGAGTTCAGCGAATGATTAATGGAACGTTAATGACCGAGGCTGATGTCGATATGAGTTTGCCAACTACGCCTATCGAAACTTTGACCAGTATCTGTCTTTTGACCGGACTGTTTCAATTGGCCTTTGGGTTCTTCCGACTTGGTGCTGTCTCGTTGATTCTATCCGATCAGGTACTTAATCATCATCTCTAATCAACTCTATCTAACAGCAATCTATTAGCTTATATCTGGCTTTTCCTGTGGTGCCGCAGTTCATGTCATCACTTCTCAACTGTCCACAGTATTCGACATTAAGAACCTGAAAGAACATTCCGGACCTTTAGCACTAATCTATGTAAGTAAATTGTCACTCGATAATTCGGTTCACACTGATCTTTAATTTTCCAATTAGCAATTCATTGAAATCTGTGAGAAACTCGGTACTATGAACACTTCAACTTTCATCACTTCAGCAATTGTGTTTGCAATAATTATAATGTACAAAAAGTTGCTCGAAAAACGCATTGCTCGCAAAATGCCGTTTCCGGTCCCGATCGATTTGATCATTGTTATCATTGCCACGATAATTTCCGGAAATATCAATATGAATACGACCTATAAAGTGGCGGTGATGGGCGAAGTTCCTACCGGGTTAGTTAATGATGATTATCAAATTCTCAACTAATTGTGATTCTTTCTCAAAATTTAGTTTACCGGTTCCTAATGTTCCTAGATTCGACTTTTTCGGTTCTCTCGTTTCCGATGCGTTAATCATCGGCGTAGTTTCATTTGCCGTAGCTCTATCACTCGGCAAGACCTTTGCTAAGAAACACGGATATCAAGTTAGCGCCAATCAGGAATTCGTAGCTCTCGGTATGTTCAAGTTTTATGATTTGTTAAGTTCGAACTTAACCCTTTACTTTTAGGCGCCGCCAATGTGTTCTCATCGTTCTTCTCATGTTTTCCGGCCACGGCTTCACTTTCTCGAACGGCCACAATGGGCAAACATGCTAAAAGTCAACTGAGTTCGATCATTTCCTGTTGTGTGCTATTGCTGGTTCTTCTCTATCTGGCTCCAACTCTCAAAGAATGTCCTAAGGTAGAATCAAGAAAAATATACCAAACTAAATTAAAGCTGAACTGTTCTATAGTGCGTGGTAGCGGTAATCATCATCGTAGCCCAGGAATCGTTAATCATGCAAGTAACTGATTGTCGTCGGTTCTGGAAAATTTCATACTATGAAGGGGTAATTAATTTTCTGACAAACAAATTCTTTGGTTAGTATCTTAGTTGTATCTGATTAAATTTTATCGCCCACAATTAGCTGACATGGTTGGTGACCTTTGTGATGGTGGTACTGCTTGGCATCGATTTGGGTCTAATTGCCGGCGCCGCTTTTTCGATCTTCAGCATCATCATGCGCTTTTATAGTCCTAAACTTCGACGATTGGGTCAGTTACCATATACGGACATTTTCCTGGACATTCGACAACATCGAGCCGCAAAAGGTAAGTGCGTCATAAGATAAGAGAAAGTATTGTGTACAAAGTGTACAAAGTCCTAGTACTAATCAGCACTTAATTGCCTCCACTAGAACTGTCGGGCACTAAAATTTTGCAATTCTCATCGCCGCTGTTCTTTTTGAATAAGGAAATGTTTCAAGAAGAAGTTCGTAAGAAAACTTTTGGTCATGTGTAAGTTAATTGCATAGTTCTTTCGAAGTGAAATTCAGAACTAACTTGACTGAAAATTTAGGTTACGAGGTGACAAAACGGCTGAGATTCGAGTCGAAAGAATTATTATCGACTGTTCAGCGATGTCCTTCATTGATAGTGCCGGTGTTGAAGCTTTAGCTGAGGTAAATTGTTACGAAATTGTTCATTAGATCCTAATTGTTAATCGTTAATTGTCCTATAGGTTTCCAATGAACTCAATGCTAAACGGGTCCAGGTTGCTTTGGCGGCATGTCCACCGCCGGTTCTATCGATGCTCTATCGAACTGCGTTCTTTGATCGGTCAAAGTCGACACAGATCTTCCCATCGGTACAGGAAGCCAGTCATAACATCAACGAACAACCGAAAGAAGGAAAGAAAATGGTTCAAATGGTTCCCTAACAACAATTAACAAAAAGTTTGGTACAAAATTTAGCTCAAAAAAATTATTTATCAAAAAATCAAAAATTTCACATTTCGAGTTATTTTTTTAATTTCATTAACTTTTCATCATATTTTTTTCTCTGTACAATTATGTAATTACAATTGTATGTAATTGTAATTTAATTTAAATGCTAATAACCTGGATGATACCAAAATAAAATTTGATTGATTTTTAGAACAGTTGCGATTTAGGTCAGACAAATTGTGATTTAAATTGGGTTACATCATTCTTAGTAGGAGATCGAATAATCGAATGGTTCGAGTAGTTTGAACTGTTTGAACTTTGCCATCGTCTTTCGAGACTTTTATCAATCGTTTCTATCTCCCCTTACAGACAATTTCGATTGCTATGGAAAGCTAATTAAACTAAACAACATGCTGTTTACCAATCGACAATCTAATCATTGGCCAATGTGAGCATGTGCGATATTTTATTTGGTTGTTGATTTCATCATTTCGATTTTCACCAGTATAAAATCCGGTTGTTGATTGAAAGTCAAATTATACCTAGTCGCATGTCCCTAAAGACAATTTTACATCTACCTTTCATCAGTTCCTTTGGTTGTCTATAAGACCGGTTTTTTTCTGGTAAGTTAGTTTCTTAAGTACCGGTCTAGTCAAAGTCCTTGAGAGTTAATTGGTTGAGAGAGAGAGGGAGAGAGAGAGAGAAAGAGAGAGAGAGAGAGCTGATGATGTAACACAGTTGAAACGAAGCAAACATACATAGCGCGAAACCAGAAGTTTTAATTCAGTTTCTATTCAACTTTTAACACCAACAGTGAATTGAATCAAAAAATATCAACAATGGCTGTGGTGGCCATTTTAATTGTGTTAAGTGTCACACTAGTACTACTTAATTGGTACAAAGGACGTCGAGAAGCTTTTCGAGTTCTAAAAAAGAATGGAATTGTTGGACCTGAGCCTGATTTTCTTACCGGCAACTTTAGACAGTTGCTTGGCGAGAAAAATGTTCCTAGACAAGGACAGTGGCTGAAAGACTTCGGCGATGTCCATGGTTACTATCTAGGGACCAAACCGACTGTGGTGATCAAGGATACAGAACTATTAAAGAAGATCCAGATTAAGGACTTTCAAAAGTTCCATGCTCGAAGAACTCTTCGTGAAGTGGGATCCATTGATGCCCATTCTCGATACAAGAACATGCTCATCTTTCAAGAAGGTAACAATTAAGCGGCTTAATCCGGTTCTAATAAGCTTTCCATTAGGACAACGATGGAAGGAAGTTCGATCGATTCTGACACCGACTTTCAATGCGGCCAAAATGAAACAATCAGTTCCGCTAATGAGTGACGCAATCGATGCCATGTTAGAAAATATCGATGAAAAATCTAAGAAGGGTGATTTCGATATCTACGAACTGTTCCAAGGACTAACTATGGACACAATTGGTCGAAGTGCTTTCGGCATCAAAACCGATGTTCAGCGAAATCCGGACGATGCATTTTTCAAAGCGGCCCAAATGGCCTTCAGCGATCAGCTTAACAATCAGTTCTTTAAGAACATGTTGTTCATATTGAACATTTGCTTTCCGGAACTTAGTTTCATTCTGTACCCACTTCGATGGATCGAATTCCGGATTCTCGAAAAACTTGGCCTATCGTTTAACGGCATTCTCTATGGAGTTTCGAAACAAATTGTCGATGCTCGACGAAAAAATTTGGCTGATCCGAACAATCCGTGGTCACGAATGGACCTTTTGCAGGGCATGCTTAATGCTCGATCATCAGTCGACAAGAACCTTAATCAACTGACAGCTGATATCAAACAAGCCGATGGCGAAAAAGAGCCTGAAAAGGTAAGCCGAATAAATTTCGAAAAGAACTAAATTAATTTGCTCTATTTTTTAGTCCATCGTTAAGAACAAACAAGACAAATATATGACCGACATGGAAATTGTCGCAAATTCGGTTCTGTTCTTCGAAGCCGGATATGAGACCACATCGACAGCTTTGGGTTTCGTTGCTCATGTTCTGGTCAATCGGCAGGACATTCAGGACCGAATGAGAGAAGAAATCAATCAGTTGATTGAGACACAAGGTCAACTCGATTACAATACAGTCACCGAATTGACATACATGGAAGCGGTTCTATTCGAAACGATGAGAATGTATCCGCCAATCACACAGTAAGCTAAACTAATTTGAACATTTGCTTAGTGGCTGGCTTACAAATGGTCATTTTTGTTAAGGTTCGTGACCAGAGAGGCCGACGAAGACTATCCTTGCGAAACTCGAGATGGAAAGTCCTTTACCATCCCTAAAGGATGTGGCGTAGTAGTTCCGGTCTACTATTTGCATCACGACCCAGAACTTTGGGAAGGTCAGTGCAATTGATCTCGAACATTTAGTGATTAACTTTTTATATTTAGAACCAGAAAAGTTCGACGAAACTAGGTTCCTACCGGAAAATCGAAAGCACAATCCAATTGCTTGGCAACCGTTTGGTGCCGGACCTCGAAATGTAATTTAGTACAGTTCTTAATTGTCCACTATTAACAATGATTATCTTGACAGTGCATTGGTATGAGATTTGCGATGCTAGAGGCTAAGCTGGCTTTGGCCCGATTAATTCATACATATAAACTTGTACCAAGTGTTCGAACCGAAGGACCGGAAATTGAAGTCGATTTCAAACCAATCAGCATGACACCAAAGAAAGGCGTTTTCGTTAAAGCCGTTAAATTAACTAATTGATAACTATTTTAAATCTGATGCTTTTTAACAATTTATTCTCATCTTCATTATTTTAGACTATGAATACCGAATTTTATTAAAATCGAACTTTGAAATTTGTTAAAGAGATGCCAATTGTTTATCGCTTTAGGACAAGTTTTAAGGCCAAAAAGAATATTGAGCCGACATTAGCAACGAACTATAAATAAGATTGGCTTCTTGTTAATTTATCAGAACATAAATTCACATAGCTTACCTCTGCATAGAGTTGATAGGTAATGGGAATATCGTTCATCGTAAGTTGTTCCAATCGATTGAATCTTTTCAGAGAATAGTTTAGTTTCAATTGACAATAGCGGTTTTTCGTAAGAACAGCTAATGAACATAATCTAGTATGAACTTTTATAATCTGATTGTTGACAGAGCAGCAACAGATCATCAAAGCAGAAATGAAACAGAAAAAATATGTAGGGATAATACACATCACGAACGTCATCATTTGCGACAATTTGCTTGTAATTGGGATTATCAAAAAAATTCCAGTTGAAGGAATTGAAAGACTTATAGTAGTGAAAAGCAAAAATTTCATTGTTTTGTCAAGTTTTTTGATTGCCAAACAGTGATCATTGAAGGATTCAAGCAAGAATTTAGTTTTGTGAGGTAAGAGAAAAAAATTTATCTTGTTGAGACGAATTCGAACAGATGAAAATTTTACTTTCAACCTTTTACAAATGATTGCAATTATAACTGAATTAATGTTAGCATAGGACCATATTTGTATTGAAATTAAAATGTAAAAGGTAGATACTATTATTAGCCACAATTTCTCAGTTTCTAATAATTGAAACATGTGGATCAATTTGCCATACAAAACGATTGTAATTACAGTTCCTGAGATTCCAGAAATTACAATGCTCAACCAGAACAATTTGAGAATCAGATTTTGTAGAGATTTCTTCAAATAGAGAAACCCGTTTCGTAGGAAATCCAAAAAGTATTGATGATCTCTAGGCTTGGCATAGGAGTTGTGAATACTGAGCAGAATAATAAAATTGTGATTCAAATTGATGCAAAATAAACAAAAGTTGACAATTTCGGCATTATATAGTAGACCAACCAAAAAATCGCCGAATTTGACTCGTTGAAAATCTTCATATCCAGAAAGTGTTGAATAGAACAACGGAGTCAGTGTGCCAATCGTTGTAAATATCCATAAAGAAATGAAACGTTTTGTAATAGGAGATTTGGAATCAATTAGTTTGTAGTTGTACAGACTGCTTGAAATCCTATTGAATTTTGCAAAATTTTGATCCATTTTCTACTCTCTGAATTTTGAAAGTGACTTTTTCCATTTGTTTCTATATCTTTGGAAATAGCTTATAAATAATTGTTATGAGTGTCATTTTAGAAAACCTAGTCAATTGTCATAAACCAATAAAGATCGTTCTTAAAGTAAATTTAGATCAGTTTCATGTAAATAGATAGTTTATAAAAGAAAAATTCTAATCGATCTACTATAATCAACTATAATGGATTAATTGCTTATCGCTTTAGAACCAATTTTAAGGCAAAAAAGAATATCGAGCCAACATTAGCAACAAACTAAAAATAATCTATTGATTAACTAAGAAAAATCCATACGTCTGCATATAATTGATAGGTAATGGGAATATCGTTCATTGTAAGCTCTTCCAATCGATTGAATCTCTTGAGAAAAATGTTTAAGCTTAGTTGTCCTTCCATTATTTTTACTTGAAAGTGACTTTTTCCATTTATTTCTATGGCTTTATCTTATCGCATTAGAAATAATTATTATGAGTGTCATTTCAGAAAACCTACTAAAGAACAAAGAAAAATTTACATCCGTTTGATTACAATTGAGTAGTTCAAAAAATACATTCTTATTTTTGAATCGATCGGAGCTATCATGGTTTAATTATTTATCGTTTTAGAACCAGCTTCAAAGCCAAAAAGAATATTGAGCCAACATTAGCAACGAACTATAAAAAAATGATTTACGAATTAATTTCTTAAATAAAAACTGATAAATTACCTCTGAATAAAGCCGATAAGTAATTGGAATATCGTTCATCGATAATTGCTCCAGACGATTGAATCTTTTCAGAAAAATGTTTACTTTTAATTGACATTGACGATTCTTTCGAAGGACAGCTACTGAGCATAGTTTTGAATGAGTTCTTCTAACTTGATTGTTCACAGATGCACAATAGATCAGAAAAGCAGAAATGAAACAGCCAAATAAATTGAGCACTATCCATGTTAAAAACGTTATTATTTGTGGCATTTTACTTGTAATTGGAACCAATAGAAACAGGCCTGTATAAGGGATTGCAAGGCCAATATGATCCTATTTTGGATCGTAAGAAGAAAATAGGGAACAAGAAATTAGATAGAAAAAGAGTTTATTAAAGGGGCTATGGAGTGAAATACTACAGAGGAGTACCGGTGCCTCTGAGCTACAGACATTCACTGCCGGTTAGGCAGCAAGTTACATAAGATATTGTAGAAAGCGGTATGAGTGTCCCGAAGGTGTTGGGACACTCAGAACAGTGCCAAAGTAAGTGTGCGATTGGCTAGTGTTGTGGGCTACATTTTTTATGTAAGTGTGGACAAAGGTTCGGAACAGTTCAAAGCTTGGGAATAGAATGTTAAGTGAGCTGAAGAAAGCAAGGGCAAAATTGGGTACATCGCAATAGTAGTGAAAAGCACATATTTCATTGTTTTGTCTATGGTTATTATTTGATACTTAAAAAATAGCCATTATCAGATCTTTTCCAAAACATTTTCAAGATCCAGAAAAACAAACACACGTGTATACAGTAAAGCTAAATTATTTCAAATTTCAATAAATTTCAAGTACAAATAACCAATGATAGTAAACTATCCATTTTCATTAAACTGATCTAAATTTACTTTAAGAACGATCTTTATTGGTTTATGACAATTGACTAGACTTTCTAAAATGATACTCATTACAATTATTATCAGATCCTTTCCAAAACATTTTCAAGATCCAGAAAAACAAACACACGCATATACAGTAAAGCTAAATTATTTATCTAAGAATAAAAATATAAAGAACCTTCTCATTTTTTGAGATTCTATTAATATCTAGATCTATTTTCGTATTTTATTGAATATTTTTTATATATTAATATATATAGTACCAGCATAGAAAATGACCTTTGAAATGATATTCATAACAATTATTTTCTAAGCTATACCCAAAGTTTCTTTGAAGGAGAAATACTATAAGCTATCGAAACAAATGGAAAAAGTCACTTTCAAAATTCAGAGTAAAAGACGGATCACAGTTTTCAAATTTCAATAAATTTCAAGTACAAATAACCAATGATAGTCAACTATCCATTTTCATTAAACTGATCTAAATTTAAGAATATTTAGCCAGACAATTGATTTCAGATCTATTTTCGAGAAAAATTGTTTATTAAATAAGAGATAAGGGTATTACAATGGATCAACATTTTGAAGAATTCAACAAAATCACAAGTATATTATATAATTACAAACTAATTAATTCCAAATCTCCAATTACAAAATGTTTCATTTCGCAATGGATTGTTACAGCGTTTTCAGCCCTTACTAATTTGTGTTATTCAACTCTTTATGGGTACACACCATATCAACGAGTCAAATGGGGTAATATTATTGTTGGCTTTGTACAAAATGCAGAAATTGTCAATTTTTCTATATTTTGTATCAACTTGAATCACAATATGATCATTCTACTAAGCATCTACAATTCCTATGTCAAGCCTAGGGATCATCAGTACTTTTTGGATTTCCTGGGAAAAGCGTTTCTCTACTTGAAGAGATCAAGACAAAATCTGATTCTCAGATTATTCTGGTTGACCATTGTAAGTGGAGCAATTCTTGGAATCATAATTACGGGTATATCATACGAAAAATAATTCAAATATTTAAATTATCACCAATAGAAAAATTGCCCCTAATCACTATATGTATTCTTCAAACTTGTTTTTCAATGCAAAATTTTTCACATTCTTACATTAATTCTGTAACAATTGCAATAATCTGCAATCGAATGAAAGCAAAATTTTCAGCCATTCGGATTCGTTTTAATTCGGTAAAAATTTTACACATAACAATCAATATTAAATTATTGCTTGAATCTTTCAATAATCACTGCTTAGCAATCAAAAAACTAGACAAAACTATGAAATATGTGCTTTTCACTACTATTGGCCTTGCAATCCCTTATACAGGCCTGTTTCTATTGGTTCCAATTACAAGCAAAATGCCTAAATTGGTAAAGATTTTTACATGGCTTATCCCAATTTATTTCGGCTCTTTCATTTCTGCTTTGATGATCTATTGTGCATCTGTGAACAATCAAGTTAGAAAAATTTATCCAAGACTATGTTCACTGGTGGCTCTTTTAAAGAATCGTCAAGATAAACTAAAGCTAATTCTTTTTCTGAAAAGATTCAGTCGATTGGAACAACTTACGATGAACGATATTCCCATTACCTATCAACTCTATGCAGAGGTATTTTGAAAAATGAATGTATAGATTATAACATTTATTTGCTTTTAGTTCGTTGCTAATGTTGGTTCTATGTTCTTTTTGGCCTTAAAACTGGTTCTAAAGTCTAATTGATCACTACCTCTCATTTTCTTATTTATTCTTGTTTATCACGAACCTGGTATAATGTTACGCACCGACACTACTCCAGGCTATGACATTTACCGGGATTAAGGCGCATACTTCGATTGCAGTATAGAATTCGGCTTTATCGCGGCACAATGGCCAAGATGAGAAGTACAACTTAATAGGCAGACTCTGGTCCTAACTCGGTTTTGGACTACCCTAGACTAATCTAAGTGCTGTTACATATTGTAGCCATTTTAAACTTGTCGTGTGTGTGTCTTATCGCGTATAATAAAAACTGAATCATAGATGAAAAGCTAGTGAAACATCCAAATAAGAGTAGCCGATGTGAATCACTCCTTAGTGAAGGAGGATGTGAACTTGAAACAAAGAGCTAGCGGATACAAAGTATAGTCACGAGAATCTACATAAGTCTAACTAACGCAAAATGATGAAGCAAATACGGGCAAAAGGTTCGTAACAGTATCTTCTAACTTTTATTGATGTTACACGTGGTTCTATTAAAAAATATTAATAAAAATAACAATAATCTATTTATTTTTAGTTTGTTGCTAATGTTGGCTCGATATTCTTTTTGGCCTTAAAATTGGTTCTAAAGCGATAAACGTTAGTGAAGCTAATAAACATAATCTAGTATGAACTTTTCTGATTTGATTGTCAAAGCAGAAATGAAACACGAAATAAAGGGGATGAGTCAGGTTGAAAATGTTATCATTTGAGGCATTTTACTTGTGATAGGGACCAATATTATGACGGCGACGAAACTGTACCGCACCCAGACCCTAGGTAGTCAGCTTGCACCACGACAAAAAGTCGTAGATGGACAACACACGCAGAGAGAGAGAGAGAGAGAGATAGGCTAAGACTCTTAATTCGGTGTGTTGAAGCTAACGGTACTGATAGATAACATCAAAACTATCCTGTGTTAGTAACAACTGACTCTCTCGTCAGCAGCAATGTATGACGAGATGGTGGATTGGTGGCACCATAAAAGGAGCACATCCAATGCAGGTTGCGACTTGTACCGAAAGACGTTGTTTAGAGAGAGAGAGAGAGAGAGAGAGAGCAAAGGAAAGGTATACATAATGCTGTGTGCATGAAGAGTAGCGGGTAAAAATATTAGTTTGTAGTTGTACAGACTGCTTGAAATCTTATAAATAGTTGTTATGAGTGTCATTTTAGAAAACCTAGTAAACTATAATAGATTAATTGTTTATCGCTTTAGAACCAATTTTAAGGCCAAAAAGAATATCGAGCCAACATTAGCAACGAACTACAAAAAAATGATTTACCAATTGATTTCTTAAATACAAAATTGATAAATTACCTCTGAATAAAGCCGATAAGTAATGGGAATATCGTTCATCGTAAGTTGTTCCAATCGACTGAATCTTTTCAGAAAAAGAATTAGCTTTAGTTTATCTTGACGATTCTTTAAAAGAGCCACCAGTGAACATAGTCTTGGATAAATTTTTCTAACTTGATTGTTCACAGATGCACAACAGATCATCAAAGCAGAAATGAAAGAACCGAAATAAATTGGGATAAGCCACGATAAAAACGTTATCATTTGGGGCAAGTTGCTGGTAATTGGGACCAATAGAAAAATGCCTGTATAAGGGATTGCAAGGCCAATAGTAGTGAAAAGCATATATTTCATTGTTTTGTCTAATTTTTTGATGGCAGAGCAGTGATGATTAAAGGATTGAAGCAATAATTTAATATTGAATGATATGTGTAAAATTTTTACCAACTTGAATCGCATCCGAATGGTTGAAAATTTTGCTTTCAATTGATTGCAAATGATAGCAATTGTTACAGAATTAATATAAGCATGTGAAATTATTTGCATTGAAAAGAAAATATGAAGAATACACACTGTTATTAGTAATAATTTTTCTGTTCCGGATAATTTGAATGCTTCATTGATTTTTTCGTATGAAATGTTCCCAAGTGTGGCTCCAAGAATTGCTACATTTACAATGATCAACCAGAATAATCTGAGAATTAAATTTTGTAAGAATATTTTCATACTGAGAAATCCTTTTCCCAGGAAATCCAAAAAGTACTGATGATCCCTAGGCTTGACATATGAATTGTAGATGCTTAGTAGAATGATCATATTGTGATTCAAGTTGATACAAAATATAGAAAAATTGACAATTTCTGCATTTTGTACAAAGCCAACAATAATATTACCCCATTTGACTCGTTGATATGGTGTGTACCCATAAAGAGTTGAATAACACAAATTAGTAAGGGCTGAAAACGCTGTAACAATCCATTGCGAAATGAAACATTTTGTAATTGGAGATTTGGAATCAATTAGCTTGTAATTGTATAGGATACTTGTGATCTTATTGAATTTTTCAAAATTTTGATCCATTGTAATGCCTTTCTCTTATTTAATAAATAATATTTCTCGAAAATTGATCTGAAATTAATTTTCTGGTTAAATTCTTAAATTTAGATCAGTTTAATGAAAATGGATAGTTTACTATCATTGGTTATTTGTTGAAATTTCGGCTTGAAAATTGTGATTGGTTTTCTACTCTGGATTTTGAAAGTGACTTTTTCCATTTGTTCCTATGTCTTTGGAAATAGGTTATAATTGTTATGAGTGTCATTTTAGAAAACCTAGTCAATTGTCATAACTTTAGTTGTCCTTCCATTGTCTCTACTTGAAAGTGACTTTTTATCTTATCGCATTAGAAATAATTATTATGAGTGTCATTTCAGAAAGCCTACTAAAGAACAAAGAAAATTTACATTAGTTTGATTACAATTGAGTAGTTCAAAAAATACATTCTTATTTTCGAATCGATCGAAGCTATCATGGTTTAATTGTTTATCGTTGTAGAACCAGTTTCAAGGCCAAAAAGAATATTGAACCAACGTTAGCAATGAACTATAAAAAAATGATTTAGGAATTAATTTCTTAAATAAAAACTGATAAATTACCTCTGAATAAAGCCGATAAGTAATGGGAATATCGTTCATCGTAAGTTGTTCCAATCGACTGAATCTTTTCAGAAAAAGAATTAGCTTTAGTTTATCTTGACGATTCTTTAAAAGAGCCACCAGTGAACATAGTCTTGGATAAATTTTTCTAACTTGATGATTCACAGATGCACAATAGATCATCAAAGCAGAAATGAAACAGCCGAAATAAATCGGGACAAGCCATGTTAAAAACGTTATTATTTGTGGCAATTTGATTGTAATTGGAATTAAAAGGAAAATGCCTGTATAAGGAATTGCAAGGCCAATAGTAGTGAAAAGCACATATTTCATAGTTTTGTCTAATTTTTTGATGGCAAAACAGTGATCATTGAAAGATTCAAGCAATAATTTAGTATTGATGGTTATGTGTAAAAATTTCACCCAATTGAATCGAATCCTAACCGTTGAAAATTTTACTTTCAATTGATTGCAAATGATAGCAATTGTTACAGAATTAATGTAAGAATGTGAAAATATTTGCATTGAAAAAAAAATATGAAGGATACACACTGTTATTAGCAATAATTTTTCTGTTCCAGATAATTTAAATGTTTGATTTATTTTTTCGTATGACATGCCCGTAAGTATGGTTACAAGGATTGCTCCAATTACAATGCTAAACCAGAATAATCTGAGAATCAGATTTTGTCTTGATCTCTTCAAGTAGAGAAACGCTTTTCGTAGGAAATCCAAAAAGTACTGGTGATCACTAGGCTTAACAAAGGAATTGTAAATGCTTAGCAGGATGATCATATTGTGATTCAAGTTGATACAAAATGCGCAAAAATGAAAAATTTCTGCATTTTGTGCAAAGCCAATAACCAAATCACCAAATTTGACTCGCTGAGAAAGTTCATATCCATAAAGAGTTGAATAATACAAAGACATAAGCATTGCAAACGCTGTAAATATCCAAAGAGCTACGAAACATTTTGACTTTGGAGAATTTGAATTAATTAACTTATAATTGTATAGGATACTTGTGATCTTATTGAAATTTGCAAAATTTTGATCCATTGTTATTCACTTAATTTTAACTGATCTTGATCTCTCCGTAAGAATATTTTCAGAAAGTCACATTTGAAATAACAATTACCTTAAAAATTTATTTGACCCATATGAAAATCGTTAAGAAAAGTTAAAAATATTTTTGCCAAAGATGAAACTGCACGTGTTCATATAGAAAAAATCATTAAAGACAGTTCTCAATGGTCTATGGTATCATTTTCAGGTAATTGTCTTGTTTACCAAAAAACGTTAAATAATTTACGAAATATGGTTGAGAATCATAAAACCAATTGTCGAATAATAAATCTTTAATGATCGTTCTCAAGATGGTCCATTAATTCCAAATCTTTTTAAACCTTAATTATCACCATGACAATTATCTAATCACTTTTCGATACTGATGTGTTTTTCGAACATGAAAACTTTTCTTGTATATTAAGCAAAGTGTTAGTCAGTCTTGCTTCGGATTTCCTAACTGAAAGCCTTTGCTATGAGTTCAGTTTTAATTGTGCTGATCTTAATAATCCTGATTATCGGCTGGTACAGACGTCGAAGTTATAAATTAACTTTATTCGAACGATGCGGAATTGTTGGTCCTAAGCCGAACTTCTTTCATGGACACTTTCTTGAAATTGTTCTAGAGAAAAATGTTCCTCGACAAGGTACTAAATTGGCTAATCAAATTTGACATAACCTAATTGTCTAGGAGAGTGGATTGAAAAATATGGAACCATTCACGGCTACTATTTGGGAACCGCTCCATCGATGTTGGTCAAGGATCTCGATCTGTTGAAAGCGATTCAGATTAAGGACTTTCATAAGTTCAACAGTCGACGAATGTTCCAAGAGATCGGAATCATGGATGCGCGAAAGGAAGCGGAAAGTATGCTCATCATTCAGAAAGGTCAACGATGGAAAGAGGTTCGATCGATTCTGACACCAACCTTCAACGCTTCGAAAATGAAACAATCAGTGCCACTAATCAACGACGCAATCGACGCTCTGTTGGAAAACGTTGAGAAAAATTCCGAACAAGATCGAGAATTCGACATTTATGAACTTTTTCAAGGCTTAACTATGGACACGATTGGTCGAAGTGCTTTCGGCATTCGAACTAATGTTCAGCGCAATCCGGACGATCGGTTCTTAAAGGCAGCTCAAGCTGGTTTTAGTGATCAGTTCAAAAAAAGCTTCCTTAGAGAATTGCTATTCTTTTTGCATGTTTGCTTTCCGGAATTCGGCATGGTTCTATATCCGCTTCGATGGCTTCAGTACAGAATTCTTGATCTACTAGGTCTGACATATAATGGAATTCTGTTCAGCGTATCAAAGGAAATTGTTGAAGCGCGACGGAAAAATTTGGAAGACCCACAAAATCCTTGGTCCCGACAAGATCTCTTGCAGAGTAAGATTTAATTATGATTGGCCATAAATTAATGTCACTAACAAATTAATTTGTCCATCCTGACTAGACATGTTAGATGCTCGAGCAAATAGCAAAAATGCTGAATTGCTTGTGGCTCAGTTAGAACCGGGCGAGTTCGAGACGGAGTCGGATAGAACCGTCGGAGGAAAGCACATGACTGACATGGAAGTGATAGCCAATTCGGTTCTGTTCTTTGAGGCCGGATATGAGACTACATCCACAGCGCTAGGCTTTGTAACTCATGTTTTAGTCAATCGACAGGACATTCAGAACCGGATGAGAGAAGAAATCAATCAACTTATTGAGCGACAGGGCCAGCTCGATTACAATACGGTCACAGAACTGTCCTATATGGAAGCGGTTCTGTTCGAAACGATGAGAATGCATCCTCCGATTACTCAGTTAGTTGATTGCTTTATGAGGGCTTGTAATGTTTACCAACTTTGATTTAGATTCATAACTAGAACTGCTGAAGAAGATTACGAATGGACCACCAAAGAGGGCAAAAAGATTGTCATCCCTAAAAATTGCGGCATACTGGTTCCCATTTTTCAGATTCATCATGATCCAGAATTTTGGCAAGGTAACTTCAAGAGCCAGTAATAAAAAGTCTAAACTCTTTTCTATAGACCCGGAAAAGTTTGATGAATCAAGATTCTTTCCGGAAAATCGAGGCAAATATCATCCTCTAGCATTTCAGCCCTTTGGAGCTGGGCCACGAAACTGTAAGCAAAATTAAGGAACTGTACATTAATTAACAATGTACTCTTAGGCATTGGAATGCGATTTGCAATGCTCGAAGCTAAACTAGCTCTGGCCCGGCTAATCAGCTCTTATAAACTTGTGCCTGGTCCTAAAACGGAAGGACCGGAAATCGAAGTCGATTTCAAGCCAATTAGCATGACGCCGACAAATGGCGTGTTCGTTAGGGCCATCAAAATTTAGTCAAATCAATCATTGACTATTTACAATAGCTGAGTAAGGTTCGATAAACTTTCTTGATTGCTTAGGGGAAGCACAATTCGAACTTGACTCTTTGGACCATCAGGCGAGAGAAAAAGTTGTTTGCTCTGTTAACAACTATTACAATCTGATTTCATCATATAATTCATGTTTTGACAATATCTCTCGCTTCATTATAATAAAGGTGGTTAGTCACATTTGATTGAAATTATTTTTAGTTCTATAGGCCGTTGATAACAATTCAAAACTGGCGCCGAGACCAGTCGACCTTGGAGACCATTGTTGATAATGATGAAAACTAACGACAAGAGAGGGAGAGAGAGTGAGGGAGGGAGGGAGGCAAAGAGCCGATTATTAACAAGGATAACTCTGTTATAAAGCCGATTCTCACTTTGCTACTATCAAACCATATTGTTTACTAGCCATCATGGCAACTTTAGTTGTACTAATTGTCACAATTTGTTTGGCTACCTTGCTTTGGATTCGGCGTCGAAAAGCTGGATTTAACGTTCTGAAAGAAAACGGAATTATAGGACCCGAGCCAGATTTCTTTTCGGGAAATCTACGAGGAATTATTGGCGAGAAAAATGTTCCCCGACAAGGTAATCTGAACAGTTCTATTCAATTGAATTTACTAATCGTGTCGGTCTAGGAGAATGGATAAGAACCTATGGCGATGTGGTCGGCTTCTATGTCGGTCCGTATCCGACAGTGATGTGCAAAGATATCGAAATGCTAAAATCGATTCAGATCAAAGATTCCCATAAGTTCCAATCGAGACAGATCCTAACCGAGGTCGGCGCCATCGATGCTCACAGTCGACAAGAGAAGATGCTGATTGTCCAGCATGGTCAGCGATGGAAAGAGGTTCGATCGATTCTGACACCGACCTTCAATGCTTCGAAAATGAAACAATCAGTACCGCTAATCAATGACGCAATCGATGCTCTATTGGAAAATGTCGAAGCCAAATCGAAAGCCGATGAACAGTTCGATATCTATAAACTTTTTCAAGGACTAACAATGGACACAATCGGTCGAAGTGCTTTTGGAATTCGAACCAATGTTCAAAAAAATCCGGATGATGAATTTTTCAAAGCAGCTCAGATGGTTTTCAGTGATCAGATTAGAAATCAGTTCCTTAAGAACTTTTTATTTCTGCTGAACATTTGCTTTCCGGAATTTTGGCCGGTTCTGTATTCTTTGCGATGGGTTCAGTATCGAATACTCGAAGCTTTAGGAATGTCTCACAATGCCCTCCTTTATAATGTCTGTCGGCAAATTGTGGATGCCCGTCGAAAGAACATTGACGATCCGAACAATCCTTGGTCGCACCAAGATCTACTTCAAGGGATGATGAATGCTCGATCAAACGTCGATCGAAATATGAACCAATTAACAGCAGATTTAGGATCAACCAATGAAACTGAAAAGGAAATTAAGGTATGAAATCTTTTACTACTATTAGCTCCTTACTAAATTAGAACCGTTTTAATTTAGAACTCGAATACAAAGCAAGAAAAATATATGACCGATGATGAGATTGTTGCGAATGCTGTTCTGTTCTTCGAGGCCGGCTATGAAACAACTTCGACGGCTCTAGGATTTGTGGCTCACATTCTGGTCAATCGACAGGACATTCAGAACCGGATGAGAGAGGAGGTGACCGATCTTTTGAAACGAGAAGGTCGACTCGATTACAATACCGTAACCGAATTGACATATATGGAAGCGGTTCTATTCGAAACGATGAGAATGTATCCTCCGATCACCAAGTAAGTTAGAACTAAATTTTCGAGTACTTTAAATGTGTCTTTCATAGTTTCATAAGTCGAAAAGCTTCGGAAGAACACCGATGTCAAACCAAAGAAGGCAAATCGATCACTATACCTAAAGGGTGTTCAGTTACAGTACCGGTGTACTGGCTACATCATGACCCAGAACTTTGGGATGGTAATTTATTAAATTGTTACTGTAGACAATGCTAATTTTCTGGTATTGTTCATTTAGAGCCAGAAAAATTCGACGAAACTCGATTTCTACCAGAGCGACGAAAACATAATCCGCTAGCATGGTTAGTATTTGTACATATTGTGTAGATGTAGAACAATTTATTAACCAGTGAAAATTACAGGCAACCCTTTGGAGCCGGACCTAGAAATTGTATAGGACTCAGATTTGCCATTCTCGAAGCTAAACTGGCTTTGGCTCGGCTCATTCAGACTTACAAATTAGTACCTGGTTCTAACACCGAACTGGGAGATATCGAAGTCGATTTTAAACCAGTCAGTATGACACCTAAGAATGGAGTTTTCGTTAAGGCCGAAAAGCTCTAATTTTTTTAGGACAGTTCATTTTCCTTTTAAAAATAAAGTCACATTTTTCATTACACCGGAATTATGCAATTGCTCGTAACACAATGCGATTAGATCCGGACAAACTTTTAGCACGAAGAGCATTGACGGTTTCTTGGTAGTGTTGAAGCACTTCATTTAACTGGTCTGATTAGAGACACTCGAAATACAATTTCCAGGTATATTTTATCTTATCAGCATAATTTAATAACAACCGTAGAAAAAAACACCTTTATGGTGTTACCTCTACATCACCATTGAGTTGATAATGAAATTTTATAAATTTGAATGTGATGAGCTAACCACAGCTCATTTCAACGTTTGACATTCGACGAACACTATTATTGCTGTTTCCTGATTGGCTGTTGTAAAAATGGCTAATGATTTGGTCAGTAGTGAACAGGGTCGAGAGATTCAAAAGATCTATGAAGAACATTTTTCCTTCTGGGCTCGAGAGCAACTTAATGAATGGATCAAAAATTACGATTGGGAAAGAATCGGTATTTTCCTCTTAAGCAATTATCGAGTTGAAATTTATAACGCAATTAATTAGAGCCGGATCAAATTGTTTGGGAGGAATTTGTAACCAACATGGGTTTAAAATTGTTCGAATATCTGGATAACTTATATCAAGAATCCGATGAATATATTCCCCAGAGTAAGTTAATTGATAATTTTTTATATGATTAACTAATTATTGTTAAGATCGAACTTATAACGCTCTAATGGAACTGAGCCAAAAATTCCGTAACGATCCGAAACGAATGATCAAAGAGCTGAAATTTTGTCTAGCCGAGGAAAAGCGCTTAACTAATGAATTTCAACAGGTAAGTTTTATCCAATTACTAATTACGATAACCAAATTAATTTTGATGAAGAAAAAAAATTCCGAGTACTCTTCAGCCACTGGTGAAACTGATTCGGTTATGAGTAAAAGCTATAATGATACTGTCGAATTTCAAAAAGCAGTTACTCAAAGTGATCAGAATCTGAAGACAATGGAATCTATCCAATCAAGGATTCGACAACTAGGTAAAGGACTAATTAAAGCTCTGAACTGTTCTAACTCTTGTTTCTCAGGTCAGGACATTCAAGACGATAAGGACCAAATTTTCGACATTGATCTTCAATTGAGTACCTATGCGAATGGTAGCACTCATTATCATGGTAAATTGAAATTATAAAAATTTTCACCAAGGTTAATTGTTTGATTTAACAGAATTGATTGCTAAAAAGAAAGGCTTCGAACAGTCCATTACCGAAAAACAGGGCCAGCAAAAAATGCTCCTAATAGATTTATCGGCCCATAGAAATGCTTGGCATTCCAATGTGATTCAACATTGTAACATGATTAAGGTAAGGGTTATTAAATAAATTAAAGTCCTTCAAAGTTGTAATGTTTTTGCAGTATTTGACTGGTAAGCTCTTAAATAGCGAGGGTCCATTATCGCAATGGAAATTTCGACAACAACGAGAAGGGGCCGGACTTAAATTTCCCACCAAAAGTTCAGATCTTACCAAAATTCAGAACATTTTTAGTGCTATAATTGATTCGATCATGCAAATTAAAGCTCAGCTCAAGGAGGTGATCTTGTCAAATTTTCCGTTATGTGAACTAAATTGTTATTTATTCAGTTCTTAGGATTAATCAATGGCTTTAAAGTAGAAGGAGATCAGATGGCGGCAATCACTAATCAGTTCGATATTTTAGAAACCAACTTGGATCAAGTAAAGATAGAACTGATTAGAAACAGTGTCATTATTGAAGAACAAGGTAAAGTTTTAAACCAAATCATTATCAAAAGTGTAAATAATTTTTCTGAAAAGTGTCTAGTACTAATAATGAAAGCGAGATCAAACAACAAGTGGTTATGAAGAAACGAAAATTTACCGCTACTGTCAGATGTCTCATCGATGCGAAATATAGTAAGCAACAACTTTTCTAAAGCAATCAACAACATCTAATCATGATTAAATTGGTTACGATTAAATTTTAGTTTGTTCAAGTAACATACCGGAAGTGAAAGCAACTGTTCTTAGTGCTTCAGCTGTTAGACAATATCTGGATACCGGTAAAGTTGGCCCGCCTAGTGCAACTTTGCAAAATCCAAAAGGGCTTATGGTTTCTATAAGAGAATCGAAATATCTGCGCTGTGTTTTTAGGCAAGTGGAAAAAATAGAACTTTATTTGAAATGTACTAATCTATCAATCCTATAGGAACATGGAGCTTCAGCAAAAAAATGATAAGGGCAAAAAAGTGCATAACGTTGCCGAAGAGAAACATGCTTTGCTCTTTACCACTCAAATTCATGGCGTTGACATTAAGGTACAGATTAATTAACTAACCTGTTCAAACCTAAATCTCACTTTCGACATTAGGTTCTGTCTTTGCCGATTGTTCTAACCACTCATCAGAGTCAAGAAGAACTGGCACAGGCGACAATCCTATGGGACAATGCAATAGCGCCTGTGGTAAGTTGGCCTGAGAGTCTATCTGATTATTTTATTTTGACCTAATTAAATACTAGAACACCTATGGAACCTACGAACCAAGTCATTCAGTTCCTTGGACCTTTATCGAAAACGTTTTAAAGTTAAGATTCAAATCGAAAATTGACATTGATCTTAACGAAGAAGCCTTGGAGTATCTCAAACGAAAAGCTGGCGTCGGAAGTGATAACATGATTAGTAAGTTCTAATCTTTTTCTATCTAGCACTAACAGTAAGTTCATAAATAGCATGGCATCAATTTGCTCGGCAGATAATCAGCAAAGAAGCTCCAATACCAGACAAGAAAAGTTCTAAAGATCGAAAAGAAGGCGAAGATGCTAACAGCAGTGATAAAGAATTTACTTTTTGGGGTTGGTTCAATGCAGCGATGAAAATTTCCAGAAATCATTTGATGAACCTTTGGAAAGAGGGTCACATGATTGGTTTCGTTTCTAAGGAGAAAGTTAGTAGTGATCACTTTTACTGATCATAATGGTTCTGTCCAATTAGGCACGTCAGATGCTCTTGGAAAAGAAGCCAGGAACTTTCTTGATCCGTTTTAGCGATTCGAAGAAGGGAGCCGTCACTGTGGCCTGGTGTGAAGAGGTTCTTAAATGTCCATTGCTAGAATTTAGGATCAACTTTTGTTCTTTTTAGGAACTGACTGGCAAGGTGGTCAAGAACCTGAAACCATTGTCAGGTTTAGATTCACCTGTCAAAATGAACGACCTGAAAATTCGCTCTCTTTCGGATCGGATAAATGATACTAAAGAACTGATGTATCTCTATCCGGACATTGAAAAATCAATCATATTCGAAAAGTCCGAAGTTTATGTTGGCGAAGATCAGAACGGTTATATTTCGCCAACTCTCCAAATGAACCTTATGTCCAAGTAAGTTATAAACTTGTGACTATTTCTTAACTATTCAGATGTTAAATAGTAGTGCCAACAAGCGAACCCGATTGGTCAGTTCAGCCAGTTATATCCATTCGTCAACGTCGAATTCAAGCTTTGGTTCGAATCCTCTCTCACCGCAAAGCCCACCAGCCCCTTTCTCCCCCACTCCGGTTATCAACTTTGCTAATGATCCCGAATTTTTGAACATACTCAACGACATACAAAGAGATGGCCAAATGTTCGACCAAATGAGGAACGTGGCTCAGACTGATAACTATGAAATGGTTGATCAAGATGACGGAGCGGTGTTGCTTCGAAAACTTTAATTCGAAACTTTTTAAATAGGAATAACGAAATTGTATGGAAAAAGTTCTTTGATTGTTATCATAGAATTTTAAAATGGTTCTGTACAATCAAGAAGATGATTAGACACTGGTGGCAGTTTGATAGATCCAATCGCTAAACGAAGCGACTTTCGTATAAACGCCTGGAGTATTCGGTCGACCCTAAGTAACAATTTAACCGCAATTAACACTGGACAACAATCATGCAATTTATCTTACACAACCGACACCAAAAGACACAATTCCAACCTGGTACCAAGTTTTGTTCTTTTCGCATACCAAAGGCTACGGGAAGAAATGTCGGCAAAATAGTTCTAGAACAAAAAAAACTTACCCCACCGCCGTCTCCCTAAGGAAAAATTGTTAATTCGATTTGAATAGAAATTAAAATTTGCATAAGCTTACATCACAGGCATCATTGCCTTCAGCACCGGCACAGATATTCTTTTTCGGCAACCGATAGCTTTGGCCGAAATGTTTCTTTAGGGCCAATTCACAATCGGTATTTTTCCAGACCGGAACCGGAACTTCCTTAAGAACCAACGAATGTTCACTATCTGTGAAAGCCGAATCAAATATTAATTCAGATTAACTGATTCGTTTGAAAAATCTTACGTTCAGTTCGACGACCCCATCCAGTTACGTAACTAGTTCAAAAATGAATTTTGTTAAGCGTTGATTGTGATTAACAACTTACCATTTAGTTGATAGCAAATCATCATCACTGAAAGTATCTTCAGCAGGTAGACAAACAATGTTGATGTTCGTTTTTTTCTTAACCGGCTCGGCTAACCGAATCAACGCCATATCGTTAGCCAGCGTGTTGTTATTGAACTGAATTATGCAAATTGATTTAGCTATCATCGATTTGACATTAATGGCCCTCACCTGAGGATGAACGATCACTTGATCCACATCAATCTCATCATGTCGGATTGGTTCGCTTAACGATGACACATCATGTTCTCCGACTCGAACTTTAAGTTTGTTCACTTGTTTCCTATAAGGAGCAATTTAGAATAATGATTTAAATTGATTTAAGAATGCTTACATGTATGATTCGACACAATGAGCGGCGGTTACCACCCAGAACTCATCCAATAGCGAAGCGCCACAAACATAAAGATCTAAGGGCTTCTCTAAAATTGCTGCCTAAGGAAAGAGAGAGAGAAAGAGAGAGAGAGAGAAAGAGAGAGAGAGAGAGAGAAAAAGAGAGAGAGAAAAAGAGAGAGAGAAAAAGAGAGAGAGAGAGAGAGAAAGAGAGAGAGAGAGAGTACTTTAAAGTTTAATTTAAATCACTTTAACAAGATACTCACATGCCAGGCCCATTCTATGAGAATGATGAGTAAAAATATATGTGTGTATGTTTAATGAATGAGAACGAAAACAATAGGACAATTAGGAAGTCAGCAATTGTAAAAAAGTTTCAACCTCGCTCCCATTGGAATTTTCTCTCTCGCTCTCTTTCTCTTGCTCTTTCTCTCGCTCTTTCTCTTTCTCTCTCTCCCTCTCTCTCCCTCTCTCTCCCTCTCTCTCCCTCTCTTTCACTTACCGCCAGGATCGGCTACTCCTTCACGATTAGAGTCGAATCCTTTTCTTCCGCAATTAGAAGTCTTAACTTTATTATTGGTGATATTAGCAAAGGTGTTCAAAAATGATAGATCTTCATCACCGCCATAGACACAGCAGATCTGATTGGTTCCGCAATAGGTATACGGATGACCGCCGCCGTTAACGCATTGCCAATAGCTCATACAGTCACATTGCTTAGCGGTGCCTTCGGCTATCGGGGAATGGTGAGAAAATGATGGAAGGGTGATTACGTAAGCAGGCAAAAACAAGAGAGGGATTAGTAGCAATTTGTTGGCTTAGCACAAATTTAAAGAGAGAGAGAGAGAGAGGGAGACCGACCTGAGTTGGAGGCATCGGTAGTGCCACGAGCCGGCATCGCTAATCCAGTTGTGGCGGTGATTAACAAAATCAGAAACAGTTCGCTAAAGCTTGATTTTGGTGACATTTTTTTTTTGTTAACAGGTATGCACATGTACACACAAAAACGATTGAAAAGAGAATTTACTGGCCAATACGAGGAAAACTAAAGTCGCATAATGGTAGTTGTAAATTTCTCTCTCTCAAATCAACTCGCGCTCTCTTAGCCCAAGTTGCGCTATTAGTAAGCGGCGGCAAAATACCTGTGCCGATCTCTCTCTCTCTCTCACTTCAGGCTTCATCTCTTTTTTATTAGGCCACCTCTCTTTAACTAACGGCGCTGGGGTGAGAGAGACGAGGAGAGAGGGATAGGGCCAAGAAGGACGGACAGATTGTAAAAAAATGTGCGTAACTCGTCAGGCAACATTTTACCGTTACTTGAATAGTCTCATAGAGTGATAGAGGGCTAAGTGTTTGAAAGAGAGAGAGCTGTTCTTTCTTATCCAGTTATTTTTTTCAATTGAGTACTGCTATTGAATACAAAATTTGATGCAAAGAGTGATAAAGAGAGAGAGAGGCCAGGAGAGAGCTTCTTCATTCTCTCTTTCGTTACATAAATACAAAACAGACAATAAGAGTGTTCGAAAATTCAATGAAGATTTGTTTGCCTTACTAACATAACCGAGATTCGAGCTAGCTGTCCCTGGCTTTCATCGGTTCATTGTTCGACAATCTTTAACTGATATCGGCCAGCTGTTAAACATTGGTGTCGTAAAAGTTCGATAAAATTCGCGGCCAATGCCGATTTTTGCGCCTGACCCTCTAAACAAACCATTGTCGTTTTAATAGCAACGCCCTTAATTTTGAAGGGCTTCTCCAAGTTCTCACCTTAACTGTACATTAATTTAATCAAAAAGATCATTACAAGGTGAATAGAAAAATTGAAAATTTAAATTGACTGATAAACTCTCGCTGTAAAGAATTTAAAATTGATTCATTTAGTTAATCCTTTGAGTGGATAGTGGAAATTTGCAAAAAATTGACCAATGAAACGATCAAATGTATGCAGGTAGTTACTTTATCAAAGAAAATTTTTTTCCCATTTTGAAATTACAGTCTCTAAGATTACTACAGTCAATTTAATTTGATGCGATATTTTCTTAATTAATTTGTTTTAGGGGCCAATTTATTTAAGTGATAATATCTCTTCGTGTTGTATATGATATGTACAGAGTTTGAATAAAATTGAACGACTTTAAAATTTTAAGATGGTCGAAACTGTTCATTTTAAACGAACGGGTTGTGTTAGGTTGGAACCTTTTCAAACGCCTATTGTGCCCATATATTTTATTAGATCGGCCTAAAATCAGCACCATTCGATTCAGCACTACTTAATTAGTTTATAAATGATAACTTTAAATACCTAACCAGTAATAAAGAAGCCCAAAAATGGTTCTAACCAAAGGGAATCTGTTTAAAAAAGTCGAAGCGCGCGGAAAAGTTTGAAATTTAGGAACGGTCCCTTTCGTCTGCTCGCCGTTTGTTTACGTTTTGACATTTTCTTCTGCTTCAGTTTACAATCGCAACTACGTCTCAGTTTTCAACACACAAAGGGATGCGATTGCTCTTTTAATTGTCGCCCACTTAACATACAGACACAGACAGCATGGAGAACAATGGTGGTAGTATTCAACAACAGCCACAGAACCAAAGTCAACGTAAGAAACGTTCACAACCTCGACGATCAGCACCGATCGATGGTTACAGTCCGTTCTTTCCGAACACATTTCGTGAACAACATCCAAGACATTCCGTTTCCGGTCCGGCTGCTAACAATAGTCAGCATGTAAATGTGCCATCAGCGAACCATCAACAGCCACGGACCAACCTGGCTAGTGGCGGCGACCAACCAGTAGCATCACAGCAGCAACCGTCGTCGAATCGATCGCAACACAATCAGCATAACAATAGCAGCCGACCGAATCGAAAAGCCACGCACACACCCGTTGCCACCGCCATCCATCAGCTGTCATCACCCATACAACAACAAGGACACAACACACGTAGTAATACGAAGAAGAAATCCATGAATTCATCAGCCAACGCTGAACAGCCGAAACCAGAGCAACTGGCCACTAGTCCCCAACGGATCTGTCTCGAAGAGCAAAAGAACCAAAATGCTCGTTCGAATTATTATGCTGGTGCACTTTTTGCCACTGCCCCGCTTGCATCGGTATGTCGCTCTCTCTCCCTCCCTTCTCTCTCTCTCTCTCTCTCTCTCTTTCTCCGAGATCAGCCTAGCTAATTGTCTCTCTGACTTTTTGATTCATCTCTCAGTCACTCCCACAACCGCCACTGGCTTGGCTTCAGTGAAACAAGAACACAGCCAACTACACAGTATACAGAATCGACCGTTACCGAATTTTTAGCTTAGAGATTTTAAAATTTCGTTTCTCCCTCTATCCATATACACAATCGTTACCCCTCCGATAAGAGTCGCACACACATATGTTAAACTACTGTATGTATGTATAGCCGTATTCAAGTCAAAACAGCTTCCTATGAAGAGAGATTCAAGAGAAGATTAAGCGCTTCGATATGGGCCACGTGCAAGAACTTTCTTATGCGCAAACAGTACTAACAGGACCAAGCTTCAGTAAAGGACATAAGATTCTCTCTCACATTCTTCCTATCTCACTCCGATGTGATGATTGTAGATCTGCTTTGCATTTTAAAGCCATTTATACGCCTCCGGCCGTTGGCGCTAGAAAAGAGAGCGAATGATCATCATTTCTCTCTCTTTCTCTCTCTCTCCTTTACCCGTTGCCTTCCCTTTGATTCCCCAATGCTTCTTAGGAAGCTTTGGGTACTTCCTCTTCCAAAAGAGTGTTCTGAGTGAAGTGATAAGCGGAAAAATCTAGATGAAAAAAATAGAGCGAAAGGGAGAGAGAGAGAGAGAAAGAAAGGCGGCTGAAGAACGTGTTAGAAGGCGAACTAAATCCGAATCGTGATGATGGTTTCTGGTAAATAGCGGCGCCTTGAGTAGAATATCGAAATGTCCCTCTACTAGTTTTTTGCCGAGACACTTTCTTTTTCTTTTGCTTCCTCTTTCTCTCAGTGACCTTCTTATGGCGTTTTCGGCCCAATGCAATTGCCTCGTCTTATGTTCTTAGTGCCTTATGGAATAGCTTGGATCCCTTTCAGAATGAAGCGGGGTCTCGTTCGTCGACTTTCATCTTGTTTTTATTTTCTTTCTTTCGTTCTGATATATTTTCCTTTTTGCTTCTGTTTGCCCCAAAAAGCGGCTGCGAAAGAACCATTTACACGCCTTCTCTCTCCCCTTGCTCTCTCTCTCTTTCACTCTCTCTCTCTCTCTCTCACTCTCACTCTCACTCTCACTCTTTTTATTTTCACTTGCACTTTCTTTTCATCATACTCATCTCATAACGTTATAGTACAGCTCGAAGCAGAGAGCCTGAAAAAATAGTCGATCCCAGATCTTACCCCATCTCGACGATCACTTCTAAGGCGCGAACCATTAGGAGCCCGTATTGAGTGAATGAAAGCAAAGGAGAGAGAGATCCATTGCCACTCAAAACAATCGAAACGAACTCTACTCATATGCGTCTAGAACTTGTATTAAATTGAAAGTTTAAACTGTTAATAATTAGTTTAATTAATACATCCTCTGGCAAAGCTTGGATACGAATAGGACCAAAAAAGCGAATCGTCTGGACATCGAAGACCAATAATGATCTTTTGGTTTTCGAATTGATCTTCGAGCAACCACTTAAGACTAGAATTTGATAAATTAGTTTCACATATCCAATATATAGCAAATGATTAATCGACAACACATTACCTGCAATCACATCGAACCGGATTGCCAATCATCGATAGTGAATTTAGCGGATGAATGTTAAGAAATACCTGATAGAGCGATTCATGTAAGGTGCCAAGCTTGTTATGATTAAGCTCCAATCTTAACGGTCTTTTAATGGCCAAAAATGTGGCCTACAAAACAAATCGAGCTGAAAGTTTGGTCCTATCTTTCTTGCTGACCTTCCTTAATGGATTACATACCTGAGGAATTGAATGCTCATTCAGCGTATTGTTCCAAAGCAGAATCGTTAGCAACTTTTCCGATTGCCTATCGAATGCAAACGACTGTGGTTGTATCGAAGTCAGTCTGTATGTTCGAAAAAGTTCTATTAGACCACAAAAGCAGACTGACCGAAAATAACATTCGAAAGAGAGAGAATTCCTTAATGTACCTGTTTTCACGTAAATCTAATTCTCTTAATGCGCTTAGTGAGGCGAATGCTTTGGTTCCTATATAGCTGATCAAATTGCCACGAAAGCTAAGGGACCTTAGAACTAGCTGCGCACCATTAGTCGGCAACGAAAAGGCATCGTTAGGTATGGCACCTGTCAATTTGATAGCAGAGAGAGAGAGAGAGAGAAAGAGAGAGAGAGAGCGTTGTAAATTGACCAGCCTTGATGATTTAATAAGTTAATTTCCGCTACCCAATTTGCCATAATTAACCGAAAGATATTCGAGAAATGGAAATTTGGTAAACACATCAAACGGCCCTTTTACGATCGCATTCGTTCCGGTCAGTTCACTTCCGTCGATAATTAGCTCTCTCGTAAACAAATTGGTGAACGTGAATGCCTATACCATAAAATTTATTATTTACCCTTATTACGTATTTAGCTATTTATTTTTACTTACCCTTTCGTTAATTAGCTGTAATTTGCTATCTATGATGATGATCTTTCGAAATGTGACATCACCGAATGTGGATTCATCTGCAGAGAGCGAACAGAATTTTAAGTTTTCTCTCTCTCTTCGTGGTTCTAAAAATAATTGGCCCATTACCTAATGTTCGGATGGTCATGTTACGAGCTTCGAATCGAGGATATGGATCCATCCGATCAAATTCGGGAATTCTATTCAACTTGGCAAAGATGGTCTTTAGCGTATTGATATTGGATATTTCATCGCAGAAAATTTCAACATAGTTATAGTCACATTCGCAAGGATATAGAATATCTCGATTTGGACATCTTAAGCTGGTCACAATTGAAAAATTGAACCCGATTGATAGAACGATTACGATTCTTATCAATAGAAACTTCATTGTTTTTAAGATTACTTTTATTTGATTTCGTAGAAGAGAGAATACAGAGGTGACTTTGCTAAATGATAAACGTGTGTCCCATTAATTAAGATCATCTGAACCGTTTGAAGTCAATTGGCCGGATCAATTGGATCATAGCACTGAGGTTACCTAGGCAATCCATTGGGTGGGGAAAGAGAGAGAGAGATAGTGCAAAGGCTCGCAGACTTATCTTTGTTTAGTGATCGAAGAATGCGAACCAAAGAACTTCGCAGCCAGCAAAGTCAAGAGAGAGAGAGAGAGAAAGAATAGTTCGAAGAACTGCTCATACGGAAACTAAGTGCGAGCCAAGAGAGACAAAGAGAGATAGTGTTCACTGATGCGTAAGCAATCTCTCCACCTCTCTCTTCTTTTCTCTCCAATCTTATTCTCTCTCCCTATCCCTAGTCTCACTCCTTATTCTTTTGTTTTTCGGCGGACCCGCGTCGGCATTCTTTGCCCACCGAGCCAAGCAATTCACTCAGCAGCAGAAACATACCAAGAGAGTAATTTCTCATGAGACAGAACAGTTCGTAACATCATTCCCTCTCTCCCCCTTCTCTCTCTCCCGAAACATAGAACTGTTCAAACGTAAGTTCTGTATTGTAGTTTTGGTTCTCTTATGGTTCTAGAACCTTACCAGGGTCGGACCATAGTTTTCTTTCTGCCTTCTGAATCTTGCTACTGTTTCATTATTTGGTGCCAAAAGAATGAGAAAACAAAAACCAAACATGTACATTGTAGAACATCCAAGTATCGTGTTGGCAATAACTTTAATATCTTTTTGCTTCAACTCTCGCCAAAGAACTGTTCTATCGAACTTTTCTACAAATACACGCTGTCTTACAAAAACATCTTTTAGGATTCTTTCAAAAAATTTATAGGTTCTTGAATAAGTAACCGCTCAACCAATACCAGAAATGAAAAGCAAAAATAGAAAGATAAGAAGTGTACATTACAAACACTGCAAATCACACAGAACAGCGAGAAAGAAAAATTCCAAGTTTAACCAAGTTTGAATTTAAGAACTGCTCTAGAGCCCCACTCATTTTTGAACATTTCAAAAATGCCTATCCTAAATAGTTCTGAAAAACCATTAGTTTAAACTATCATACAGATGAATCTACACTAACTCAGTGATTCTTCTTAAGTTCTGATCATTTGGACTGTTCCGGTCAAAATAGATCAACAAAAATAAACCAAAAAAAAGTAGAGACAGTTTCGAACTAGCCGTTCTTATGGACTAGTTCGAAATTCAGGTGGTTCTGGTTCTTTACATTGGGCAACAGAACATTGAGTAGTGGTATATATTTAGTTCTGTAGCTCTCTCTCTCTCTCTCTCTCTCGCTCTTATTTCCGTACCTTAAAAGGACAATATTTTGGTGTTATGAGAAATGCTATTGCTGGAAACGACAGCTTGCCATGGTATTATTGATTCAATATCGATACTATAACTGTATAACGGTATGTGTCGGCTTGAAGTTTTGGAAAGGAGAGACAGAATTGATTGTAGTCGTTAGAAAGAGGGAGAGAGAACATGCGGCGTCAGTGCTACGAAATAAACTAGCCTAAGGTGTTTTTGCTGTTTCTTGTACCACCAAGAACTATTCGAATTTCGAAAGTGGCTGGACTTCCACCCATCACCGACATCGAGGCCCCTTTTTCGAGAGCCATCAAAACTGTATCGGCTCCAAGTACGAAAATGTGCATCGCCACCTAGCGTGACATTTGCCGCTGTTCAGTGCATGTACTAAGGCTGCTTTTCGAGTGTGTACATTGAGATGTTTTCGAGACCGGAGAGTCTTGTTCTTTCGGTTTTTTTCTCATTCGATCGACCGGTCAAATAATCACGCAATTGCCAGCTACTGAACGGTGCATGTGTTTTGTTTTGGAATCTGCTAGTCAGAATACGAGATCAGGAAGAGAGAGAGAGAGAGAAAGAGAGAGAGAGAGAGAGAGAGCGAAAGAACCACGACAAAATTAGACACTATACATGCGGTTGCTGCGCAGAATCCTTAAAGCGGACTATGTGTTCGAGAGTTCGAACCCTGAACAGTTCAGAGCAGTTTGTGCGCTCTAAGTACACAGTACTATCATCAGGCTCCCTGCTGCTTGTCTCGAACTTTTTCCCAGTATTTTGCGAACTTTTTACTCTCTCGGTTCAACGTCTCTTCTTTACGATTTGAACAAAGCAAAGCTTGTTTCGTCCTATGTCTAAAACGTTCAGGATAATGTCCAAGCTTGAACCTGAACAGTACTGTCTAAGCTTGCTGCTTCTCCTGCTACTATCGGTTCAAGGTAAGTCTTTCTTTTACTAAATCTATAGAAAAGTAGAGAGACTTTCGATTCTCTTCGAATAAAAGAACACTTTAGAACTTTTATGAGGGTCCTCTTTCTCACGATTACGTTTCCGCCTAACAAGCTTGGTTACGATACCGATAGCCCTTATCCAAAAAATTATAGTAATTAATTGCGGGGGGAGATTAAGCTGATCTGATGCGCTTAGATGAAGCAAAGGCACGTGCCGTCATTCTCGTCTTCAATTCCTAACGGAGCCAATTTTGTTGGTAGGGTCTTAGTGAAAACGTGCTAAGAACCATCGAGCTCCTCAAACCATTAATGTATGTTCTGACTATGTTTGAGTAGAACATCGTATCTATCTCTCTCGGTGACTTTCGCTCGTGATTTTTGTACCCATCGGAGCGCGATGAGCAGCAAACATAGTCACCCAGAGCAGGAAAGTGAAGAGAACGAACGACGAACATAGTAACTTGAGACCTGTGTGTATAAGTGCACGGAAGCAATAGAGCGAATCCAAACCATACTAGACCAAATATTCGCCCACACTTTGTCCATATCCTTTTCTCTTCCGAATCAAAGCGGGAGAGAGTGAGAGCCAATAAACATGGTGATATGGCTCGCAGGTTTTTTGGGATCTAACGACAGAAAGATATAGGAACCAACGAGTGAGAGAGAGAGGGGGAGAGAGGCGACGGATCGAAAGTGACATAAAAATTAAACGGGCTGCCCGAAAAAAGTTTGTCTCTTGTACACACAATCACGCAGTCAACTCACACATCTCTCTTCTCAATCTCACAACTACTACCCTCTCTCTCTCTTAAGTTCTGTCGCAAGAGATTGTACAAACAGACTTGGATAGAACAGTTCTAACGGGTGGGGAGAAGAGAGCGGATGATGCGAAAAAGCAATATAGCGGCGCTTGTCGATTTTACCGCCGACTTTACTAAGGGCTCTGAGCCGTGCTAAGCCTAAGCATCAGTGGCAGTTGTCTCTCTCTCCCTCTCTCTCTCTTTCCAGCACAGTGGGATCCGAAGCTTGGAATTCACGTGACTTGAAGTCGCGGC
>JADMIO011135752.1_pt1 | contig 60680 bp, 62 predicted proteins | sample 8958161 | NCBI WGS metagenome assembly JADMIO01 (sample SAMN16585339, study PRJNA669376) | soil metagenome | isolation source: Crop rotation soil | place: USA: Cullars Rotation, Alabama | collected 2011
CTACGCTAATGATTCAATGCAAGAAAAATTAATTTACTTTTCAAATAAAATGATAGAAACACATGAAAAATTAAAAATTTTATCCACTAGTTTTTTAAAAATTATACAATCTCGATATTCTATTTCTATCAACAATAAAATAGACTCATGGTATAAAAATTCTTTTGAGTCATTTTATAAAGAACTCCAAAAACAAAAAATTAAGTTATCGATTACAGAACAAGCGGACCTCCTGCAATACTTTGAAGCTGAAAAAAACAAAGCAATTACGATTCAAAATGTAATTGATGAAACAGATAAGGAAATCGATAAGATGGTTTATCAATTGTATGAACTTACTCCTGAAGAAATCGCAATTGTAGAAGCCGGTTAGAAATTTCCATCTCATGTTTACAATGTTTGCAAACTGTTTGCAAGTGATGAAAACTGTTTGACATTTTTGACAAATCGGTTTGACCAATAAGTTGTCAAAATGGAAAAGAAGTAGAAGAAAAGTTTACAAAATGTATACAAAATTATACAAAATGTGCCTGTCAATCGTTAAAAAAAAATTAAAATACATGCATAACGCCTTGAAATCTAAAATGTTAACCACTATGGATTGAATGTTTTACATTCTGATTGGTTAAATTGCTTATCTTTGCGATAGAAATTCAAATACTTTTACTGATAAAGTTGTTAATGTAAATACAGATAGTAAAGGTAATAAAAGAGAAAATCAAGATACATAAGATAAGGACCGGGGTGTCCCCGATCGGTATGAAGCCAAACTGCAAAGTTTGGCTTTGTACTTTTATGGAGCTACATAATGATCCGGTGGAAAGATTTTTAATCCATGCCGTTTTTCATTTTTACAATGAATTTTTTCCTGGAAGATATCAAATGCTGGGTTCGCCCTATTAGGTTCTAATACATATCTCGCCGTAGGATAAGCTACTAAATCGGCTAATTGCAACCCATTAATATTTTCTTTTTTGTTCTTAAAGGAAATTTGCAAACCATATTTATTTAATCTTTCCGGTGTAAGCGTTCCCGTTCCACGAGCCATTAATCTTTGAAAGTGTTCGCCTAATTTCTTGTCTTCTTTTTTACCACGTTCTTCAATTACTATTTCAAGTTCTTTTTCGCCGTTTTTAATGCCGTCAAGACAGAACACAGTTCGTTCAATAATAAATGACAAGGCCAATTCATAAACGTCGTTGCTTAATTTACCGAATATTTCTATAAACATATCTTTTTTAATGGCAGAAGCAAACACCGTGTAATTACCTCTTGCAATAATTTTATCCAATTCCTCATAAAATTTCCTTTTCACTTCCAAATCAAATAAGACCTTAAATTCTTTTTCGCATTTTCTTATATCTCTAGAATGAAATATAACCTCTTTGTCATTCCACAATAATGTCTTCAATTCATTCATAGCAGCCCGGATGTTTTGATATTCCTCTTCGGACACCAATACTCCCGATAAAAGGAATATCGGAAAAACAGGATCTACAGTAGTTAAACCATGATCCCCGGATTCGTCTATAAATAGATAGTATTTCATCTCTTGTGCTTACCAAATTTACGACATAGTATGTTTTTACTGAACTCTTTAAATAATTGAAAATCAATTGTTACCCAAAATTTTATAAAACATACCCAAGATTCTATAAGCGAAACACACCGGTTAAGTATAATTTTGAATTGAAACTAATGAAGGCAATTAGTGTTAATATATAGTTTGATACAATTAATAGTACCATCTTTACCAACATTAAGAAAGAAAATGAAATATAAGCTGAACATACCTGCACTTCTTATGGCCATATTGGTCCTGTTAGCAAGCAACGGTTTAGCTATTTCTGAACATATCTGCAACACTTCAAAAAAACTTTCTTTTTCGTTTTTTATCAGCAGCAATTGCGGAATGGAAAAAGTTGCAACCGCTTGTTGTGGCAGCAAGAACATAAACACAAATTCAAAACCGTGTTGTCAGCATAAACAGGTATTCTCCAAACTAAACTACGACGGCTTTACGGCTAAAGAATTTCAAATTAAGCCGTTCAAATTAGCGGAGACTCATTTTTTCATGAATGATTATACTGCGTTCATTAGTATTGTACCACCTACACTGTATTCCGGATTATCTCCGCCCTCGCAGCCTCATATAAAATCCCTCCTTCGCCCTACACTTGCGGGGCTCCAAGTCTATCGTTGTTAATAATAATCTTTCTTCGATACACAACTATTAAGTGGTTGGGTAATCGTTTGAGCAATTGATTATTCATTAAAACGATAAATTTATTTCAAATGAACTTTTTAAAATTAATGTTAGCCCTCTTAGGGTTCACATTTGCTACAGCACCTGTGAGTGCTAAAATAAACAACTCCAAAACGATCTCCGTAAAAGTGCTTGGCAACTGCGAAATGTGTAAAGCACGCATAGAAAAAGCTGCCGACGTTAGAGGCAAGTCTACAGCGCAATGGAATGAAAAAACACACCTCGCCGTAATCACCTTTGACAGTATTTCTACCACGAAAGACGAAGTATTAAAGCGCATTGCTTACGCCGGCCACGACAATGAAGAATTCCTGGCACCGGATGAAGCATACGCGAAATTGCCCGGATGCTGCAAATATCAACGGGAGCTAATGAAGCCGGAGGTAAAAGTTCCTGTGTCATCAAACAGCATGGACGGTATGAATATGGAAAGTAAGAGTTCCGACAATGTTCCTAAATCCGAAATAACACCGGAAAGCAAGAATGACATGCCGGATATGAACATGCCAAAGAATGAAACAAAGATCTCTTCAACGGGCAATACGGGTATTTCAAAAGAATACAATGACTGGCTTGCTTCATACATAGCCATAAAAAATGCATTCACTTCAGACAATGCTTCAGGTGCTTCTTCGAATGCTGAAAAATTCATTGAACTCACCACAAGTTTGCCTATGGAGAAAATGAATATGGACCAACACACGGAGTGGATGAAAGTGTTTGATCAGCTAAAATCTGATGCGCTTTTAATCAGCAAGGCTAAAGACCTGAGTAAACAAAGGAGTGCGTTCCAGTCACTATCGAAGAATGTAGCTGCCGTAGTGAAGGTTTTTAAATTGAATGATAAAACTGTGTATCAGCAGTTTTGCCCGATGTATAACAACAGTAAGGGTGCTGTATGGGTAAGCGAGCAGTCCACTATTAAAAATCCTTATTTCGGAAAATCAATGCCGACCTGCGGAAATACCACCGAAGTTATTAAAGCAAAAAAATAATTCACAATAAAAATTTAAGCAAAATGAAAACACTAAAAAAAATAATGATGGCTGTTGTCTTGATGGCAACTTATGCCGTTGCGTTTAGTCAGACGGATTCTAAATTTGAATCCGTACAAGTTAAGTTGATGAAAATGGATGACAAATTTTATATTGTTCTCACCGATCCTCAGTCCAATCCATATTCCAACAAGGATATATCGGCAAGCGGCAAGGCAGTAGGAAACAATATCACAAAACCTAAATTGTCGTTATCGCCATTTTCAGATAATGCCTTTGTCATAAATGGTTCTCCCGGTGATTTCGATAAATTAAAGCTGACATTTCATTTGAAGAATGAAATGGCGAACGAGTATGTGTATGCAACTCTTTCTAATAAAAACCATGATGACTCCAGTTATTTATGCCCGATGCATCCGGGTGAATTTTCAAAGGAAGAGGGAAAGTGTTCAAAATGCGGCATGGGCTTAGTATCTAAAAAGATTACGGTGTATACTCCTGCCAATGTTGTTAGAAAAGGATCACGCTAAACATTTATCTGAGAAATGAAAAAAATCATTCAAAAAATTAAAACAGTCGCGAAGAAGATTTTCAAATATCTTTTCGTAAAAGACTGTTGTAAATAATTTTCAACTTTTAAATCAAAAAAAATGAAACACTTAATAATTATTGGAATTGCAGCTATCACCTTTACTGCATGTAATCAAAAAAATAAAGACAATACGGAAGATGTTTCTACGGTGACAAATACAGAAACAAGCCAAACAACCTCTGAAAGTGCGCCCAATACCGCGAATGTTTCCGTTAAAAATATTCTTGCCGGATATCTTAAAATGAAAGATGCGTTCGCAAGCGATGACGACAAAGCTGCTGCTGCTGCGGGAGATGAAATGGTCATTGCTTTTTCCAATTTTGATAAAACAAAACTGTCTGCAGAACAAAGCAAGGTATATGCAGACATTGAAAATGATGCCAGGGAGCACGCGGAGCATATCGGAAAGAATGCAGGTAACATCAAGCATCAACGTGAGCATTTTGAAATGCTGAGTAAGGATATGTATCAATTAGTAAAAACTTTCGGTGCCGGCCAAACCTTATACTATGACTATTGCCCGATGTATAATGATGGTAAAGGTGGTAAGTGGTTGAGCCAGTCCAAAGAAATAAGCAATCCGTACATGGGTAAACAAATGCAATCCTGTGGATCAGTGAAAGAGGAAATCAAACAATGAAAGTTGCAAAGAAAATAGCGATTGCTCTTGTGGTAATGGGAATTGCGATACAGTTCGTTCGTCCTAAAAAGAATGTGCAGTACGGAATTCCCAAAACCGATATTGCAAATGTATTCGCAATGCCCGTGAATATTTCAGGCATGTTGAGAAACAGTTGCTATGACTGTCATAGCAACAATACTCACTATCCGTGGTATTCGATGTTGCAGCCTGCGGCCTGGTATATGTCGTATCATATCCGGAACGGAAAGAAGGATCTCAATTTTAATGAATTCGAAAACTATTCGCTCCGAAAGCAACAGAGTAAACTCCGAGCGATTGCAAACAGTATGGAAGAAAGGTCTATGCCTATCAATTCGTATCTGTGGATTCACAAAGATGCAAGATTATCAAAGGAGCAAAGAGCCGCTTTAGCCGATTGGGCGTCTGCAACGAAAGATACATTGGAAGCAAAAGAATAAATTTTCACTTTTAAATTCAATCAAATGAAAAAGATCAAATTATTAATCATCACTACGATTGCAATATTCACTATTAGTGCTTGTAACAATCAGTAAAAATCAAATGAAATGGAAAATACATCAGTCGAAACAATTACTACAACACCGGACGACAACCCGGTCGTTAGTGATACTGTAAAACAGGATATGAATAATGGCATCGGAGAAGCAGCAGGTAAAAATGTAGTTTACACATGCCCTATGCATACGGAGGTACAATCTGACAAGCCGGGAAAATGTCCAAAATGCGGGATGACATTAGTCGTCAAAAAATAATTATTAATCTTAAACACGATAAAATGGAAATGCACAATAAAGGCGAAATGAAAATGCACCAAATGCATTATCGAAAGCTGCTCATAATGATAATTATTTCTTTTGCTGCCATGTACCTGCTCATGTATTCCATGGTAGACACATTGGCAAATGTAATACCCAATGTCAATCAAATATACATGGCTGCTCTTATGACCGCGGCGATGGTCATAATTGAAATAATTCTGATGTGGAGCATGTATAAAAATAAAAAGCTAAATGTGGCTATTCTTATAATGGGCAGTGTTGTTTTGGTTGCCAGTTTTTTATTCATCCGTTACCAAACAGCAGTAGGCGAAAAACAATTTCTGAAATCTATGATTCCCCATCATGCTGCTGCAATACTTATGGTAAAAGAAACGAGTGCTACAGATCCGGAAATTTTGCAATTACAAAGTGATATTGTATCATCTCAGCAGAAAGAAATTGAGTTTATGAAAAAGAAGTTAAAAGAGATGGAAAACAAATAATCACTTTTTAATACAATCAAAATGAGAATAGTTTTTATTATCCTAATCACATGTTTTACATCTGCCTATACGTTTGGGCAGATGAATATGCCGATGGATAAGGGCCAACCGGAGCAAAAGAAAACATCAACCATTTATACCTGCGTAATGCATCCCGAAGTGCAAAAGACAACACCGGGTAATTGCCCAAAATGCGGAATGAAACTGGTGGTGCAGAAAAAAAAGACAGATACCCCTCCTGTTGCAACACCTACTAAACCTGCAGAAGTAAAAACACGGCAGCCTCCCGAAAATATCCAAGTTGAAGATGAGAGTATTAATAAGGCAGGTCATAAGATTGAAAAACCAGGATTAACATTCGTTCCTAAATCCGTTCGATATGATCTCTATGTCAGCGATACTATCGTTACCTATGCAGGAAAAAAGAAACATGCCATTGCTATCAATGGAAGCATTCCGGCGCCAACGCTAACTTTTACCGAAGGTGATACGGCTGAAGTCTATGTGCATAATATGCTCAAAGTAGAAACGTCTATTCACTGGCATGGTGTGTTCCTTCCAAATCAGTTTGACGGTGTTCCCTATCTCACCCAAATGCCAATAAAACCTAACACTACGCATTTGTACAAGTTCCCCGTCATACAAAACGGAACGTACTGGTATCATTCACATTCTAAGCTGCAAGAGCAAGTAGGTATGTACGGCGCATTAATTTTCTTAAAGAGGAATGAACCGTCTATTCCTGCAATTCCTGTTGTATTGAGCGATTGGACAAATATGAAACCAAGCGAAGTACAGCGTTCACTGCACAATGCTACAGATTGGTTTGCTATTAAAAAGAATTCAACGCAAGATTATCTTGACGCCATCAAACATCATCAGTTCAAAACCAAGATCACTAATGAGTGGAAGCGGATGCTTGCAATGGATGTGAGTGATGTGTATTACGATAAATTTTTGCTCAATGGAAAAGTAGATGCCGATCAACCATCATTCAAGGCGGGGGATAAAGTAAAACTGAGGATTGTAAATGCGGGAGCAGCTTCCTATTTCTGGCTTACCTACGCCGGTGGGAAAATTACAGTAGTAGGAAATGACGGAAACGACGTAGATCCTGTTGATGTAGACCGTTTAATAATTGGCGTTGCAGAAACGTATGATGTTATAGTTACTATTCCCGGCGATATGAGTTATGAGTTTTCTGCAACATCCGAAGACCGGATCGGTCATTCTTCTTTATGGTTAGGAAGTGGTATAAAAAGGTTAGCAGCGCCGTTGCCCAAACTTAAATATTTTGCAGGCATGAAGATGATGAATGATATGATGAAGATGAACGGCAACATGGATACGACCACGATGAAAATGAAAATGAGCAATCAGGTGATGGACATGAATACAGTAATGTATCCTGAGGTAACAGGCGAAGAAATGACAAAGAAGCAGCGAAAAGAAATGAAGACGACAGAAGTACAAGTAAAGAAAAATGAGAGCGAAATGGGTGATATGGACATGGAGCAAAATTCTGACTTAGTTACTTTGAATTATGGCATGCTTCGTTCGCCTGAAAAAACAACCTTGCCTGCTGATCATCCGTTGAAAGAATTGCATTTTACATTAACAGGAAACATGAACCGTTTTGTTTGGTCGATAAATAATAAAGCTCTTTCGGAAACAGATAAAATCCTTATCAAGAAAGGTGAAAATGTCCGGGTGATTATGTTCAACAATACCATGATGCGCCACCCGATGCATTTACACGGCCATGATTTCAGGGTCTTGAACGGACAGGGCGAATATGCTCCGATGAAGAATGTACTCGACATTATGCCAATGGAAGTAGATACGTTTGAATTTGCAGCCTCTGAAAGTGGCGATTGGTTTTTTCACTGTCATTTTCTCTACCACATGATGAGTGGCATGGGCAGAGTATTTAGTTATGAAAATTCTCCGCCTAATCCTGAACTGCCAAACCCTGCTTCTGCTTTTCGAAAACTAAAGAAAGATGACAAGATGTGGCATCCGATGTTGCAAAGTAGTTTTGAAAGCAATGGAATTATGGGGGAATTTATGTTTCCCAACAGGAAAAACATGCTTCAACTTAATTGGCAATTAGGATTAGGTTATAAAGAAAATCAATACTGGAGAGTGAGTGGCTTTTATGCAAGATATTTAGATCACATGCAGTTCCTGTCCGTGTATGCAGGATTTGATTTGACGTTTAATAAAAATGGTGGGATGCTCGGAGAAACGATGCATAGAAAAATTTTGCCTATGCATCCCTATGTTAGTGTCGTCGGTATTCGTTACGTGCTACCACTTCTGATTGTAGCAGATCTACGGGTAGATAATTTCGGCAGACCGCGATTTCAATTAGAGCGCGAAGATATTCCTCTTACTAAAAGATTGCGAATGAGCCTAATGTTTAACTCCGATCTTGAGTACAATGTAGGTTTGCGCTACATTATCACTAAGTATTTTTCAGTGTCAACACATTACGATAGCGACTTCAGTAATAACAAATGGAAGAATTGGGGCGCCGGATTTACAATAACTTATTAATTGAAAATATGATCTTTAATAGGGGTTAAACAATTTATTACACCTATAAATTTTAAACAATGATACAAGTATTTTTAGCGAGCTTATTATTGAGTGTAATTCACGCTTCAATCCCCAATCATTGGCTCCCGCTAATTGCTATTGGTAAGTCTGAAAAGTGGTCGCATTCTGAAACGATGTTCGGTACAGTTGTCACAGGGTTTGCACATGATGCTTTTGGTTTTTTTAGGAATGAAAGGCATGAAAAATTTACGTTCACACTTTTTAGAAGAACATGAAAAAAGAATCACCGGAATAATACTGATTGCTGTTGCCTTTGCAACGTACTTTATAAGATTTTAATTAATGAACTTGAACCATTATGAATCACGAATCACACCAAATTGTAACCGGACAAAACAAGACAAAACCAGTTGTGGGCGATGGCTTATGGTATTGCCCTATGCTGTGTGAAGGTGACAAGAAATACAACAAGCCTGGTAACTGTCCCGTTTGCGGAATGCATTTAGTCAAAGATGTTACTGTAAAACAAACGGCAAAAGAATACACTTGTCCTATGCACCCAGAGATCATTCGTAATGCTCCCGGCAGTTGCCCGATTTGCGGAATGAATCTTGTGCCGCGTACTGTTGTTAAAGAAGATGACGAAGAAGAAAAACTATATAAAACAACATTAAGGAAATTTTGGATTGCTGTAGCATTTACGGTTCCTATTTTCCTGATTGCTATGGGAGAAATGGCAGGTATTCACTTAACATCCATTGTAAACAAATCAGTTTGGGGATGGATTCAATTTGCCTTATCTACTCCTGTTGTTTTTTATTCGTGTGTTGAGTTTTTCAAACGTGGCTGGCAATCTGTAATAAATAAGTCGCCCAATATGTGGACACTTATTTCATTAGGTGCAGGAGCTGCATACATCTTTAGCATTATCGCTTTACTGTTCCCGGGTATCTTTCCCGATGAATTTAAAGATCATGGCAGCGTACATTTATACTTCGAAGCTGCTACGGTAATTCTCACGCTGATTTTATTAGGACAAGTAATGGAATTAAATGCACGTGGGAAAACAAATTCAGCAATTAGAGAATTATTAAATCTTGTTCCACAAACAGCGACTGTTATAAAAGATGGTATTGAAAGTGAAATGCCGGTTGATGAGATTCAATTAGATGATATAATAAAGATTAAGCCAGGCGAAAAAATTCCTGTCGATGGTATAATAACAAAAGGAAAGAGTTCTGTAGATCAGTCGATGATAACCGGTGAGCCGGTTCCTGTTGAAAAAAACGAAAGTGATGAAGTGATCGGCGGGACTATCAATGGAACAGGTACTTTTGAGATGAAGGCAACAAAAGTTGGCAGTGATACTCTGTTATCGAAGATTATTGAAATGGTGAACCATGCAAGTAGGACGAAAGCGCCGATTCAGAAACTTGCAGATAAAATATCGGGTTACTTCGTTCCAGTTATCGTCTTGATAGCAATAATCTCATTTGTGGTGTGGACGGTTTGGGGGCCATCCCCCCGCTTAGTATTTGCATTCAGTGCTGCAGTAACAGTGTTAATTATTGCGTGCCCATGTGCATTGGGATTAGCTACGCCAATGTCGATAATGGTAGGTACCGGCAAAGGGGCAAAGCAAGGAGTATTGATCAAGGATGCAAGAGCATTGGAGAAGATGCATAAAGTAGATGTATTGGTTATTGATAAAACCGGAACGATAACAGAAGGAAAACCGGTCCTGAAAAATGTAATCGCAATAGATCAAAAGTATAATGTGAATGATTTATTGAAGTATGCAGCATCCTTAGAAAAAAGCAGCGAGCATCCACTTGCTCATGCTATCGTACAAGGTGCGGAAAAAGAAGGAATAACTTTGTCGCAGGTAACAAATTTTGATTCCATAACAGGAAAAGGAATTAAGGGTGTCATAGACAACTTAGAAATTACAATCGGTAATCGGAAACTACTGGAAGAATTTTCCATCAACCTCGATACTGAATTATCAGATAAAGTGAGTGACCTTCAAATAAAAGGCGAAACAGTTATGTTTATCATTATTGATAAGCATGTCGTTGGTTTTGTCACTGCAGCAGATCCAATTAAAAAAACTTCAGCTAAAGCTATTCAGGAATTACAGCAATTAGGGATGGAAGTAATCATGTTGACAGGCGACAATAAGAATACAGCGAAGACCGTCGCCGAACAATTAAAATTAAACGGATATGAAGCAGATACACTGCCGGAAGATAAATTCCTAAAAATAAAATCACTTCAGCAAGAGGGAAAAAGAGTAGCAATGGCGGGTGATGGAATCAATGATGCTCCTGCATTGGCTCAGGCAGATGTGGGCATTGCAATGGGTACAGGCACAGATGTAGCGATAGAAAGCTCCGGTATTACATTGGTGAAAGGTGATTTAGATGGAATTGTAAGAGCGAGGAAACTAAGTCTTGAAGTAATGAGAAATATAAAGCAGAATTTATTTTTTGCTTTTATCTATAATACATTGGGAATTCCTGTTGCCGCAGGCGTATTCTATCCGTTGTTTGGGTTGTTACTGAGCCCAATGATTGCTGCAGCGGCCATGAGTTTGAGCTCGGTAACAGTAATAATGAACTCATTAAGATTAAGATTAATTAAGTGATCATAATTTGTTACCGCAATTTTATTGTTTATCTTTACACGAATGAAATTATTTTTCATACTCTATAGCTTTTACCTCTTAGGACTTTCCATCGTTCCTTGTGCCGATCGTGAAGACAGCAGAGTTAAAACTGTATTAGTAATATCTAAAGCAGATTCACACCATCACCATTCTTCTGATATCTGCACTCCCTTTTGTACTTGTACTTGCTGTGCAGCTTCTGCTTTTTATCAACCGTTAACGGATTTCCGATTAGCTGAACTCCATATAAGTGTGGTTAAAATCCCTACCCAAAGAAATTTTATTTCTCACACATCACATTCCATCTGGCAACCGCCAAAGATCGCTTAACATTTTTCTAAAAGCATTTGCTTTTAATTGTTATCCATCCGGATAGCCCAATTTATTTTTCAAAATAAATCTGTAAAATGTTAAACAAGATCATACAGTTTTCAATAAAGAATAAGCTCATCATAGGCTTGTTAACGCTTATACTCATTGCTTGGGGCGTATGGAGCGCATCCAAGTTACCGATAGACGCGCTACCAGATATTACAAATAATCAAGTGCAGATTATCACTACTTCGCCAACACTTGCAGCTCAGGAAGTAGAACAGTTCGTCACCTATCCTATTGAAAGAACAATGGGCAACCTGCCCGATATTATCGAGATGCGCTCTTTTTCACGCTTTGGAATAAGTGTGATTACGATCGTGTTTAAAGACGACGTAAACATTTATTTCGCGCGACAATTAGTAGGTGAAAAATTAAAAGAGGCAGAGAAAGTAATTCCTGCACACATGGGACAGCCGGAATTAGCTCCTGTTACAACGGGATTAGGCGAAGTTTATCAATATGTATTACATCCTAAAAAAGGAAGTGAAAACAAATATTCTGCAATGGATCTTCGTACCATGCAGGATTGGATAATAAGTCGACAGTTATATGGTATTCCCGGAGTTGCGGAAGTTTCAGGTTTTGGAGGAATTACCAAACAATATGAAGTAAGTATCAATCCGGATCGTTTAAAAGCAATGGGTGTTACTATTCCCGAAGTTTTTGAAGCCTTGGAAAAAAACAATGAGAATACCGGTGGAGCATATATCGACAAAAAGCCAAATGCTTATTTCATACGAGGGATCGGTATGGTTAAGAACTTTAGTGATATTGAAAATATCGTAGTCAAAAGTCAATCGAATGGTACGCCGATTCTCATTAAGGATGTAGCAAAAATTCAGTTTGGCTCTCCACCGCGCTATGGTGCTATGACATACAACGGAGAAAAAGAAGTGGTGGGAGGAATTGTATTGATGCTGAAAGGCGCAAATAGTTCGCAAGTTGCCGCCAGTGTAAAAGAAAGAATGAAGTCCATTCAAAAATCTTTACCGGAAGACGTATTAGTAGAACCATTTTTAGATCGTACTGATTTGGTAAAGCGAGCGATTAGCACGGTTGAAAAAAATCTGATCGAAGGAGCATTGATTGTACTCTTTGTATTGATACTTTTTTTAGGAAACTTTCGCGCAGGATTAGTCGTCGCTTCTGCAATCCCGTTATCCATGCTTTTTGCGTTAGGAATGATGAATCTTTTTGGAGTGAGTGCAAACCTTATGAGCTTAGGTGCAATAGATTTTGGATTGATTGTCGATGGTGCCGTTATTATTGTAGAAGCAACATTACATCTCATAACGCATAATCTTAAAAATAGCAGACACACTTCTCTTACACAGGAACAGATGGATAAACAGGTTGGAAGTGCAGCATCACGCATGATGAACAGCGCGATCTTTGGCCAGATCATCATTTTCATAGTCTATATTCCGATACTCTCTTTGATCGGTATTGAAGGCAAGATGTTTCGTCCTATGGCTGAAACGGTGAGCTTTGCCATTTTAGGTTCAATGATATTATCACTGACATACATACCGATGATGAGTGCATTGTTCTTATCAAAAAAGATTTCTCACAAAGAAAATATATCAGATCGGTTGATGAATTTCTTTTATCGTCTGTATCAACCTTTGTTACAAAAAGCTATCAACGCAAAATATACGATTGTCGCTGTGACGGGTGGATTATTCATTGCAAGTATTTTTATTTTCAAATCCTTGGGCGGGGAATTTATTCCAACACTCGAAGAAGGTGACTATGCTATAGAATTTGTACTGCCACAAGGTTCGTCGCTAAGCCAGACTATTGAAACGGTCATGCAGGCCGAAAGAATCATTAAAAAATTTACAGAAGTTAAAATGGTTGTTGGTAAAACAGGCGCTGCAGACATTGCTACCGATCCTATGCCAATACAAGCCAGTGACCTGATGGTGATATTGAAAGATAAGAGTGAATGGAAAACTACCGATGACTTTTATGAATTAGCGGAAATGATGAAGGAAAAATTAGAAAACATTCCCGGTGTCATAGCAGAACCAAGCCAACCTATACAAATGCGTTTTAATGAGCTAATGACCGGTATTCGACAAGATGTCGCAATTAAAATATTTGGTGAGAACTTAGATACTCTCGGCCTATATGCAAATAAGGTCGCAAGATCCATAGCAAAAGTAGAAGGCATTACACAACCGCAAGTGGAACGCATTTCAGGGCTGCCGCAGATTAGTATTGAATATGACAGAAGCAGAATGGCGCTTTATGGAATGAATGTCGAAGATGTAAATCATATCATTACCACTGCGTATGCCGGTGAAGCAGCAGGTGTAGTTTTTGAGGATGAACGAAAATTTGATTTAGTAGTTCGTTTGGATTCTGCATACCGCACTTCCATAGACGATATAAATAATCTTTTGATTCCTACCAAGGAAGGCAATCAAATCCCGCTCTCCCAAGTGGCGAATGTTTCGTTTAAAGAAGGGCCTGCACAAATAAGCCGTGAAGATGGAAAACGCCGAGTGTATATATCTTTCAATGTTGTAGGCCGTGACGTTAAGAGTGTTGTTGAGGATATACAATCGAAGCTAAACAGCAGCGTAAAACTGCCCTCCGGATATTATTTTACCTATGGCGGCACATTTGAAAACTTACAGAAAGCATCCGCACGTTTAATGGTTGCCGTTCCTATTGCGCTGCTGCTAATATTGCTGTTGTTGTATTTTACGTTTACATCCGTTAAGCAAGCAGCATTAATATTTACTGCGATTCCCATGAGCGCTATAGGGGGTGTGATAGCGCTCGTTGTACGTGGAATGCCCTTCAGTATTTCGGCCGGCATAGGCTTTATTGCATTATTTGGTGTTGCAGTATTGAATGGGATTGTATTGGTCGGAACATTTAATCAACTCGAAAAGGACGGAATGAAAGATGTGATTGCACGAGTGATAGAAGGAACTAAAATTCGATTGCGACCAGTGCTGATGACGGCAACTGTTGCAAGCCTCGGGTTTTTCCCAATGGCTCTTTCTCACAGCGCCGGTGCTGAAGTGCAGAAACCACTTGCTACCGTGGTTATAGGCGGATTAATCTCAGCAACATTTCTGACATTGATCGTGTTGCCTTTATTATACATCATATTCAACAGTAAAATGAAACGGAATAAAATTAATTCATTAGTAGTAAGCATAATCATTTTCTTTTTATGCGCGAATTCTTTCACCGCAAGAAGCCAAACCGTAACCAGAAAGACGATTGATGAAGTATTAGCTGTCGGCTTAAAAGGCAATCTCCAATACGGAATTAATACTGCGCAAGTACAAAAAGCGCAGTATTTGCAAAATGGAAGCCGTGAAATACCTAAAACAGGAATTTTTGTAGAGAACGAAGATTTTCGTCCGTCCGATCCTATGGGAGTATGGAAGATTGGTATCTCTCAAAGTTTTTATTTGCCGAAAGTAAATCGTACGCGAAAAACATATTACCAAGAACAAGGAAAATATTATCAGCTAAATACACAGGTGCTGAACAGCGAGATTAAACGGAATATACGTGAAGCATATTACCAGTTATGGTATTTGCAGGATAAAGTTGTACTATATCAGCGATTAGATAGCATCTACAACAAATTAGTGCAAACAACAACTTTAAAAGTCAAAACTGGTGATGTAGCAGGAATTGAAAGAATTTCATCAGAAGTAAAGCATAAGGAGATTGTTACCAATATCGAACAGCTTCGCGGAGAAATGCAAGTGCAACAGTTGTTGCTAATGTCTTTGCTGAATAATACCGATACTATCTTACCGGTTTTAAAAAAGTTAGACAAACTGAATGTTGATATTATTACTGATGTGTCCAATCACCCGGTCACCTTACTTCAACAACAAAACATAAGTATAGCCAACGCAGAAATTGCCATGCAGAAAACAGTTAAGTTGCCAGAATTTACTGGCAGAGCATTTTCACAATATTTGTATGGAATAAAAGACCGGTACAGTGGTTTTTCATTTACTGCTGCATTCCCGATTTTCGGCAACGGTGCATATAAAAATAAACTAAAGGCCGCTCAGACAGAAAAGCAGTTACAGGAATTGAGGCTCAGTTATGGTACGCAATTACTCACCTCTCAATATAAACAGCAGGCGGCACAGGTAACGAAGAATATGAATGCTTTAGAGTTTTACGAAACAGCAGCACTTTCACAAGCAGATGAAATTATCAAGGCTGCTACACAAAGTTATAATGTGGGCGAGATAAGCTATGCAGATTACTCACAGTATTTAACGCAGGCAATAGACATACAAAAAAACTATTTAGACAATCTGAACGACTATAATCAATCCGTAATCCAATTAGACTATTTTATCAATAAATAAACCATTTAAAATGACAAAGCATATCATATACATACTTATATCAGTGTTCATTTTTGTTTCTTGCAATTCGAAACATGCAAACACAAATGAACCTCAAGAGAAAAAAGAAGCAGAAAAGGAAGTACCAGAACAAACCATGTCAAATACTGTCACACTAACAAGTGAGCAGTTGAAAACTATAGGAATACAATACGGCACAATAGAAAACAAGCAACTCACAGCAGTATTAAAAGCAAGTGGTGTATTAAGTGTGCCAAATAATAACAAGGCAAATGCTACTTCATTATATGGCGGCGTTGTGAAAACATTGAACATTCAGGTAGGTTCTTCCGTTCATAAGGGCCAGGTGATTGCCACGATCGCGAATCCCCAATTCATACAATTACAAGAAGAATACTTGACGACAGCAAGCGATATTACCTTGGCGGAACAGGAGCAGGTAAGACAGAAAGAACTAAGTGCGGGTAATGCAGGCGCACTAAAAAATCTACAACAGGCAGAAGCCAAATTACAGACACTTCGTACAAGACGTGCATCCATTCAACAGCAATTACAACTCATGGGGATTAATCCTGCTACTGTAAACAATGGAAATCTAAGATCCGCATTATCGGTTTCCAGTCCGATTAACGGAACCATAAGCAATGTGTTTTCGAAAATAGGAAGCTATGTCGATGTTTCATCTCCGGTAGCTGAAATTGTAGACAACAGTCAGTTGCATGTAGATTTGAATGTATTTGAAAAAGACTTGCCGTTACTAAAGACCGGACAGATCATCCATTTCAATATTACCAATAATCCATCGAAAGAATATGATGCACAAATTTTCTCGATTGGAAGTGCGTTTGAATCCAACACGAAAACAATACCAATACATGCCGCTGTAAAAGGTACTAAAACAGGTCTTATAGACGGTATGAATATTACTGCATTGGTAAGTCTAAACAATGTAACATCGCCCGCAGTACCAAATGACGCTATTGTTAGCCATGAAGGCAAGGACTACATCTTTATTGTAAATGAAAAGAAAGTTTCTAAAGATAGTAGCAGAAAGGATGAAGTTATTTTCGAAATGGTACCCGTGTTGAAAGGCACAAGTGATTTAGGCTATACTGCCGTAACTCTTGAAAGTGAGTTACCCTCAAATGCTCAAATCGTTACTAAAGGAGCATTTTTCATTTTAGCAAAAATGACAAACACAGAAGAAGAATAATTAATCATTTCTAACATGGATTTTTCATTAACAACACTTCTATTTTTCCTATTGGCATTTGTCAGTGAGATTATCGGCACTATAAGCGGTTTTGGTTCTTCTGTATTCTTTGTCCCGTTAGCAGGAATGATGTTTAACTTAAAAACTACGCTTGCACTTACAGGCATCCTGCATATATTCAGTACATCCGCGCAGGTTTATATGTTCAGGAAGAAATTAAACTGGGTATTAATGGCAAAGATTGGTATTCCGAGTGTATTATTTGTAATTCTTGGCGCGTACCTCAATAATAAAATTAATTTAAAGTATGTTGAACTTGCAATGGGAATATTTCTTGTTGGATTCGCTATAACATTCTTAGTAAAAAAAGATCTGAAATTTAATCCAACAAATTTTAATGCTATTGCGGGTGGTGCAGCAGCGGGTTTTCTTGCAGGCTTAATTGGTACAGGTGGAGCGATAAGAGGTGCAACGCTTACAGCCTTCGATTTAAAGAAAGAAGCTTTTGTTGGAACATCTGCGGGCATTGATTTAGCAGTTGATTTGTCACGTACCATTGTTTATCTTATCAACGGCTATCTCGATAAAAAATATATCTGGTACATCCCTGTTCTTTTTGTATTAGCGTACGCCGGTGCGTGGATTGGCAAGAAGGTATTAAATAAAATTCCCGATCAAATATTTAAAAAAATTGTTCTGGTATTAATCCTTTTAGTGGGCATATTCATGGTCTATGGTTTTATTGCAGGAAAAAAAGTAATTCACTAACTATAAATACACGTTTCATTTGGGGCAGATAATATTAGGAAGTTTATTGTTAAGCGTATTGCACGCGCTCATACCGAGCCATTGGCTTCCTATATTATCTATCGGAAGGAAAGAGAAGTGGTCGTTAAAAGAAATAACTCAAGTCACTTTGCTATGCGGACTTGCACATGCATTAAGTACTATTGGAATAGGTTTAGTATTAGGATTACTTGGCTTGCAATTATCAAATACTATTTCACACTTTTCCCACCTGATAGTTCCTGTAGTATTAATCTTATTAGGGACATATTTTTTATATCAGCATCATCACCATAAACATTTCCACTTAGATCAAATGCCCAAACCAACCGAGAAGCGTTTCAAAATAATATTGGTATTGATAGTTGCTATGTTTTTTTCGCCCTGTTTGGAAATCGAAGCATATTTCCTAATGGCAGGCACTAAAGGATGGTCGTTGGTATTTATTGTGGCATTGCTGTATTTGTGGATCTCCGTAACGGGAATGGTGCTCTGGGTACGGATGGCATATAAAGGAAGTTTAAAGTTGAACTGGCCAGGTTTGGAATATAATTCCGGAATTATTACGGGCATAACACTAATTATTACAGGGGTAATATCATTTTTCATTTCTTAAAAATTTACGGATGTCTGAAATAAAAAAAATAGTCGATGAAGAAGAACACAGCCACAGCGCAAGTGAGGATGGCTTAAGAAAACACATCCCCTTGTTGTTTTCACTAATCATTCTATTCATCATGTTATTACTGCAATATGGTTTTGGTTTTATACCCCCGTTTCCTTACAATCTTATTATCTTTTTAGTTGCATACCTCTTGGCCGCATACCATGTTTTGTATTTGGCATATCGAAAGGCATTGCATTTTGATATTTTCAATGAGTTCTTCCTAATGAGTATAGCAACCATAGGAGCATTTTCTATTAGCTCTTATAGCGAAGGAGTGGCTGTAATGGTTTTTTATTCTATAGGTGAATGGTTTCAGGAATCAGCCGTCAATAAAGCTAAACGAAGTATCAAAGCATTATTAGATATACGCCCGGACAAGGTTACTGTGTTGCGAAACGGCTCAACGGAAGTTATACAGGCAAAAGAATTAAAAGTAGATGAAATCATTCAGCTTAAAGCAGGCGAAAAAATGGCTTTGGATGGATCATTAATCACAGATGTAGGAATATTCAACACTGCAGCGTTGACTGGTGAAAGCAAACCCGATACAATAAGAAAAGGTGAACCGGTTTATGCCGGCATGATCAACCTGGATAAAGTTTCTGAGATCAAAGTAACAGCCTTGTTCAAAGATAGTAAGTTGAGTAAAATCCTAGAGATGGTACAAGACGCCACAGCACGCAAATCACAAACGCAATTATTCATTTCTCGTTTCGCTAAAATATACACCCCAATCGTTTTCGGTCTTGCATTGGCAGTCTGCCTGCTGCCGTATTTTATTGTAAAGGATTATTCTTTTCACGAATGGTTTTATCGCTCGTTAGTGTTTCTGGTGATCAGTTGTCCTTGTGCGTTGGTCGTATCAATACCATTAGGATATTTTGGAGGTATTGGGCTTGCATCTAAAAATGGAATCCTGTTTAAAGGTTCCAACTTTTTGGATGTAATGACGAAGGTAAATGCAGTTGTAATGGATAAGACCGGTACACTAACAAAAGGTGTGTTTAAAGTTCAGAAAGTTGTGACGGTAGAAATGGATGAAAAAGAATTTGTTCAATTAGTTGCTGCTATAGAAAGCCAGTCAACTCATCCAGTTGCAAAAGCCGTTACGGCATACGCTGAAAAAAATGAAACGGTAAAAATTGAAAATGCTGAAGAAATTTCCGGCCATGGATTAAAAGCTATGATAAATGGAAAAACAGTTTTAGCTGGTAACTTAAAATTACTTAGCAAGGAGAATATCAACTATCCTCATGAATTAGATAGCATTGTTGACACGATAGTCGCTGTTGCGGTTGATAATAAATATGTAGGGTATATAACTATTGCCGATGAGATTAAGGAAGATGCCAAACAAGCAATACAAGAAATGCATCAGTTAAATATTAAAACTGTTATGCTATCCGGGGATAAACAAACGGTAGTTAGCGATGTGGCTAATAAATTGGGTATAGACAATGCTTATGGTGATTTACTTCCTGAAGATAAAGTACTGAAAGTACAAGACATAAAGGATCAAGGTATGAATATTGCCTTCGTAGGCGATGGCGTAAACGATGCCCCGGTAGTAGCATTGGCCGACGCAGGAATTGCTATGGGAGGGCTCGGAAGTGATGCGACTATTGAAACTGCAGATATTGTAATTCAGAACGATCAGCCCTCTAAGATTGTATCAGCCATTAAAATTGGTAAGATTACGAAAAGTATTGTTTGGCAGAATATCATTATGGCTATGACTGTAAAAGTTATTGTATTAGGATTAGGTGCAGGAGGCGTCGCTACGCTTTGGGAAGCGGTGATTGCAGATGTTGGAGTTGCTTTGCTCGCGATATTGAATGCAGTTCGGATTCAGCATACTAAGCTTTAATTTCGCGAAAATAATGCTATTGTATTTATTTGAATAGCATAAATACACTTGCAAATTGTAAAACTTTAGCACTTTTTATTAATTTCAAACATACTATAAACTCATTTAAGAGATGCAAAAATATTCAGTCAATCAACAATTAATAGAAACTGTATTATCGTGGGTAAAGTCCGGAGAAATCGCAATTCCTGAAATCCAAAGGCCATTCGTATGGGACAGTTCTAAGGTCAGGGATTTTATGGATAGTTTATATCAAGGATATCCTGTAGGATATGTTATAGCGTGGCGAAATCCTAATATCAGGTTGAAAGACGGAAGTATAAGTGAAGGAAAAAAAATCTTAATTGATGGCCAACAAAGAATTACTGCATTAACTGCAGCAATTCTCGGTGAATATGTCATTAATAAAACTTACCAGCGAGTAAAGATTAAAATTGCCTTCAATCCTATAACAGAAAAATTTGAAGTTCAAAATCCCGCCATTCTAAAAGACAAAACCTGGTTACATGATATTTCAGAAGCTATAAACGGCAGCATTGGTATTTTAAAACTTGTAAGACAATATCTCGAGTTAAATCCAGAAGTCGATGAAAGTGTGGTTGAAAAATCTTTTAGCAATCTCATAAACATTCCGAAAAAACAAATTGGGCTTATTGAGCTTGCACCTGACTTAGACATTGAAACAGTCACAGAAATTTTTATCCGTATTAACTCTAAAGGCGTGGTGTTAAGTCAGGCAGATTTTGCCATGAGTAAAATTGCTGCAAATACTGAATACGATGGAAATACGCTTAGAAAAGCCATTGATTATTTTTGCCATTTAGCAATTGCGCCGGAGTTTTACAAGCATATTGTCGATAATGATAAAGACTTCACACAAACTGAATTTTTCCAAAAGATGCAATGGTTAAAAAATGAGAATGAAGACTTATATGATCCCCAGTATACAGATTTAATCAGAGTAGCATTTACATCTCAATTTAATCGGGGTCGGTTATCAGATCTTGTAAGTTTATTGTCCGGTAGAAATTTTGAAACCAGGACTTTTGAAAGTGATATTGCTGAACAATCTTTTGCAAACTTAAAAAAGGGAGTTCTAAATTTTACTAATGAAACGAATTTTAAAAGGTTTTTGATGATCGTAAAATCTGCAGGCTTTATTTCCCCGGATTTAATACGCTCACAGAATGTTTTGAATTTTGCATACATCGTGTATTTGAAGCTTAGAGAGCACGGTGTGAATTCCGTTAATATTGAATCCTATGTTCGACGTTGGTTAGTGTATTCGATTCTTACAGGTCGATATTCAGGGTCTCCGGAATCAGTTTTTGACTTCGACATAAAACAAATAGCAAATAAACCGTTCAATGATTATTTGAAAGAAAAAGAAGACGGAGAATTGTCAGATGCGTTTTGGAATGCAGCATTACCACAAAGTCTAGATACGTCCGTAGCAAGCAGTCCCTACTTTCATGTGTTCCTCGCATCCCAGGTAAAAGCCAATGACCGCGGATTTTTATCAAGGGATGTCTTGGTTAGCGATCTTATTTCATTAAGAGGCGACATACATCATCTTTTCCCAAAAGATTATTTAAAAAAACATGATCTCGATCGTAGTAAATACAACCAAATCGCTAACTACGTTTATATGCAAACAGAGATCAATATTAAAGTTGGTAACAAACCGCCCAAAGATTATTTTGAAATAGTCACATCTCAGATGTCAGAGAATAATATGCAGCTATCGGGTATCTCTTCTAATGAGCAATTAATTGAAAATTTAAGAATGAATTCTGTTCCAAATGAAATTATGGATATGAATGTTGGCGATTATGAGGAATTCTTGAAGCTACGTAGAAAGCTTATGGCAATGAAAATTAAAGATTATTATTTTTCATTATAACTAATATGTATAGAAAAGGAAATAACAAAAAACGACGGCAATCAAATCTTATAAAAAAAGCTGAAAAGCAGCGGAAAAGACATAAAGAATGGCTAAAGAATAAAAATAAAAATAAATTCAAGTTTAATCCGACGGGCATTTCAAAAGTTCTGATATCTGAATCACAGAAAAGGAAAGAACCTATTCAAGTACCTGCACCAGAAATCTTTTCATTAATTATTAAGCCCGAGGAAGTTTTGAATTTTTTCTCTGTTGTCCACAAGTATTTGCTAAAAAAAGCAGAAGTCGCACTTGATTTTTCTAACATATCTAAAGTTACCCCTGATGCTTTAGTTTTATTAATAGCAAAAATAAATAATGCTAAATTTTGTAATGGTACACGTATATATGGCAATAAACCTTTAAAACCTGAAATCGATGAAATTTTTAGACAATCAGGCTTCTACAAGTTGATTAGAATAGAAAAAACTCAACCAGAACAAGGATTATTGCATACTATGAAAAATACTATAGTCGATACTCAGGTTGCAGTTGAAGCAAGGAAGTTGACTGCAAGCAAAACTTTCGGTAATGACAACAAAATAAGGCCCTTATACAGAACTTTAATAGAATGTATGGCTAATACTACAAAACATGCTAAAGGTGCAAATTATAGGAACGAAACTTGGTGGATGATTGTTTTAAATAATCGAACAACAAAAATCACATCATTTTCGTTTATAGACACGGGAGTAGGTATTTTCAAGAGTACTAAAATGAAAACTTTAACTAAATTTGCAATCAAAATCGGCTTAAGAAGTAATATAACTATACTTAAGGATTTAGTAGAAGGTAAAATACAATCTAGTACCGGATTGCCTTACAGAGGAAAAGGTTTACCCAAAATATATAAGGACTATACGAATGGGGACCTCCATAACTTACATATCATTTCAAATAACGTTTATGCCAATTTCAAAGAAAATATTTTTGTCGAATTAGATAACCCTTTGAACGGTACATTTTTTTATTGGGAGATTTTACCTTCAAATAACTAACAATACGGCCATGACAGCAACAATTGAAAAAATAATTATTTCAAAAGATTTTATCGAAGCTCCTGGAGCAAGAAATATTGATGAAGGAAAACATTCAGGAGAAGCATTTCTTAAAAAGTTATTATTGCCAAAATTTGAAAAAGCATTAAAAGAGAATACTATTCTTTTAATTGATTTGGATAATACAGAAGGATATGCTACATCTTTTTTAGAAGAAGCATTCGGCGGTCTCGCAAGAATATATGGTTCAGAAAAAGTATTATCCCACATAGATTTGAAGACAGAAGATGAACCGTTATTGAAAGATGAAATAGAGATGTATATCCTAGATGCTAAGCCATTATGAAATTTATCAGGATTTACAAAGTTCAAATTCTCTCAATTTTAGTTGGAGTTATAATTGGACTTTTAGTAAATCATCTTTTTAAAATCAATTTTGAAGACAAGGTAAATCCAGTAGATTTTGCAAACTTGTTTGTTACCTTAATTTTAGCTATCGTAATTGCATTTTATGTCGAACCTTCAAATGAAAGCGTAAGGGTTGAAAAAGATCTACTAATAGAACAATTAAAAGATTTAAAAAGTAGCGTAAAAGACATTCATTCGCTATTTGTTTTATTTTATGATGAAGCACCCTTACAAAATGTAAACAAACAAAAGTTTATCACATCTTTCAGAAGCACTTCAAACCAGCTGGACTTATTTATTAACCAAATGAATCATTGTAATAATAATCTTAGTGCAGTTGAGGAAACTGAACTAAAAAATACATTCTTTCGATACAAGAAAACGTTAACAGGTGGAAACTTCAATTCTCTCACATTTACATTTTCATCTGCCTCAGAAGTTAAATATGAAACATTATATCTTAATCTAACAAAAAAGATCAATCATTTAATCCTTGATATTAATAAATCTTAGGTTCAGCAATGTTTCCCATATGCTTCCCACAAAACTAAAAAAGCCAGCTAATTAGCTGACTTTCAATTTGTTATATGTAAATTTGTGACCCCGCACGGGATCGAACCGTGGACCCGATGATTAAGAGTCATCTGCTCTACCAGCTGAGCTACGAAGTCATTAGACCGCAAAAATACATTTTTTTTCCTTTCAAAAAAATCAAAAATTGAAGGCGGCGATTCCACTTGTATCCGTTAAGGATTTAATAAAAGAAATAATATCTTTTTTGTCTTGCTTGGAAAGATTCAGTTTATCCGCCGGAAGCGTTTGGTTCGGCACATCCAGACCCAGACCGGCTCCTCCTCCGTGGTTATAAAATTCGATCACCTCATCCAGCGTTTTAAATCCGCCGTTGTGCATGTACGGTGCTGTCAGATCGGAATTTCGAACTGTTGGCACTTTAAAAGCAAATTTGAACGGTTCATACTCGAAATTTTTGAAGCGTCCGATATCATCATCTAAAACCGGGTGCAGCGTATCGAAGACTTTTGTAGTACCCAACACTTCCGACTCCATGTTTCCGTAAAACGGAGGTGACGTACTGAAGAACGTCGGCGCGAAATGACACGAGCCACATTGCGCTTTCCCCATAAATAAATTAAATCCACGTTTTACAGAAGGATCGATCGTCGTTGTTTGTCCGCGCATATATTTATCAAAGGGCGAATTCAATTGAATAAACTTTCGCTCAAAATCTGCAATACAAGTATTAATGCCGTAAATCGAGATCGCATCATTTTTATATTCCGGAAATGCATCTGCAAACAAATGCACGTATTGCGAATCTGCTTTTATTCTTTTCAATACAACTTCATAGCTGCAGTTAAATTCATGTGGATTAACCATCACATGATCCACCTGTGTTTCGAGTGAAGTAGCGGAGAAGTCATAAAAATAAGCCGCTTGCAGCGCAGCGTTTAAAATCGTTGGTGTATTGCGCTTTTGAAATTCACCTGGCTTGTTGGTGATGGCGGTTGGCAATTTATCCGCAAATGCATTCGCAGGCTGGTGGCAATTGGCACAACTCATACTTTCATCCACCGACAAACGCTTATCAAAAAATAATTTTCTTCCTAACTCCGCATACAGCGGGTTGTTCTTATAATATTTATCCTGTGCGTAAAATTTCGCATTCAGGAAATTGATATCGTAAAGCGTTTTCGCTTGTACATTTACCGCTCGAAATAGTTGATTGGATGATTCGAGATATGGAATCGATAATTCCTGTTGAAAATCATACAACTCTTTTGTGATCGGCTGGAGATAATTTTTTATGAAGACTAGACGATCAAGTGAATTAAAATCTTTTGAATCTAAATAAGTGGCACCGTCGGTTAGTTTTTTTGAAAGCACCGAATAATTTTCACTATTCTTCTCCCCTTTATAAAAAGACAGAACCGTATTGATCGATTGAAACGCACTTTTTATTTCTTCGACATTATTCCTTCCCTTGGGCGAATCGAATGAAACAAGGCCTAAGGCCTCTATGCGGATCAGATCAAAACGGATCGCTTCAAAGACGTAAGTATCCTTGAGTTGGGAATCTTTCAACAATAAATAAAACGAGAGTGTGCGGTATTTTAATTGTTTTGTGAGAAACACAATGCGCGCATAATCGATACTATCATTGTACAATTCCGATTCGATTACCTGCAATCCTTCCGGTTTCGCATTTGGGTTATAACCTTCATCCATTTCGATCGCGTTCACACCGTTGAAAAACGGGTAACGCATATTGTCGATATACTCTAGTAAAAATTCAAAGCGTTTAAAATCGACGCGCGCCTTTTTGAAACGGCTGATCAAAATTTTCCGATCTGAATTTTGTTGCGAAAGCGTCTGAAAAGTATCCAGCTGAGATTGAAATGCTTTTACTTTCTCCAGGCAATAGAATTTCGTTTCTTCGAGCGCAGTTTTCTTCTCTGTAAACGCACTTATCAAACTCACTACACAAATACATAAAAGTATCATAACAATAACTAACTTTTTATTTTTCGGGATGTGTAGCAATTGAAGTAAATTCGATCTCAAATTTACAATTATCTTACTCATTAATTACGATGCACAGTAGATTTAACCCAGTGTGGATGATCCTTCCACTTCTTATTATACTATTCATAGATGTGTACGTTTTCCAGGCTGTCCGCGCTTCTTTTTCCGGAAGCAAAACCTCCACGCAGCGCACGGCGTATATCGTTTACTGGATCCTTTCATCCTTCACCTACCTCGCGTTAATTATTTTTTTTATGCGAGGATTTATGAACTGGCACGGGTGGAGCAAGAACATTTTAGTTGGAATTGCACAAACCGTTTTGATCGGTAAAATTTTTGTGCTGCCTTTTTTGTTAATAGATGATGTGCTTCGAGTATTCAGATGGATCGCGAGTTTGTTCAGTTCACATGCAGCTGATACTGCACAACAAGCCGGAATTTCGCGCCTTCAATTTCTAAACCGTGCAGGCCTGATCATCGGTTCCTTTACGTTCGGCGCATTTTTCTACGGAATTCTGCGAGGCGGGTACAATTATAAAACGGTTCGCATTAAATTACCGGTAAAAGATCTTCCCGACGAATTCATCAATACAAAAATTGTACAGGTCTCGGATTTTCATATCGGAAGCTTTGCAGATGCAACACCTGTTCAAACAATTGTCGATCTCATCAATAAAGAAAATGCCGACATCGTTTTCTTTACCGGCGACTTAGTGAATTCGATTGCTACAGAAGTAGAACCATACATCGATATTCTCAAAAGAATTCAAACGAAAACAAAAGTCTATTCCATTTTAGGAAATCACGACTATGGAATGTATGTGCAATGGGATACGGAAAAAGACATGCATGACAATTTCCGCAAGCTCGTGCACATCCAGCGGAATCAATTGGGTTGGGATTTGTTGATGGATGAAAATCGTATTCTCGAAAAAAATGGAAAAAAACTGGCGGTTATCGGTGTTCAGTATATTGGCAACTTTACGCATAAACCGGTTGGCGACCTTAAAAAGGCGTATGCCGGAGCAGAAGACGCCGATGTTCAACTACTGCTTTCCCACGACCCCAAGCACTGGGATCAGGAAGTTTCTGTAAATCCTATCTATAAAAATATACATCACACCTTTGCAGGACATACCCATGGCTTCCAGTTTGGGGTCGAAGTTCCGAGTATCGGATTGAAGTGGAGCCCTGCACAATATGTATTTCCGCACTGGGCCGGCTTGTATCGTGAAAACGATCAGCATTTGTATGTAAACCGTGGCATTGGCTTTATCGGCTACCCGGGACGAGTCGGAATTCCACCTGAGCTTACTGTTTTTCAGCTGGTTAAGGCATAAAAAAAGCTGACTTTTGATAAAGTCAGCTTTTGTTTGTCGAAGGGGCTTTTTCTTGTTTCCAAACCGGGAGGGGAATGTTCCTGATTCAGAGTTGGGGGATTCTTATGTTCCTGGACTATAGGTTGGGTTTTTATGTTTTTAGACCAGGATCGGTTGTTATGTCTCTAACTTGGTTTCTTATATTTTAGCGCCTTCCGACACCATCTTCTGTGATAATCATTTTCTTGTGTGAACTCACGCGTACGGGTTGCATTTGTGGCCACTGCTGATTTGTTTTCATCGCGTACTCTTGTTCTTGTCTTACAATGTCGCGGATAATTTTTCTGAGTTTTTTCATTTTGTGTTTCTTTTGTTGATGTAAAGGTATGTCAGCAATTTTCGGTAGCAAAAAGCACGTAGAAGGCAAATGTGACATTCTTATTTCACATTTGTGGAAAGATGGCTGCATATTATATGGCTGTTTACTATGATATTGTACCCTGTACCCTCTTAAAAACTGTACATGGAGAATCTTAAAGAGCTTGTTGGCATCATTAACAAGCGGAAACTCAGTCAAATAGAAGTATTTGACAAGTCGCTAATCAGCCGTAAAGACACCCTTTTTTCCAAGCTTTATGATGGCATTGCCAGCGGCGCCATTCATTCAGATGAAGATGCACTGGAGTATTTATATGGATCGGGTAAGGAATCCGCCAACTACAGGAAGCTGAAATCAAGGTTTAAAACCCGTCTTTTAAATACACTTTATTTTATTGACATCAACAATTCGGAAAAGGATACGAGCAAGAAAGCCTATTTCGATTGTGTAAACCGGCTTTACCTCAGCAATATATTATTGAGATATGCTGAAAACCGGAATGCTTCTATTCAATTGATCCTTGAAACATATGGATTGGCGAAGAAGAATAATTTCTTCGATATCCTTAAAGAATATTCTTATAAGCTCCTTGTATATTATGGTATGACCGGTGATGAGAAGAAATACAAGGAGGAATATGAATCTTATTTGCGATATACGAAGGAAAATGATTTAGAACAGAAAGCACAGATCATTTCTACGCGTGTGCTGCTGGCAGTTCATTATACCAAGAAAAACAGAACGCAAACGATCGAAGAGATCAGGGAATTTAAAGACGAGATCCAGCAATTGCAGCGTGAATCTAAATCACTCGTGATCTTCTTTATGGCTACCCGCATCCAGCTTTTTTATTACGAATTGATGGGTGATATCGAAAATATCACTAAGACGTGCGACAAATATCTAAATGAATATAAAAACCATTATACGTCGATCTTCTCCAACGGCTATCTCAATACGATTAATATCTACAAATTGAAATCGCTGTTTGACCTGAGAGAAAGCGAAGCATCGCTCAAATTGATCGAAGATATCTTACCGGCAGCAAGAGGTGTGAGCTATCTTGCGGTGAAGGAATTTGAAATGAAAACCTTACTGAACACGCATCAAACACAGCGCGCGCGCGAAGTATTGGTACACATCCACCAAAACCCGGTCTATAAAAATGCGAATGCCGCGTTGAAGGAAAGATGGTTTATCTATAATGCCTATCTCGAATTTCTCGACAATTATTTACAAAACGGGAATTATAAGTTCAGCCTTGCAAAATTCGGAAATGATATCCCGATCACCTCGCAGGATAAATCCGGTTTTAATTTAGCGGCGAGAATCCTGACCATCATTTTCCATGTTGGGCGCAACGATCTCGATAATGCCATGCAGCATATTGAAGCATTAAAAGTATACCAGGCGCGCTATTTAAAAGATGCGAGCAATACACGCAGCAATTTATTCATTAAGCTGCTTTGTACCATGGAGAAAAAAAGCTTCAATTATAAAGAATTAAAACAGTTGAAAGATTATACCGCACTCAAAGAAGGCTATAAACATCAGACTGTACACGAAAGCGAGATCATCTTCTATGATGTACTTTGGGATATGCTATCCGATGTTTTAAAGAGAAACGCACTTCAGTCTGTTGGAGTGATGGTGAAATAAATTTTACCACATAGTCACATAGAACACATAGTTATTTGCACCGAGAAAGCGAGACGCAAACACATATCGTCATCCTGAACTCGTTTCAGGATCTTCTAGAAATTTTATTGCAAGTTGATTTATTAGTGGGAAGCTGAGTTATTATGGCTCTATACAAAATAAAAACAGGCAAGCTTTGCACTCTCCTGACCCTTTAACAATAAAAAGATTGAAACCTTATAAAATAAAAAACGGGCAAGCTTTGCACTTACTCCTGATCCTTTAACAATAAAAAGATTGAAACCTTATAAAATAAAAAACGGGCAAGCTTTGCACTTACTCCTGATCCTTTAACAATAAAAAGATTGAAACCTTATAAAATAAAAAACGGGCAAGCTTTGCACTTACCCGTCAGACCCTAAAGTCTAGAAACATAAAAACCCTACGACAAAAATAACAATGGATTGCAATTCTCCAAACTTTTTAAAAAATATTTTTTACCCAAAAAATGTTATTAAAAAGAAAAGTGTGGATAAGTGCCTGAACAGCACCTTATAAGGAAGGAAAAATATAAAATAAGAAAACTAATTTATTGAAAATTAATGGAATGCAAACTGGTTCATCATCGAGAACAAGTCTTCCTTAAAATTGGTGGTTTTACGCGGGAGGAACTTATAAAGTTTACAATCTTCATCTACAGCGATGTTACGAAGTTGCAAATGCTGGTTGATAAATTGCATCTCTAGTTCCGGGATAAGATCCTTAAAGGTGAGCGCAATATCCATAATGGAGAGATTCTGGTCGACCAGGTTGTAGATACCCGGCGGCACATTCAGAAAAGGAATTTGCGTGATGTGCGCCGCTGCCTTGTCGACATTGATGAACGAACGGATCTGCTGGCCGTCGCCGTGAATAGATATCTTCTTTAAAAAATTCGCTTCAAAAGCGAAGAGATTGATGACCGCATCAAAGCGCATACTCTGGTTAAAACCGTATACATTTCCTAAACGGACAATATAGGTATCGCGATCCTTCGTCAATCGCTCTACGAACGCTTCACCACGCATCTTTGATATACCGTAGTTCGTACGAGGATTAAGTTTAGTATTTTCCGTGATGAGTTTTCCTTTACCCGAAGAACCATATACCGACAAGCTGCTCACGTGAATGAATTTCTTCACATCGCTCTCCTCTATCGCATAGGTCAACTCTGCCGTCCCCCAGTGATTGATCTGCTCATATAAATGCGGATCAGTTTCTGCATAGGGCGATGCAATCTTTGCTGCGAGATTGAACACTACATCCACGCCCTGCAATTCCTTTTTCAGTTTGCGCGTGTCCAGGATATCACCGTGTACAAAACGAATGTTGTCGCCGCCGATACACGTACACAAAAAGAAATTATAAACACCCTTGCTTAAATTGTCATACACAATAATTTCCTTGATCTTCGGAATCGTCACCAGTTTTTTCACCAGTTCCGTTCCGAGATACCCGGCTCCTCCTGTAATTAATACTTTCATTCGTTGCTTACTTTATCAGTTCTGTATGCAGTCCGCATTCTGTTTTGTTCAATCCAAACCAGCGCGCCATTCGCTCATCTCCCATTTGAGAAACATCGATCTTTCGCGTGCACGGCTCGCATCCAATACTTGTATATCCTTCCTTATCCAGCGGATGATGTGGAATATCGTAGTCCTTGATATATTGCCAGATCATTTGTTTTGTCCAGTGTAACATCGGATGATAGCGCAGTGCTCCTTGCGGCGTTGGCTGTTCTTCCTTCATCTTCGCACGATTCGCATTCTGATCAGCACGCACACCGTTGATCCAAATGTCAAAAGAATGCAGGATCGGCTCCATGGGTGCCACTTTGTTCAAATGACAGCAAAAATCAGGATCGGAAGTAAAAAGCAATCTTCCGTTCGCATCCTTCTGCATGTTTCGTGGAGTAGACGATTTCACGTCGATCACTTTCAATCCAAACAATTTTGCGATCTCGTCTTTGTATTCGATCGTCTGAGGAAATAAATATCCCGTGTTCAAAAAATAAACAGGAATTTCCTTATCGATTTGTGATAGAATATGCAACATAGGAATGGAATGGGTTTGAAAGGAAGAGCCGGCAAACATCGTTTTGCCTTCCTTCTTATACCCCTTTATCTTATGACGAATTGCTTCAATATCCGATTGGAAACTCATAGAATAAAAATAGAACCTTAACGAGAATGAGTAAGGTACTAAAATATTAATAAATCATTAGAAAATCCAATGAGCTGATAATCGTTATCAATCGCCGTAGCGTACATAAGAACCTTCAGGATTATCGACTCCGCTTAAGCCACACGATGATTTATCCGACAATACTTTTAGCTTGATCGTGCTCAATCCTTTCACCGTAAACTGCAACTTACAATCCTTCATCGTTTCGGATCCCGAGAAAATATAGACCTTTCCGTCTATGCTTTGCGCTTTTCCTGAAACTGTTGTTGTATGATGATCGGGAGCGCCGGAATCAAACTCGAGACTAAAATCCAATTCACTTTTTAAGATTTTATCGACATTCAGATCACCGCGAGGAAGATCTGCTTTAGCAATGCCGGCTTTATTGGCAACCACTAATATATAGGAGCCGCCGGTTCGGGCACCCGTTGTTTGGGCCACAGCCAGCATCGATAACAATATCAATACGACTGTAATGAATTTCTTTTTCATTGTATCCGTTTTGATATTAACAAGATACGATAATGTTAGTTTATTCATTGGTCCATCCTTAACAATCGGAACTGAATAAAGGCGGAAAATGTTTACATTTATTCAAACAAAAAATCAAAATTATGAACAAGCGTTTTTTTTATCTCTTATTGATACTTTCAAGCACATTCTTTTTACAAGGCTGCTCGTACAACACCTTGGTTTCTTATGACGAGGCATCCAAAAAAGCCTGGGCAGATGTAGAAGCTGCATATCAACGCCGCGCAGACCTGATCGGCAATCTTGTTGAAACCGTAAAAGGCGAAGCAAAATTTGAGCAATCTACATTAACGGCTGTTATTGAGGCGCGTTCAAAAGCCACATCCATTCAGTTAAACGCGGATCAGCTAACGCCGGAAAATATTGAAAAATTCCAGGCCGCTCAAGCTCAGCTCAGCGGCGCGTTCTCTAAACTGCTTGCCGTTGCAGAAAATTATCCCGATCTTAAAACAAATGCGCAATTCGGTGAATTGATGAACGAAGAAGAACGTACTGAAAATCGAATCAACATTGCGCGACGCGATTACAACGACGCCGTACAAACGTACAACACGAAGGTTCGCTCCTTCCCTGCTAATATTACTGCCGGCATTTTCAAATTCAAAACGCGCGAGCCATTTAAAGCTGATCCGGGAACTGAGAAAGCGCCACAAGTCAAATTCTAAAATGGCTTCGGTTCAGGATTTTTTTTCGGAAACAGAAAAGCATGCGATCGTTGATGCGATACGCAAGGTTGAAATGTATACGACCGGTGAGATCCGTGTTCACCTCGATGAAAAATGTGAGAAAGAAGCTTATGATCGGACCGTAGAATTATTTCACTTATTAAAAATGGATAAGACTCCTTTTCGCAACGCGGTGCTGGTCTTTATTGCCGTAAAGGATAAAAAATTTGCAGTGATCGGTGATGAAGCATTGCATAATAAAGTGAGCAAAGATTTCTGGAAAAAAGTGGGCGATAAACTTGCCGAAGATTTTAGCAACTCGCGTTTTGGAAATGGTGTGTTACATGCGATCGACACGATTGGAGAAATGCTTATCAAACACTTTCCAAATATTGATGAATTAGACAGAAATGAATTACCCGATGACATCTCCTTTTCATAAACTGTTTTTGATATTACTTTTGCTGCCGACCCTATTGTTCGCGCAGGCGGGAGATGACAAAGGCATTCCCGACGCTCCCAATCCGCCGAGATTGGTGAATGACTTTGCCGGAATGATGAGTGCAGATAACCGCGCACGCCTTGAAAAAAAATTGGTCGATTATAATGATTCCACATCTAACCAAATTACAATAGTTATTGTTGAATCCATCGGTGATTATAGTGTAGAGGATTATGCCCTCCGCCTTGGAAGAAAATGGGGCATTGGCCAAGAAAAAAAGAACAACGGAATTTTAATAACCGTTGCGAAGGATGAACGAAAGGTAGATATAGAAGTAGGTTACGGATTGGAAGGACATGTTACGGATTACGATTCCAAGCATATTATCGATGAGTTGATCGTACCCGCATTCAAGCAAAGTAATTATTACGAAGGATTAGATCTTGCTACAAACCGGTTGATCGGTTTAATGCAGGGTGCATTTACTTCGGGAAAACCTATAAAGGAAGATGGGATACCAACATGGGCAATTATACTCATCATTATCATCATCTTTATCATTATTATCTCTGCGCGAAAAAACCGCGGCTCCGGCTTTACAGGCGGCAGCGGAGGATGGATCTTTACAGGCGGCGGCTTTGGTGGTTTCAGTGGTGGTGGCTCTTGGGGCGGCGGAGGTGGTGGCGGATTCGGCGGCTTTGGTGGCGGAAGCTTTGGCGGTGGCGGCAGTTCAGGAAGTTGGTGATAAAAAATCTTAATTTAATTATTACATCTTCGCGATTTGATACATTTGCATTTCAATTAATAACTATGCGTAAAATTGTTTTTGGTCTATTCTTATCTGTACTTCTCTTCGCTTCGTGCAGTCATGAAAAAAAATCGATCGAGTTTAAAAAGATGGCGAATATCGATCTTGGAAATTTATCACATGAAACTGCTACACTTCATGGAACTGCGGTTTTCATGAATTTTTCTGACCAGGAATACGAATTAAAAGACATGGTGCTTGATTTTACGATCGATGGAAAAGATATCGGCACCGTTGTTACCAAGACAAAGAAAATCATTCAACCGAATTCAGAATTTTCCGTTCCGATCAATTATACCTATGAAACTACGTCTTTTATTAAGGAAGGTGATGAACCTGCAAAATCTTATGCAGTAGAATTATTAGGAGATCTTACATCAAAGGATGCTAAGGGAAATGAATTAGGCACTTCTGTAAAATATGCTACTACCTATGATAATCTCACTGGAAAAGAAAAGCGTATTCAAAAACGGGAAGAGCGCAGGGAAAGAAGACGACAAAAGAACGATTAATGAAACCCATGCTAGCCTGGATTATTTTTTCATTCTTCTTTCTTTCTGTAAAAGCTGAAGACAACGATCCCTATCTCGTCAAAACAAAAAATTTTCACGTCGATCATTTTTCTTTAAAGCAGATCGATCTCGGAATTACCGGCGTGATCTACAATCCTTATAAAGTAAAAGTCAAGATCGAAGAGATCGTGATCGATGTTTTTATCGGCGATAAAAAACTCGGCACCATCACGCAAGCGGCGGATGAAGTGAAAATTCGCAAAGAAAGTGCATTTGATCTGCCCCTTGGACTCGCCGTAAAAACAGGGCCCACTTTAAAAACCGTTTTTACAGAAGGCGCAAAGATGGCGCTTGCAGCTAAGCGTGTCCGCGCAGATTTCAAAGGCTACGTAAAAATTCGCGCACTCGGATTTGTTCCGGTATTTGTGAAGATCGAGCAGAGCGAATATTTTACATTGAAAGACCTGATCGATTCCGGAAAAGAAAAGCCGACGGAGATCGAAACCAAGGATCCACAGTTAACCAAACCTTAAGGTTGATATGATGTTTGTCATAAAAAGACTGTGGCTTTATTCGTAATTTTGCGCCGATGTCATCATTAAAATCCATAGTACTTTGCCGCTGCCCGAAATGCCACGAAGGAAAGATCTTTATCGATCCGAATCCATATCACATCAAGAACATCAGCAAAATGGAAAAGCGCTGCCCGAAATGCGGCTTCGATCTCGAAAATGAAACAGGTTTTCATTTTTTGTCGATGTACATGAGCTATATCCTGAGTACCGGTTTTTCATTCGCTTTCATTATTCCATGTACTTTCATCTTCGGCATCGACTGGATACCTCATCTATTAGTGATCAACGCACTGACATTAATTATACTTTGGCCGTTGATCTTCCGTTGGGCGCGCATGATCAGCTTGTGGGCAACGGTTAAATGGAATTTCAACTAACTCTTCTCAAAACATTTCCATCAAGGCTAAAACGATATAATTTGTACCTTAGCGAGAATGAAAGCATCAGCTTCGTTGTTTAAAAATTTCACTTCGCTTTTCAGCGGATTGCTGTTCGTACAGATCATCAATTTCCTTTTCTCCCTTGTTCTTCCAAAATATTTTACTCCGGAAGCCTTTGCCGAATTCGGAATTTTCACTTCGATGGTATTTATCCTGGCGGAGATCGTCAACGCGAGACTGGATATCGCGGTGATGCTTGGAAAAGACGAGCATGAAACAAAGAAGATCGTCAACGCTGCGTTCACCAATGCGGTTATCCTTTTTGCAATATTACAACTGGTTTGCATACCTGTTTATTTTCTCTACAGCAAGATCTATATCTTCTTTCCGTTAACGATCTTGTTATACGGCATTCATCAACCTACGTTAGTTTACCTTAATAAAAAAGGAAATTACAAAGCAATCAACACCTTTCGGTTCATACAAGTGATCACTACTTCTACAGTAACACTTGCACTTGGAATGGAAAACATTACTCACGCGTTGATCTATGGTTTCATTATTGGATTGTTGTTATCGACGATGTATCTCTACAAATTCGTTCAGCCGAAATTCAACATCCCGGTCTTAAGAGAAATTATCAAGGAATACGATCAGTTTCCGAAATATGGGACATGGTCGTCGCTGTTGAATAACATCTCACGCAATAGTCTTCCTGTCCTCCTGTCGCAATTCTTTTCCAGGCAAATGGTTGGTTATTACTCCTACGCGACTCGATTGTTGAATGCACCAACAGGAATGTATACCTCTGCATTGGGGCAAGTATATTTTAAAACAGCAAGCGAACAAGATCGCGAAACACTAAAAGCATCGACCAGAAAAATCACGAACCTGACATTTTTTACAGCACTGCTTCCATCTGTCATTATTTTGATCTTTGGAAAACAATTATTCTTTTTATTATTCAGTGGCAGCTGGCTAGAAGCAGGTGTCGTGAGCCAATACCTTATTTTATGGTATTTCATCGGCGTGATAGCCTCTCCTATTTCCTGCCTGCTTGATTTGAAAAACAAATTACAATTTGAGTTCCGTTACAATCTTGTTTTATTTCTATTGAGAATTATTTCCATCGGTATTGGCGGATTGTCGCATAATTTTTATTTGTCCATCCTTCTATTTTCGATCTCGGGAATTATTCTAAACCTGTATCTCCTGTACTATATTCATTTCGTGCTTTTGGAAGAATGAAGATCAAACTGACATATGATTGCTATCATCGCTGGTATACCAAAGGAGGTATTTCTGTTATCGGTTCCGCTTTTTTTATTGATGAATTTTTAAGGGAAGAAAAACTCTGCTGGTATTTTTCAGAATGCGTCGATGAAAACATGTTTGCAGAAAAACTTAAAAACTTGACCGGTCATTTTTCAGTCGTTATCGATAAAAATGAAGAGACGTTCATAGCCGTCGATCGTATTCGTACATTTGGATTATTCATCCATCAAAATGAATTATCCGTTTCTGATAATATGAATGGTGGTGAATGGAATGAAAAACAAACACCTGTTTTCAAGAAGATCTATTGCACAGCCGACAATGAAACGCTGATCAAAGACTATGCTCAACTTTGCGGCGGAGAATATGCTGTTATCGATCTAAAAAATAAAGTTTATTCTATAAAGCCCTATTATCGCCATGTGAGCCGAGATGATTTTGAGGATTCAATAGACGAGACAGAATCCAATATGATCGACCGGGCGATTCAATATGCGAACGGCAGAAAAATTTTAGTCCCTCTCTCGGGTGGATATGATTCAAGATATTTATTGGCTTTATTAAAAGAAAGAAATTATCCGGATATCGAATGTTTCACTTACGGGCGCAAGGACAGTCATGAAGTATTGATTGCGAAGAACGCCGCCGAAAAGCTCAACGTAAAATGGAATTTTATTGAATATACCGATGATTTGCTGCAGTATTTTTTCGGAGAAAAATGGAAAGAATACTCGTCGCTGAACCATCGTTACACTTCCCTTCCGCATGAACAGGATTTCTTTGCATTACTTTGGATGCAGCAAAAAGAAATGCTTACGAAGGATACAGTTATCATGAACGGCTTCTGCCAGGATATACATGCAGGCAGCTTTATTGAAAACGTTCACAAATTCGATCTTCAAAAATTTATTCAATACAAGCATGATATTCGCCTCATCGTTTCGCAATATGAGAATTCATGGAACGGTTACCAGGAATGGCTCATAAAAAACCGGCTTTCAAAATTCATTGTGAACTCGGTTCACGTGTACGAATTCTTCGGATTAGACTTTTATCTGCCCTTCTGGGATAAAGACTGGAATGATCTTTGGTATCAATTTCCCATGGAACAACGCGAACAACAGCATTTCTACATCGATTATTTGTTCCAGGGTATTTTCAAACGCAACGGCATCGATTTCCGCAAGCCGGTTGATTATTTTTCATCCGTAAAAAAAATTGCGAAGATACTGTTGCCGAAAGTTCTGAAGGAACAATGGCAGCAACAAGTTAATAAAGACAAAGAAAGAGACCCCAACAACACGCTCTATTTATATGAAAGAATTTATGACCAATTGAAAACAAAACCTGCTTTAAAAGATTATAAGATAAATAATATCCATGCTTTATATTTGCTGGAGCAACTGCAAGTATCACCACAATAAAAAATACACTATGAAAAAGCTGATCTTTTTATTTATTCCATTAATATTGTTAGCCTTTGCGTGTGCGCACGGAAAAAAATCAATGAAATCTGCAAAACTGACCACACTCTCTAAAGACGGAATTACGCTTACGGAATTATATTCTCCTGAAACTTTTTCTACTGCTACGTTAAGGCAGAATTTTTCTTCCAGCGGGCAAGATCTCGACAGCAATAAAATGAATATTGATTATACCGTAACTAACTATGAGCTCGGGAAGCAAACAGAGATGACCGGTGTCAAAACGTGCGCGAACTCCGCCAAAGGCCAGCACATCCACAATATCATCGATAACGAACCCTATACTGCGATCTATGACCCGAAAGCTACTGTAAAAACAGGCACTGACGGAATGCATTATATGTTGTCCTTCCTGTCGCGTTCCTATCATGAAAGCATCAAACATAAAAATGCATATGTGCTCACGACAGTAATCACAGGCAAATCGAGATATACTGCGCGATATGCAAAACCAGACCTCAGTAAACCAATGTTGTTTTACAGTCGTCCAAAAGGCGAATATAAAAATAGTGAAACCGATGCCGTGCTGCTCGATTTTTATTTAGTGAATTGTGATCTGTCCAAAACCGGCTATTCCGTATTAGCAGAGATCAACGGCACAAAATTCAAGCTGACCAAATGGTGCGGTTATTTTATGGAAGGTTTGCCAATGGGCGAAAATACCGTAAAACTTACATTACTGGATATCGATGGCAAGCAAGTCAATAGTCCATTCAGTTCCGCCGAACGCAAATTCACCCTGAAAAAAGAATAATTGATGTAGAACAATTTAAAATTTTTAATATGCGTCTTAACCGAGACGCATTTTTTGTTTTAAATATATTGATAATTGATAATTCGTTCATTTTCATTTGACTATTGTCAATGAACATGGGAATTATGTAACAAAAAGTGGGAATTATATAAACAGGATTTTTTAGGAAATTTCACATTTGAGAAAACCATTTGCCCTTGAATGTCAAGAAATATTCAGCTGATTCCTATGCTCATCAAAAAGAAGTACTTCGAAAAATCGACAACGTGTCTGACAGGGTTATGGATAGCATTTCAGCCATCTTTAAGCCTGTCTATTATCCCCGGCAAACCGTTTTCTTAAAGGGTGATCACAAAAGAGAATTTTTATTTTTCCTTCATAAAGGCCTTGTCCGGCTATACTATAAAAAAGCCGGTAAGGAGATCAATGAATCGTTTGAAACCGAAGGTTCCTTTTTTGGTTTCGATTATACGCGTACTGCCGACCACGACATGCACCATTATATGGAAACGCTGGAAGATACATGGATGCTGGCAGCAAAGCTCTCCGATCTCGAGGAATTGATGCGAATGAACCCACAAGTAGAACACCTGGCCCGTATTTTTCTAGAACGCAAATATGTACGCCTGAGCAAGCATATGCTCGAAATAAAATCGCTCACTGCAAAGGAACGTTATAAGAGCTTTATGGATAATTATCCGAAACTCGCGCAGCGATTGCCGATGAAACACATTGCAAATTACCTGGGAGTGAAGGGAGAAACGATCAGCCGCATACGTGCGAACTATCCCTGATCTTCAAAATACTTCAATGCCAGCTCATAACTTTTCAAGCCAAAGCCAACGATCACCCCTTTTGAAACGGGTGAGATGTAAGAATGATGGCGAAATTCTTCCCGCGAGAAAGTATTGCTGATATGCACTTCTACCACCGGTGTTTTGATTGCACGGACTGCATCCGCTAGGGCAATAGAAGTATGTGTGTAACCGGCTGCATTCAAAATGATGCCATCATATGAAAAGCCGGCTTCGTGGATCTTCGTGATCAACTCTCCTTCTATATTGCTTTGGTAATAGCTGATGTCGAGATGGCTGTATTTCGATTTTATTTGCGACAGAAAATTTTCAAACGTTTCAGAACCGTATACCGTTGGCTCACGCTTACCCAGCAAATTCAGGTTCGGGCCGTTGATGATGATGATCTTCTTCATGATGTATAAAGATATAAAAAATTTATTTTGAAAGAAGAACTTCACCCGTAACGCTTACATTTGAGACGCGTGAACTGGAATCACTACATAAAAAATTTTGAGGCGTATTTGAAGATCGAGAAGTCGCTGTCGCAAAACTCTGTGGATGCCTACATGCACGATGTTCATTTATTACAGCAATATCTTGACATCGAAAAGAAAAATGCAACTCCGGAAGATCTCACGTTAAACGATCTCGAACATTTTATTGCTCACTTGCACGATCTCGGACTGAGCGATCGAAGCCAGGCGCGTATCATCTCGGGGTTGAAAGCTTTTTATAAATATTTGATCACCGACGATTATATAAAAGAAGATCCGACGACTTTACTCGAAGGGCCAAAACTCAGCAAGAAATTGCCTGATACGTTATCATTTGAAGAAATTGAAAAGTTGATCGGCGCGCTCGATCTCAGCAAGGATGAAAACGTACGCAACAAAGCTATGCTCGAAACTTTGTACAGCAGCGGACTTCGCGTGAGCGAACTCATCAATTTACAGATCTCCAATATTTATCGCGATGTAGAATTTATTCGTGTAATCGGGAAAGGGAATAAGGAACGCCTTGTGCCGATCGGCAGTGAAGCGTTGAAGCACATTGGAATTTACGTTGATCATGTTCGCAATAAATTGCCGCAATATCCGAAATATTCCGATATGCTTTTTTTGAACAAGCGCGGAATGCCTATCAGCCGTGTGATGGTTTTTTTAGTCATCAAAAAATTAGCACGGCAAATCAGTTTGAATAAAAATATTTCTCCGCACACCTTTCGCCATTCATTCGCCACGCATTTGATCGAAGGCGGCGCAGATCTTCGAGCCGTACAGCAAATGCTGGGGCACGCTTCGATTACCACCACTGAAATCTATACGCATCTCGACCAGCAATATTTACGTGAATCTTTATCGATGCATCATCCACGATACAAGAAATAATTTTGGATTTATGATTTGGGATTTGGGATTTAGATGTATCTTAAAACATGAATCCGTTTCTATCAAGACTCATTGCACAGAATATTCTGCGAAAGAAACAAGGTGAGCATTCATCCGGAGAAGATGCGCGGGAGGTTAATGAATTCTTCATCTCTTTCAAAAGAAATACAAAAGACATTTTATCGCTCATCTTAGGTGTCATTTCTGCCGGTTTTGGATTACGGGGATTTTTATTACCCAACAATTTTATCGATGGCGGCGCGACCGGAATCTCTTTGTTACTATCTGAAATCCTCCATATCGATCTCTCCTATTTACTCGTGATCATCAATATACCGTTCATTATTTTAGCCGGAAACGTGATCAATAAAACATTTGCACTAAAAACTATTATTGCGATTATATCGCTGGCAGTGGTTGTGCATTTCATTCCATTTCCACAGATCACGAACGACAAACTACTCATCTCCATTTTCGGCGGATTCTTTCTCGGAGCCGGAATCGGTTTGGCAATTCGAGGTGGCGCTGTACTCGACGGCACTGAAATACTCGCGATCTATGTGGGCAGAAAATTTACCATCGCGATCGGCGACGTGATCATGATGCTCAACGTCATCATCTTTGCTTTTGCCGCTTATCTATTAGGCATCGAAACTGCGATGTACGCCCTGCTGACCTATTTATCTGCCACTAAAACCGTCGACTTCCTCATCGAAGGCATTGAAGAATATTTTGCCATTACCATTATTTCCGAACACTCTTACGATATCCAGCGCATGATAAAAGAAAAGATGAAACGTGGCTATACCGTGTATCTCCAGAAAAAAGGAACCGGAAAGACAGGAGAAAAGAACTGGGAAGCGGAAATCGTGTACACTGTGATCACGCGCCTGGAAATAGGAAAACTTTACAGCGAGATCGAAAAGATCGATTCGGATGCGTTTATCGTTTCACAAAGTGTCAAAGATATTCGCGGCGGAATGGTAAAAAAACGCCCGATTGATGTGATCCATGACGAGTCTCAATAAATCGCAAAGAAAATTATTCTGCAAAAAATTTCTCGACATCCTTTTGTACCTCGAGTGGACGTTCGATCATCGGTACGTGGCCGCACGGAGAGTAAAGAATCACCCTGCTATTCTTGATATCACGATGAAAACGGTAAGCGTGATTATACGGAACGATCACATCTTCCTTACCCCAAACGATCAGCGTTGGGCAAGAAACTTTTTTTATTTCTGTCGTATCCAGGAAATGCGATGTGGTAGCCAACGCAAACATTGTTTGTAAATTTCCCTGCTTGTTCAGCATATCCGCATGGTGCTGCGCCATGTCATCCGTAACGATGGATTTATTTGCAAAACACATCGCAAAACCGGCTTTTACCATAGGCGTTGTCATGCCACGTTCAAAAAACGGATGCAGGTAACCGTGCCGGAAAAATCCTGCAGCTACTTTGATCACACTTTGCATATCATAACCGGCAGCATTAAAGAGTACTAATTTTTTTACCGCATTCGGATGTTCTACGGCAAGCTCCCATGCCGCCATACCGCCCATCGAGTTGCCGCACACGTACATCGAATCGAGGTGCAATGTATCAAGGAAGAAATTGAAAAAATCGGAATAGACTTTATTGTAATCGGGGTCTGCTCCATCCACTTTTGGGAAATCCGACAAACCGAAGCCCGGTAAATCAATCCGGATAACCCGATAATGATTATTGATCAGCGAATCCAAAATTCTAAAATCGCGGTAGCAACCACCGAAGCCGTGAATCATCAACACCGTCGGTCCCGAGCCGTCATCCGTATAATGAATATCTCCTCCTCTCCATTTTAAAAATTTAGAGATCGGCGTTGTATACTCTTTCTTCACCAAGTCTTTATTCAAGATCAGGTTTGTTCTAAAAAAAATAATATAAATCGGAACTGCGATCAGGATAATCAATATACCTGCTAAAACCTTCTTGATCATACTATGAAATTACTTATCTGCAACGACAGGCAAAAATACCGCGTATGATATTTCGGTTAAGCCATTCACACACCTGATTTTCCGTTTACGCAGTATTTCGAATCTCTATGATCCTGTTGGTTCAAATTCACATCATCAAACAATCATTAATAACCAATAAATACAACGCTATGAAAACAATTATCAACCTCCGAAGAATCGTACTTGCCCTTTTTTGTGTAAGCCTGATGGCCACTACTGCATGCACCCGCCAAGTAGGATGCGGTACCTGGGGAAAGACATACAGTTATAAACCAAGCAACCATCAATACGCATCCTACGGCCATTTCAACCGACACTAACGAACCCCAACCAACACTCTTCATATGGCTCTCCTTTCCCCGGAGAGCTTTTTTTTATTTCTTATGGCGTTCCGCTTCGCGGCCGGGCTTTCCGCTACAATATTTTTTATTCGCCTGCGGCTTAAAAAAATATTTTCGCTGCAATCCCTAACGCAGGGATAAGGGAAAATGGGATTTAGGAAAGATCCTGAATCAAGTTCAGGATGACAAGGTCCGTGTTGCGCCCCCGCTTCGCTCGGCGCAACTATGTATGTACATGATTAAATAAAAATCCATTTGCGCAATTATTTTTCCGCTTACACAATAATGCATATGTGATCAAGCGCGTTGATGCAAATTTATATCATCAACAACACGCAATTAATTAACCAATAAATACCATCGCTATGAAAAATTTGAACAACACTTGCAACAGGCTCCCAAATGGGAATCGTGCATCAGCAGAAACATCTAAATCCAACGGTTTAAAGAGAACGATGAAAAGAGCCGTTCTCGCTTTTTGCTGCGCCGGCTTAATGATGAGCATGTCATCTTGCAGCCGTCAATCCGGATGCGGCACTTGGGGGAAGATCAAAGCAAAACCGACAAACAAACAATACGCTTGCTATAACAAATTCAAAACGTATTGACACATTACAGCGTGTGTAACTCCCCGTCCGGCGCTCCTTTCAGGAAGCCGGGCTTTTTATTTTAATAAAGTGAGGAGGGTTTCTAAAAAAGATTCGGGATTATCCGCATGGACCCAATGTCCTGCATAATGTATCGTCATAAGATCTGCATTAGGAAAGTATTTTTTACAAGCTTCCCAATTTTCTTTACTGATATAACCGGATTGTTCGCCGCGAATAAAATGTGTTTCTCCCTGATACGTTTTTTCTGTTTCAGTAAATTCCATTAACGCACGATAATTTTTCACCAAAGCTTCGAGATTGCATTTCCACACAAACGCACCGCTTTCATCGCGCGATAAATTTTTCAAAACAAACTGCCGCACTCCGAAATTCGAAATTCTTCTTTCCAAAAACTTATCGACTTCTTCGCGTTTCGTATAATTCTGTAACGGTGCTTCCGCCATCGCGAATAAAATTTCTTCGTGTCCCCCTTCATAATAAACCGGTGCAATATCGACAACGATCAATTTTTCTACTAATTCAGGATGCTGTAAGGCGAATAACATTGATACTTTTCCACCCATAGAATGGCCAATCAATATGGCTTGTTGAATGGCATGTTGCGCGCAGAACCAGACGATGTCGTCGGACAATAATTGATAGTCGATCTCATCGCTGTGCGGTGAGCGTCCGTGATTGCGCTGATCGACCGTATAAACTATAAATTGTTCTGATAATTTCTTAGCGATGGTCTGCCAGTTGTCGAGTGAGCCGAGTAATCCGTGAAGGATAATGATATTCGGTCCGGATTCGCCAAATTTTTTATAGTTGAGTTCCATAAGCTAAACCATACGGCTTCTCTTCACTAAGTACGATAACAAAACAGGCTGGTATCCCTGATTAATATCGGCTTCGACAAAATCAATTTTGTATTGTGCGCATTTTAATTTCAAATGATTTTTACGTTCATTCATCTTTTGTACGTAATAATCTTTCACCTGGTTGGGTTGCAGCTTGAGTTCCTCACCTGTTTCGAGATCAATGAATTTATACGGGCGATTCTCAAATGAAAAATCCATTTCCTTTGTTTTGTCGACGACATGAAACAACACGACCTCATGCTTGCTGTGTTTTAAATGCTGCAAAGCCAAAAACATTTCATTCTCATCCATAGTATCGATCATATCGCTGAAAATAAAAACGAGCGAACGCTTGTGAATCGAATCCGCGATCTGATGCAGCGACTTTGCAGCTGAGGTTGTCCTGTGCACTTCTGTTCCCGTGAGTACCTTGTACAATTCATTCATCAAATGCTGATGATGCATCGCATTTGTTTTCGCCGAAGATTGAAAACGTATATCGCTGTCGAAAACAGTTAATCCTACAGCGTCGCGTTGTTTCTTAAGCATATACATCAATGCCGCTGCCGACACGCACGAAAATTCGATCTTATTTAGTCTGCCTTGTTCTCTTTCCTGCGGGAAATACATCGACGAAGAAGCATCGATCACGATCTGGCAGCGAAGATTGGTTTCTTCTTCAAATTTCTTGGTATATAATTTTTCCGTTCGCGCAAATACCTTCCAGTCGATATCTTTTATGGAATCTCCGGTGTTGTGTAAACGGTGCTCCGCAAACTCCACAGAAAATCCATGATACGGACTTTTGTGCAAGCCAATGATAAAGCCTTCGACCACTTGTCGCGCGAGCAAATCGAGCTGGTCAAACTGAAAAAAATCCTGTTGTTGAATTACCATTTGAAAGAAATAAAAAATGGCCGGAAGCCCGGCCACTAAAAGTATCGAAAAAATTGTATTCTAGGCCATTACGGCATCTAATTTTTTCTTAAGATCGTTCTTCGAAGCAACGCCGACCAGCTTATCTACTATTTCGCCGTCTTTGAAGAATAATAATGTAGGAATGCTCATGATGCCGTACTTCGCGGCAATTTCGCGGTTATTGTCCACGTTCAGCTTACCGATCGTTGCAACACCATCATATTCTTTAGCCAGTTCTTCTACTGCCGGGCCGATCAGCCTGCACGGGCCGCACCATTCTGCCCAAAAATCTACTAATGCCACACCCTTGGTGTTGAGGACTTTTTCGTCAAAGTTGTCGTTGGTGAATTCTAATGCCATGGTATTTCGTTTTAATAAGTAATAAACAATAATTGAGAGAATCAGTTTCAAAATTAATTAAATAGAAGGCAAAAAGTAAATAAGAAAATGTGATCTTTTAATAGGTGAAGCCTATCTGATAATGATATCGTTCACGAGATTCTCGCCAAGGCGTTCGTTCAGGTTGGAGATGATCTTATCCTTTGCCATATGCAATTCTTGTTTCAGCGCCGATGACTCGAGATAAACAAAAAGCTTTCCTCCTTTATAATACACTTGTGATGTATGCTTCATAATGTAGCTTCCCATCAACTCGTGCCAGTACTTGCGCACCTTCATTTCATTCATCTTTCCGCCGAGTCGCATCTCGCGGATCATGTCGTCCAGGACATCCTTCAATGTAACAAACCTGCTATTCCTTGCCAAGATGAATGATTTTATAGTCGTGAATATTGTTCGCTTCAACAAACGTGCGGGCCCGTTCTTCTCCGGTATCCGTAATAAATACTTGTCCGAAATCTTCACCGCCGATGAGTCTGAAAATTTTGTTGACGCGCTCTGCGTCTAATTTATCAAATATATCATCGAGCAACAACAGCGGAGCAATTTGTTTTTCCTGTTTTAACAAATCATATTGTGCGAGCTTGAGCGAAAGCAGGAACGTTTTCTGCTGGCCTTGCGAACCGGTTTTCTTTACAGGAAAATTATTCAACATTAAACGCCAGTCGTCAGCATGAATACCCTTGGTCGTGCGCTGCGCGTTGCGATCGTGCTGCTCCGATTGAGCCAACAATTCTTCAAAAGAATTTTCTAAAAGATCAGATTCATAAACGATCGACACTTCCTCTTCCCCATCAAAAATATTCTTGTATATCTTATGAAAAGCCGGGATCAATTTTTCTGACAGCGATTTTCGATATTCAAAAATGATCTTTCCGCATGTGGCAAGTTTTTCATTATAAACATCGAGCAAATTCTTGTCATACGTCCGCTGCTCATAAAACGATTTCAGCAAGGCGTTGCGATGGCCCAGGATCTTATTATATGTGACAAGGTTTGTTAGATATTCCGTCGAAAACTGGGAAAGGGTCGAATCCATAAACTTGCGCCGGAGCTCGCTGCCGCCAAGGATAAGCTGGTTGTCGTCAGGCACAATGATCACACAGGGAAATTTACCGATATATTCTGCCTGCTTTTCTACCTTTGCTTTATTGACAAAAACTTCCTTCTTTTCTTGCTTCAGGTACTTAATCTCAATTAATTGATTTTCAGAATTTAAAGAGATCTCTGTTTCAACCCTGAAAAAGACCGTCCCAAACTGGGGAACCATCATATCTGAAGAGGTCAGGTAGCTTTTGGTAAAGCAGGTATAATAAACGGCATCGAGCAGGTTGGTCTTGCCCATACCGTTGTTCCCTACCAGCACATTCATCAACGGCGAGAACTCAAAGTCTCTGAAACCGTAGTTTTTATAGTTGGTTAGCTTGATCCGGCGAAGAAAAAATGAGCGGGCAGCCATGGCGCAAATATACGCCGCCCGAGTGTTAGTTTGGTGGATAATTATTTTCTAAAATCCGCTAAAAAACGTACCTTTGCGCTCTATTTTATTTTTATGGCTAAACAAACTAAAACCGGGAAGCCGGATGTAATCGATGAAGGCAACGAAAAATTGTCAGAAGTTTTTACCAACGCGGAATTTTATTACGAGCAATACAAAAATATTATCATCGGTGTGGTGGTAGTGCTATTAGTGGGCATCGGGGGATTTCTTGGATATAAGAATTTTGTTTCCGGACCGAAGGAAAGCAAGGCTAAGGATGCGATCGTATACGCACAGAAATATTTTGACATGGACTCTACGACGCTGGCGCTGAAGGGCGATGGCACACACCTCGGCATGGAAGCGATTGCAAAACAATACAGTGGAAGCGCAGCCGGCAACCGTGCAAATTTTTGTGCGGGTGTTTGCAACCTTAAACTCGGCAAATATGCAGACGCAGCAAAATACCTGGAAAGCTTCAAGACAAGCGACCCTTTGCTGACAGCAAGAAAATATGGTTGTTTGGGTGATGCGTATGCAGAGCAAAATCAAATGGACAAAGCGATTGACAATTACAAGAAAGCCGGCGACGCTGCAGACAATGAAACCACAGCGCCGGTTTATTTATATCGTGCGGCATTAGCACTCGAGCAGAAAGGCAACAAAAAAGATGCGTTGGAATTGTACAAACGTGTATTTAAGAATTACCCGAATACGCAGGAAGGCAATGCATCGCAGATCTACATTGGCAAGCTGGAAGCGCAAACTTTCTAATTGCGAAGTGAAAGTGAAGAGTGAAAGTGGACTTTAAATAATCACGATGGCGTCATCACTTCAAAATCTCTCTAATTACGATACGGAAAAAGTGCCGGACGGCAATGGCAAAGTATTTGGAATCGCGGTTGCTGAATGGAACAAGCATATCACCTTTGAATTATTGAAAGGATGCGTGGAAACACTATTAAAACATGGTGTTTCTGAAAGCGACATCCACATTACGTATGTTCCCGGAACATTTGAGCTGCCGTTTGCTGCAAAGAAACTGGCGCAGGCACATCATTTATCTTCGGCAATTTGTTTGGGTTGTGTGATCAAGGGCGAAACCGATCACGATGTATACATCAATACATCTGTAGCGAATGCGCTGCAAAATTTAAATATCCAATTCGATATCCCATTTATTTTTGGAGTGCTCACTCCGAACAACGAACAGCAAGCACTGGACCGTGCGGGAGGCACACATGGTAACAAAGGCGTTGAGGCTGCTGTGACCGCGCTGAAGATGTCGGCGATATAATTTTTCTTTTTATCTTAGAACATGCAATCAAAAGCAACCACGGTAAAAGAATACGTCGATTCTTTGGCGGAAGATCGAAAGAAACCGATTGAAGAATTGCGAAAAGTAATTCGCAAAAATTTGCCGAAGGGATTTGAAGAATGTATGAACTATGGAATGATCGGCTACGTCGTGCCGCATAAGTTGTATCCACCGGGATATCACTGCACACCTGAACTACCGTTGCCGTATATGAATATCGCTTCGCAGAAAAATTTTATTGCGGTGTATAGCTTCGGTATGTATAATAATAAAAAGGTGCTGGATTGGTTTTTGAAAGAATACTCCAAGTCTTCCGGGAAGAAAGTCGATATGGGAAAAAGCTGTTTGCGATTTAAAAAAGCGGAAGATATTCCCTACCGGCTCATCGGAGAATTAGCCGGAAAGATGACTCCTCAGGAGTGGATCGATATGTATGAGAAGACTGTAAAAAACCGGCCGGCGCGAAAAAAATAGATGAACATTTTATTTGTCTGCAGCAGGAATCAATGGCGCAGCCCGACTGCTGAAACTATTTACCGAAACCGTCCAGGCTTATCTGTGCGTTCCGCCGGCACCGAGCCCTCTGCACGAACCAAATTCTCACAAAAAGATCTCGACTGGGCGGATATCATCTTTGTGATGGAAAAACGAAATAAAGAAAGAATCTTTCAAAAATTTCCCGGTGCAACTTCTAAAAAAATCATCCTTCTGGATATTGAAGATGATTATCCATACATGGATGAAGAGTTAATTAATGAGATACAATCAAAAGTAAATTCCTACCTTAGTTTATAAAATAATATATAATGGGTAGATTAAAATATGGCTTACTTGTTTTTGTACTCAGCCAAGTGATATTGTCTTGCTCGGATAGTTGTGGATGCAAAGTACAGGACCCCTCCCCGACTCCTTACTTTGATATAAACGGAATGCAGGTAGGTTTTTCAGATAGGCTCAATTACGGTCCACCCTCTGATACGTCCATAACTAATTTTACCATTACAGAAGATTCAGCAATTGCTAATGCAACAAATAGTTACCTCGTTGTTCTTTTCCAGATTGCATTTATTGCGCAACATCATTATCCCGGTTTTTCGTTGATCAACTCCGCGTACGCGTGCAGCCCGGTTCCTCCCGGAAACAACGGCTCCAAAGAATTAATAGATTCGTTTTATGTGTTACCTATAGGCAGGCTCGGAAATGATTCGGTTTATACCGATACTTTATTCGATTTCCATCATCCTGATATTACTTACGTCCATTACAATGGAAATATTGTACCCTTATTGTTTAACTCCAATATAATTAGTGGTATAGGTCAGAATGCGGATGGCAATTATATAAGTTCGGCAAAAATTTATTTCCAATTCAACAGCGAGGTAATGACTTTTAAGACGAATGATTTTATTCGGTTTAAAGTGGTTCTTAAACTGGCGAACGGCGAGCGATACGAGAAGATAACGAATCGGATCCGGCTGATATGAAAAATTTGATTTTAATATTGGTTATTGCCTTGCTTGCCAGTTCCTGTTGCCCGGCAACTTACTGTACGATGAATAAAAACATCGAATTTCGCGGATTTCATTCCGACGAATTAGATTCTGTTTATGTAAGGAAAATTGACAGGATAACGAATACAACAATCGATAGTACAATTTACGAAGTGCATTATTATACGGCAGATCCGGTAGGCTACATTTATACCAATGATTGGTTAGAACTTGATTACAAGTATGCATTAAAAACAGCAAATACAGATTCTACCTATATACTAGATGATTTTTTTATCGAAAAAGGCACGTGTGGAAAGGGAATTTGCCAACAGACTCTGAATAGTTTAGCAAGTTACAAAGTGAATGGGAGTCAACAGTTGGGTGGAATAATTTACATCTCCAAATAATTACACCCGCTACATCCTTTAAATGTTTTGCCTAACTTTAAATTAATAAAGCGAGTGAAAAATTCGATTATATGACTATTCCCGTTATTAGTTCTATCCTCGGCATTTGCTGGATCATCTTTATGATCGTCTGGGGTGCGTTCGCGATCAAGGCAAAAAAAAGGATGCGTGACAATAACCGCAGTCGTTTTATTCGCCTTCTGATCTTTATCTCCATCTTCACCTTATTTTCAGTAAAGCAAATCCGTTTATTTCTTACTGCGCATGTCATCACAACCAATATATTTATTCAAGAATCAGGTGTGTTGATGTGTATCGCAGGGATTGCGTTTGCCATTTGGGCGCGCGTGCATTTGGGAAGGAACTGGGGACGCCCGATGTCGATGCGCATTGAACACGATTTTATCACCAGCGGACCGTATCGCTATGTCCGCCATCCGATTTATTCGGGTGTTGGTTTTGCGATGCTGGGTTCTGCTATCGCCGGTGGTTTCATTTATTTGATCTTGCTTTTTATTTCAAGCACTTATTTTATTATCAGCGCAAAAACAGAAGAGCAATTGATGCTAAAACAATTCCGGGATCAATATCCTGAATACATGAAGCGCTCAAAAATGTTTATTCCTTTTATTTTTTGAAATGATCATGACCGGAAACGAAAAGGATATGATAGAAAGAGCCATGAGCGCTTTCGCTTTACTATATGCCCCGGTTGAATTAGTTTGGAAAGTATGGACGGATGCCGACCATATCAAAAACTGGTGGGGACCCAATGGATTTACGAATACGATCAAAAAAATGGATGTTGCTGTAAACGGCGAATGGCTGTTGACGATGCACGGACCCGATGGAAAAAATTATCCAAACAAAAGTATCTTTCGCGAGATCATTCCGAATAAAAAAATAGTGTTCGACCATTACCATCCGAATTATAAAGCCACGATAACTTTTGAATCCAATGGAGATAAAACATTTATGGATTGGATCGGTGTGTTTGAAACGAAAGAATTGTATGATGTCGTTGTAAAAACTTTTAAAGCCGATGAAGGATTAAAACAAAGTGTAGAGAAGCTGAAAGCGTATCTTGAAAAAATGCAATTGAAAAATTAGTTCTATGGATAAACTGAACGATATTTCCGCAGTCGATCTTCTGCAATTGATCGATCAGGGAGCAATTAGCAGCCGCGAGGCAACCCAGCATTTTATTGACAAGATAAACGAGGTCAATAAAAATTTAAATGCCGTAATACTTCCGCTATTTGAACAAGCATTAAAAGATGCGGATCATGCGGATGCAGTTTTCAAACAAGGAAAGCGTATTGGAAAATTGCACGGCCTTCCAATAACCATCAAGGAATGCCTTGATTTAAAAGGAACCCCGAGTACGTTAGGCATACTGCGACGCAAGAACGAAATACTGGAAAATACAGACAGTTATATCACCGCTTTGCAAAATGAAGGGGCCATCATTTTAGGCAAAACAAATGTAGCGCAACTGCTCATGTTTTTTGAAAGCGCGAATCCTGTCTATGGTGTTACGAATAATCCGCATAGTGCCTTACACGCACCGGGCGGAAGCAGCGGCGGCGAAGGAGCTATTATCGCTGCAGGAGGATCCCCTGTTGGAATCGGAACGGATATCGGTGGCAGCGTGCGCATACCGGCTGCATTCTGCGGCATCTGCAGCATCAAGCCAACTATGGCACGCCTACCCGATCATTGCCGTTTTATTGACAACCAACCATCGACCTCTATATATTCGGTAACCGGTGTATTGGGTAATCATGCAGACGATCTGGAATTGTTGTTGTCGATCATGAACGATGTAAATAAGAATGAATCCATCAAAAATTTCAAAGACATAGATGTTACTCAATTAAAAGTCGGATACTTTTTATCGGATGGCTTGTTTGAGCCGATGCCCGCAGTACAAAGAGCCGTATTACAAGCTGCTGAGGAATTAAAAAAGATGGGCGTACAAGTCACGGAATTTACACCCCCGGATCTATCAGAAGCAGAAGAAATATTCTTTAAGATTTTAAGTGCGGATGGCGCTGTTTTGTTTACAGAAAATTTGCAAAAAGAAAAAGCGTTGCCGCAAGTGGCCGGATTGATCATGATGGCGAGCGTTTCCAATTTTGTAAAAAAATTATTGAAAGGATTATTGGGCCTGTTAGGACAAAAATCCATTACGCGCATCATTCCTTATTTCGGCGGTGCAGGCGAAGCTTTCAAAAAAGAAAACGAAGAAAAACAAAAAGCATTTATTGAAAAATATTTATCCGCGATGGATAACTCCCGGATCGGAAAATTAGATGCGGTGATCAGTCCGGTGTGCGCGTTGCCCGCATTCCTGCATAACACGGCCGACAAAGTTGGCATCGGTGGCGTTTATACGGCGCAATATAATGTAACCGGTTTTCCCGCCGGCGTTGCTACTGTTTCGAAAGTACTGCCAGAAGAAGCGATCGGACGTAAAACAACGGCGGACCAACTTGTGAAAACAGCTTCAAAAATTGAAGCCAGCGCTGCCGGTCTGCCACTCGCAGTTGAAATAGCAGCGAGGCCATGGAATGAACATATTGTTTTAGCATTGATCAACAAGCTTCATCGAAAGATCTAAACAATATTCGATCGCTTTTCTTATCTTTCCTTCATGAGCACTATAAAAAATTCACTCTTCATCGTCACCGGCGCGGCTTCGGGGATCGGGCGTGCACTCGCTGTGACAGCTGTAAAAGAAGGCGCACATGTGATTGCGTGTGATATCAATGAAAAAGGATTAGACGAAACGCTGGAGGTGGCAGGAGGAAATATGGAGAAATATTTATTAGATGTTTCCGATGCAGCACAAATAAATAAGTTTGCTGAAACCATCTTTCAAAAATACCCGGATGAATTTATTATTCTCGTGAACAATGCCGGCGTTGCATTGACTTCGGGGACATTTGCAGAAACGTCACTCGAAGATTTTGAGTGGCTGCTCAACATCAACCTATGGGGCGTGATCAGAATGACGAAAGCGTTTTTACCTCATCTCCTCTCCCAAAACCGCGGGCATATTGTAAATGTGTCGAGCATCTTCGGTGTGGCGGGAATGCCAACGAATTCGGCTTATTGTACCGCGAAGTTCGGCGTGAAAGGTTTTTCAGATGTTTTGAAATCCGAATTATTGCGAACGAATGTAAAAATTGCGTCTGTCCATCCCGGCGGTATCAAAACGAATATTGCCAGTAGTTCACGTATCGGCACATCGCAAAATATAGAAGAAGCAAAAAAACTCATCTCAAAATTTAATAAGGAAGCTTTAAAAATGCCACCGGAAAAAGCCGCCGACGTGATCATCCAAGGAATCAAAAAAGACAGGCAACGCATTCTCATCGGCAACGATGCGCGCATGCTCGATACGATCGTCCGAACGTTCCCTGATTCATATCATAAAATTATTGCAAAAGTATTCGGACTGTAATTGTCTTGAATATGATTGCTTGAGAACTATGATTGTCTGGAATCAAAATCACAGTCTTCATTAAATCACATAAATCATAGTTCAAGATTACTTCACTTTCTCCACTTTCATTTTGCGGAAAGTAATATTGGTACCGCTGAAGTTGATCGTTCCCATGTACCATCCTGGCGACATCGGACGAAGTGCAGAATTTTCTACCGTACCTATCCTGCCGATATATTCTGTATTGTCATTCGCTTCCAGTATCCGCACTTTTGTTCCCGCAGAAAAATCAACGCCATCGTTCGAAGAAAAACTACTGCTGCTGCCACTCCGGTACGCATCAATTAAATCATCCAGATCGGCTTTTAATGCGTAAGCATCGAAATCCGTGCTTTGGGAAAAAGGCATATTATCATAAGTACCGCCGTCGTAGCCCGTTACGCAGGAAGTGCCGGTATTACATGTGATAGTCACTTTACGATTGATTTCAGCAATTGTCGCTGATTTGTAATCACTGATCTGCATGTGGCTGTTGTTGCCGTTCTTATAATAATCCCAGAGCTGACCGTTTTTTATTTCAAGATGTCCGTAGTAGCCGTTATCGAAATCTTCCAAAAAAGAATTAATTTTTTGAAGTATTTCCTGGTAGGATTTTCCGAATGAAATTGTTGCTGCCAATATCAGCAACAACGCCAAGCTGATTTTTTTCATATGTTTAAATGTAGAACTAAACTACAAAATTTGGTGCACATTTCACGGCTCGAAGCTATATTTACAGCGATGAAATTATATACAATCGATACCGGCTATTTTAAACTCGACGGCGGCGCGATGTTTGGCGTAGTTCCGAAAACGCTGTGGGAAAAACTGAATCCGCCGGATGGACACAACATGTGTACGTGGGCGATGCGCTGTTTGTTAGTGGAAGACAACGGCCGGCTGATGCTGATCGATACGGGCATGGGCGATTTTATCAGTGACACATATCGAAAAAGATATGCGCCTTCCGGCGATGATACGCTCGAAAAATCATTAGCAAAACACGGCTTCCAGGTTTCTGATGTCACCGATGTTTTTTTAACGCATTTGCATTTCGATCATTGCATCGGCGCGTTGAAAGACGATGGCAGTGGTCAACCTACATTGCGTTTTCCGAAAGCGACGCATTGGTCGTCATACGCGCAATGGAAGTGGGCGCTCAATCCGAATGCGCGAGAGAAGGCGTCGTTCTTAAAAGAGTATCTCGTAAAAATTTTCAATTCCGGAAAATTAAAATTTACGGAGAATGAAGAGATCGGTTTGGAGAATATGGAAATTGAATATGTGTACGGACATACCGAATCGATGATGATCGTTCATCTCTATAAAAATAAAAAACAAACCATCACCTATTGCGCCGATCTGATCCCGTCACACCATCATATCAAGCTGCCGTATATTATGGCCTATGATATCCGCCCGATGGATACATTAAAAGAAAAAACGATCTTTTTGGAGAAGGCTTATGAGAATGATCATATCTTATTTTTTGAACATGATAAAGAGGTGGAATGCTGCACGCTTAAGCGAACCGACAAAGGCATCGATTTTGATGAGTTACTGAAACTGGAAGACCTATAATATGATTTTAGATTTTAGATTTTGGATGTTAGATTGGAAGAAAGGCTTGTTAAGCGTCTTCCTTTTATTGAATACGCTTGGCGGCTTTGCGCAAATGGATAAAGCTGATAAGCTTTTTGCAGATTATAAATATGCACAGGCTGCTGAATTATATAGGCCATTAGCAGATGCCGGAAATATTAAGGCGGTTCGGAAAATTGCCGAGTGCTATAGAAAGATCAACGACTACGACAATGCCGAAAAATATTATGCAATTGTCGTTGCCGATAAAAACGTGGTTCCGAAAGCGTTCTTGTACTACGGACAAATGCTGATGAACAATGAAAAATACGACCAGGCGAAAGTATGGCTGCAAAAGTTTTTGTCGGCGAAGCCAGACGCTGATACAACCATTGCAAGAACATTGCTGATGTCGTGCGACAAGTCAATGGCTAAGATCACTCCTACTAGAAAGATCAATATAAAAAATATGACGGCTTTAAATTCCGAAGGATCTGATTTCTGTGCAGTACCGTATGGCAATGGCATCTTATTTACGTCGACGCGCGCAGGAAAGATCAACGGCATGACGGGCATGGGTTTCCAGGAAGTGTATTATGCCAAATACAATCCCGATTCTTCTTTTGTTATTGAGCCGGTGAAAGGTGTAGTGAATACGAAAAACTTTAACAGCGGTCCTGCGTGTGTGGATGAAGATCACCAGATGATCTATTTCACCAAAAACAATTTTCAATACGGTGACGCGATCAGCAACAAGAAGGGCGACGTAACATTGAAAATATTTTCCGCAAAGAAAAGCGGTGACGGCTGGAAAGATATTAAGGAACTCGAGCTGAACGACAACGAATATTCGTGCGCGTTTCCGAGCATCAACGCCAACGGAGATATGTTGTTTTTTACTTCCGATCGCGCGGGCGGTTATGGCGGAAAGGATATTTACTTTTCGACTTATTACGGCGGAACATGGAGCAAGCCGAAGAATGCCGGTAAGTCGATCAACACCCCGGGTGATGAGCGCTATCCATTTATTCAATACGACGGCACATTGTATTTTTCTTCCAACGGATGGCCGGGATATGGCGGGATGGATATTTTTAAATGTGTGCCGAATAAACTGGGCGAATTTGGAAAGCCCGAAAATTTAGGGCCGCCGTTCAACAGCGCGACGGATGATTTTGGTTTTTATTTAGATAGTGATTATAGTCACGGATTTTTTTCTTCGGACAGAAGCGGCGGAAAAGGAAGCGATGATATTTACAGCTTTGAATATGCCGATATTCCGATAGAATTGAATTTGATGTGCGATGGAAAATCTACAGACAGCATTACCGTTAAAGTTTCGAAAGACGAAAAAATAATTTCCGAAGATATTTATAACAAGAAAATGGGAAGCGCTCTTGATCCGAATACGCCTTATACTTTTGAGGTTTCGAAAGATGGCTATCAAGCGGAACAAGTGAACATCAAAACTACTTCGAGCAAGCGGCCGATCGTGAGAACGGTGAATTTATTGCCTAAGCAATGAGATTATTTTTAGTCGAAAGAAATAATTAGATTTGAAAAGAATTATTATAAACCTTTATAGATTAATTTATACCCATTCCGCAGGAATTGATTTTAAATCCAAGAGAGATCTTACAAATTTTGCATTTGCTTTCTTCATATTTACCTCACCAATCACTCTGGCTTTTTACTATTTATTGTTTAACATGTTCGATATTAAAAATCGACTCGTTATAATCCCTATCGCACTTTTCTATTATTTTCTAATAAATTTATTTGTAAATACATTTTTTACCGTTTCAAGAGTTGAAATTATTGTAGCTAACTGTAATGAACCTCGCAACTTTATTAAATATTACTTGACTGTCTTCACAATTTTAATAGGTCTAGTTATTAGTATAATTGCAAGTATTTACTTATTTAATTTAATATTTTAATCTTTCTCAATTTTAGGAAAAAACTAAATTTTTATCCGATCGACGAAGCTTTGATCGATGTTTACCGTTGCATTTAATTTGTAAAGGATAGAATACAACCCAAAGAATGCACGATGTAAATAGATCGCATGCTTGGAGCCGCGCATCGCACTGGGTTTGCGGAATTCCTTGTTACTAAAAAGCTCCTCGCCCTGCGATTGCAGTTGATCGTAGAAATCCTGGTCGCCGAAATAAAATGTTGGGCTCTTCATCGGTGTCGAAAAATTGCGAATGATATCGAGTGAAGTTTCAAAAAATAATTTATCCAGATGCGGATCATCCGATTCGCGCAGCATATCCAATGCTACCAAACATTCACGCAATTTCTTTTCATCATTCACGACATCGTCCTTCACTAATGCGAAATAATGATTGTAAAAATCTTCCGGTATTTTTTTGACGCATCCAAAGTCGAGGACGACGAGTTGATTGTCCTTCGTCACCAAAAAATTTCCCGGATGCGGATCCGCGTGAAACATACGATGCTGGTGAATGGACGTGTGTAAAAAATCCAGTAATGCCTGAGCGATTTGATTTTTCTTTTGCTGATCTGTTTCCGTATCGATAAACTTTTGGAGTGGCTGTGCGTCGATCCATTCCATCGTCAATATCTTTTTCGCTGAAAGTTCTTTATAATAATGAGGGATGATCAAATTCTGAATATCTCTCGCCCATTCGGTCATCTGTACCGCATTATTCAATTCGTTGACATAATCACATTCTTCGTTCAACCGTTCTTCAAATTCTTCAAAATAATGTTTGACATCTTTTTCTTTTACACCGATAAACCGAAGAAACAAAGGCTTTACAAGATTGATATCGGAATGTATACTTTCCGCCACACCGGGATATTGCAGCTTCACTGCGAGTTTTTTTCCATCCTTGCTCGCTTCGTGTACTTGTCCGATCGACGCAGCATATATCGCTTTCACATTAAATGAATCAAACAATTCGTTTGGAGATTTGCCCATGTACTTTTGAAATGTATTCATCACGAGCGGGCCGCTCAAGGCCATCGCGCTGTTTTGCGCGAGTGCAAACTTTTCAGCATACGCGCGCGGCAAGATGCCGTTATCCATACTCATCATCTGCGCAATTTTTAATGCGCTTCCCTTGAGCTGGCTCATCAGCTTAAATAATTCTTCGGCGTTTTTTTCGTTGAGTGCTTCTTCGTTACTATCTCCACCCAATGCATTCTGTGCGCTGTGTTTGATATAGTTCGCGCCCACCTTCATGCTTGTACGGAATACGCGGGAGGCGCGTGCCACTTTCGATGTCGGTATCTTATCCTGCTCCTTGCGCTCTTTATCCTTATCGTTTGGCATCACTTCTCATTTTAAAAAAATTACGCGCGAGATCAATTCCGGAATCAATGGCATTTGGTGCGAGCAAATCAAAACTGAAATGCACGGTCTTCTCCACCATCACGTCGGTATTTTCTCTGTGATCGCTGGAGTCATTTGCCCAGAAATACAAAATAGATTGAAACGCATTCCACAGAACATCTTTATAGTAGTTGCCAATAAAAGGCCGTGCTTGTATCTCTCCGGAATTTGATCCTTCAAGGATCAGCGTATCGCAATAATCGGCAAACAATACTTTCAACTCATATAATGTTGGATTATTCATCAGCGGAATGCGCTGTTGCTTGATCATGGATGAAAATGTGAATTCATCCTTTTGCATTGTTTGCAGAAATGTAAACACAAACGCCAGCAATTTCTCGCGTGCGGAATAGCCCGCATAATTCTCATCCTCCTGGCAGGTGTCGAGTGTTTGATTAAATACGGATGTCCAATCGGAATGTATTTGCTGCGTCATGTATTAAGTATAACCTATTCGTTCACAAAAATGTTCAATTACGCTTTTTCAAAATTACTCGTATAAATCGCTTATTTTTGTTAGAAATTGTTAACCTGATGCATTCGATTGACGAGCTGAGAAAGATTTTTAATGATTACCTGGAAAGCCAGTCTTTACAGGGAGAGCCGCGTGGATTATACGAACCGAACCACTATTTCTTACAGATCGGAGGCAAGCGCCTGCGCCCGGTATTATTAATGCTTGGAACAGAATTGTTCGGCGGCGATGCTCCATCCTCATTACCTGCCGCATTGGCGATCGAATACTTTCACAATTTTACGTTGATACACGATGATGTGATGGACGCCGCTCCTACGCGCAGAGGTTTTCAAACATTACATGAAAAATACGGATTGAATGCTGCCATACTGTGTGGAGATGTGTTGTATACGAAAGCATTTGAATCGCTGGGGAAACCGGAAACAAAAGATTTCAAAAAAATATTCGATGTATTTACGAAAACGGCAATTGAAGTTTGTGAAGGACAGCAATACGATATCGAGTTTGAAAAGCGCGAACAGGTAGAGCATGATGAATACATCGAAATGATCCGTTTAAAGAGCGCCGTGTTATTAGCAGCGAGCATGCAGATCGGCGCATTGCTTGGAAATGCTTCTGATC
>JADMIO010817134.1_pt1 | contig 60678 bp, 61 predicted proteins | sample 8958161 | NCBI WGS metagenome assembly JADMIO01 (sample SAMN16585339, study PRJNA669376) | soil metagenome | isolation source: Crop rotation soil | place: USA: Cullars Rotation, Alabama | collected 2011
CGCGACAACTTGTCCACGTGGAATTCTAAGCTTAGGATCCCAATGTGCTGGAAAGGCGCCTGCTGCACGAATTCGCCGTCACCATTGTGATTGCCATCGCATTCTCCGGCCTCGTGTCGGTGACGCTTACGCCGATGCTGTGCGCGCGCCTGCTCAAGCCCGAGGGTCACCGCCAGCACAACCGCTTCTACGAGTGGAGCGAGAACACGTTCAATCGGGTGCAGGCAGGCTATGAACGGACCCTGCGCTGGAGCCTCCAGCACCGCTTCATCGTTTTTCTCGTCTTTGTCGGCAGCCTGCTCGCCACCGTCGTCACGTTCATGCTCGTGCCACAGGATTTTCTGCCGACGAGCGATCAGGGTCAGGTGTTCGGCCTCACGGAAGCTGCGAACGGCACATCGTTCGACCAGATGGTTCGTTACCAGCAACAGGCTGCGGCCATTGTGGCGCAAGACCCGAATATCGACGGCTTCATGTCGGCGGTCGGTTCGGGCGGATCGAGCTCCGGCGTCAACAGCGGCCGCATTTTTGCCAGCCTGAAGCCGCTGTCCGAACGGTCTATCTCAGCGCAGAACGAAGCCGATAATTTGCAGAAGAAACTGTCGAATATTCCGGGCATCAACATCTTCATGCAGGTACCGCCCATGATCCGCATCGGCGGGCGGCTAACCAAGTCGCAGTATCAGTACACGCTGCAGGATCTCGACATGAAGGAGTTGGAGGAAATGTCCAACAAGCTCATGAACGCGATGATGACGGCTCCGGGTCTGACAAAGGTGACCAGCGACCTTCAACTTTCCACGCCGACGCTGAACGTCGCCATCGACCGCGACCGCGCGTCCGCACTCGGCGTAACGCCGGCCGCGATCGAGACCGCGCTGGGCTCTGCCTATGGCGGAGAGGAGATCTCGCAGATCTACGGCACGTCGGACACATACCAGGTGATCCTTGAACTCCTGCCGCAATATCAGAGCGATCCATCCGCACTTTCGCGGCTCTACGTAACAGCGGCGGACGGGACACTCGTGCCGCTGACGTCTGTCACCAAGGTCACCAACGGCACGATGCCGCTGAGCGTCAACCACCAAGGCCAATTACCGTCGGTGACGCTCTCTTTTGATCTTGCCCCGGGTTATGCCCTCAGTGACGCGGTCTCCACGATCGATCGCTTGCAGAAGGACATCAACCTTCCGCAGACGGTCCAGGCTTCGTTTCAGGGCGCTGCGCAGGCCTATCAGAGTTCAACCGGCAGTACGGCGTTCCTGCTGCTCGCGGCCTTGATCGTCGTCTACATCGTGCTGGGCATTCTCTACGAGAGCTTCATCCATCCGCTGACGATCCTTTCGGGCCTGCCGTCGGCAGCTGTCGGCGCGCTTCTCACGCTGCTGCTGTTTCATGGCCTGTTCAAGCTCAATGACTTCGGCATCCATCTGCTGGCGACGGATGCCACACTCAGCCTTTATGCCTTCGTCGGCATGATCATGTTGATCGGCATCGTGAAGAAGAACGCGATCATGATGATCGACTTCGCGCTGGCACGGGAGCGCGGCGAGAACGTTCCGCCGGAGACGGCGATCTTCGAAGCTGCGATCATCCGTTTCCGTCCGATCATGATGACGACGATGGCGGCGCTGATGGGCACGCTGCCGATCGCCATCGGCTTCGGCGCCGGCGGCGAGACGCGACGTTCGCTGGGCCTGGCGGTCGTAGGCGGACTGGTGCTGTCACAGCTGCTAACGCTCTACATCACGCCGGTGCTGTACGTGTATCTCGACAATCTCGGACATCGCTTCGGCAAACGCGGCGCAAAGCACGCCACCGCGCCCGCAGAGTAGGTCAGCCCGTCGCGCTCAGACGGTTCACTTCGGCAACCTCGTCGGGCGTCAGTTCCCATTCCGCCGCACGGATATTCGCCTCGATCTGCTCAGGCTTCGTCGCACCGGCAATGACGCTGGCGAGACTTGGATGCGACAAGAGCCATGCGAAGGCCAGTTCCAGAAGCGTACGGCCCCGCGTCTCGCAAAACGCGCGCAAGCGCTCAACGATTGCCCAGTTCGCTTCATTCATATAGCGATCGCTGAAGCGCGTACCGCGGGCGTAGCGTGTGCCGGGCGGAATTTCGCGACCATGGTGGTACTTGCCGGTGAGCAACCCGCTCGCCAGCGGGAAGTAGGGCAGCAGCGACATCTTCTGGGTGTCGATTTCCGGGATCAGCTCGCGCTCCGCGTCGCGCACGACGAGACTGTATTCATCCTGTGCAGTGACGAATGACGTCAATCCGACGTTCCTGGAAATCGCAGCAGCATCCCTGATTCCGGCCGCCGGAAGATTGGAGCATCCGATTGCACGTACTTTCCCCTGTTTCACCAGATCGTCGAGCGCACGCAACGTCTCTTCCATCGGCGTCTTCGGGTCCGGCGTGTGCAGCTGATAGAGATCGATGTAGTCGGTGCGGAGCCTCTTCAGGCTCGCCTCGGGCGCCGCCATGATGTAGCTGCGGGACGCACGCGCCGTGTCCGTCAGATCATCCATCGCCATGCCGAACTTGGTCGCCAGCACGATATTTTTGCGGCGCGCACCGAGGATTTCGCCCAGCTGCGCTTCCGACCCACCGCGATTGCCGTAGATATCGGCGGTGTCGAACAGAGTGATGCCTTGGGTTAGAGCGCGGTCGATCACGGCGCGAGACGATTCCAGATCGAGTATCCCGAAATTGTTGCAGCCCAGACCGACAACCGAGACTTCGATGTCCGATGTTCCCAAGCGACGCTTCTTCATTGTGCAATTCCCTTGCGGACCCCGACACTAACGCACACGCAAAGAAAAAGGGCGCCGGAAACCGGCGCCCTCGATCTGTTCGCTGGAGCTTCGCTTAGAAGCGCGCGCCCACGGTGATGCCCAGCACGCGGGGATCGCCATAGAACACGCCGGTCCACAGACCCGACGAGGAGCTCGTCAGGTACTGACCGGTGATGTGGTTGCCACCCAGCAGGTTCTTGGCATAGCCCTGCACGTACCAGGCGTTGTCTGGCGCGTTCAACGTGATCAACGCATTCATCACGCCATAGGACGGGATCACGTCCGCCGGACCGTTGAAGATGCGGCTGAACATCTGCGCCTGCCAGAAGTAGTCGACGCGGGATGTCAGGTTGAAGCCGCCACCAACCGGGGCCGTGTACTGCGCACCGAGGCTGATCGAGTACGGCGCGGTGTTGCCAAGCCGGTTGCCCTGGATGTTGACCGGCACGCCCGTTGTCGACGAACCGGGGTAAGCCGGGTCGCTCGTCGAGAAGCCCAGCGGTGCGAGCGCGTTGAGAGCAGCCGTGGTGCACACGCCGTAGGTCGTGTGTGCGATTCCGTACTGCGACAGCGACGTCTGGCCGCCCGGTGGTTCGTAGAAGATGCCGTGCAGCGGGTTGCCGACCGGAAGGTTCTTCAGGATCGTGTAGGCCGTGTCGAAGCCGCCCGCAGGACCGGTGTAGTAGATCACGCAGTTCTGGGCGTTGGTCGCCGAGAGCGTGCCGTCCTTGATGAGCAGCGCGTTCGGATCGCCGCCCGTCGGATTGCGCGTGTCGATCTGCGCCGTGTTTCCGATGCGGGACTGCGTCCAGTCGGCATTCAGGTTGAACTGCCAGTGGTCATCCGGCGCATACAGGAACTCGCCTTCCAAACCGCCGAGGAACGCGTTGATGTTCGTGTTCACGGAGGTGTTGGCGATGATCGACGAGATCTGATAGCCGCCGTAGTTGTAGTACCACGCCGTCAGGTTGGCCTGCATGCGGCCGTCGAACAGCGTGTTCTTGGCGCCGATTTCGTAGGCGTCGATGACTTCAGGCTCGTAACCCGTCGGGATGCCGTCCAGGTTGCCCGGCTGGACACCAGGGTTGGAACCGCCCGCCTTGTAACCACGCGCATATGACGCGTACAGGAAGGTCTGGTCCGTGAAATCCCAGTGCGGGTTGTAGTCGACAACCAAGCGGCCGGTGATCTTGTCGAACGTGCGGCTCGTGTCTTCGAAGAGCTGGTTTCCAGCCACGGCGCCGTCGAAGTCACCGCAGGTCGTGGAAAGACCCGTGCCATCGTTCTGGTGCTCATTGAAGCACTGCTCAAGCGCACCGTTGTTGCTCTTGTTGCCGATGTGCTCGTAGCCGTTGAAGATCGTGATGCGGCCTTCGTTTTCCTTCTGGTCTTCCGTACCGCGCAGACCGAGGGTGATCTTCAACGTATCCGGAATGGCGTCCCAGTACGCTTCGCCGTAGATCGCCTTGGAGTCGATCGCCGAGCGCTGCGTGCGGTTGTCATAATACGGCGTGCCGTAGATGCAGCCTTCCTGGTCGCACTGCAGCATCCAGTTCGGCGGTGTACCGCCCGCTCCGAAGATCGCAGCCGAGACCGCAGGCGGAACAAGCGCGCCGAACAGCGTCTGACCATAGTCGAGCGTGTTGGCGCCGACATAGTAGTCGCCCCACTGACGGACGCTCAGGTAATAGCCCGCGAGCATGAAGTTCACGGGACCATCGAAGTTCGTGTTGAAACGAAGATCGGCGGACATCTGCTTGCTCGAACCGTTGGACTGGTCGTACGCAAACGGATTGCTCGTGTAGCGGTTGATGGAACCGCCGACGATGCCGTTGTTGGTGAAGGCAGACGTCGGAAGCGTGCCGGGATGCGCAAAGATGAACGCATATGGTCCCGTCGCCGTGTTGCTGTATCCCGCACCCACGAACGGCAGGAATGTTTCATACGCGCCAAGCACGCCGGCGAACGTACCCAAGCTCGTCGCATACAGGGTCGGATTGAACTGCGCGCCTGGCGAGTTGGTGTAGCTTTCCTGTGACATGACGGAGCCATCGGCGTAACCGCCGACAAGGGTCACATCCAGCCAATCGTTGATCTTCTGCTTCACTTCACCGGTAATCGAATTGCTGCGCCCTTCGAGTGTCGGCGTGAAGTCCGAGTTGATGTAGCGAGGGTTCGCCGGAACGGCGCCCTTCGGCGACACATACGGAGAAGTCAGATCGAATAGGCCGAGATTGCCGGCATCGCCGAACCCGAACCCATCGAAGATCGTCTGGAACGCACCGCGCATCGCTTGCTTGCTGACAGGGATGTTGAAGAACGTCGCGTTCGGGTTGACCGAACCGTTGCCCAGAGCATCCGGCAAGCAGCCGAGCGTGCCGGTCGGGTCGGTGTGGCAGAGCTGCTTTTCGCCACGCATACGCGTGTCGTCTTCCTGACCGTGCGAATAGATAATGTCGACGGTGGTGTCCTGCGTCGGCTGCCAGCGGATCAAACCGCGCGCGGACCACTGGTCGCGCGAGTCCGGGTGACGATCGCCTGCTGTCGGATCGATGTTGGTCGCATAACCATCATGACGCACCCAGTCCGCGGCAACGCGGACCGCGAGTTCGTCGGTGATGATCGGCATGTTGACCATGCCTTTGATTTCCGCCGAGTCGTACGTGCCATAGCTGGCATCGATGCTCGCTGCGAAAGCGTCGAGCTTCGGCTTGGCGGAGAAGATATTCACCGCGCCGCCGGTCGCACCACGTCCATACAGAGTGGACTGCGGGCCGCGCAGAACTTCGACGCGCTCGATGTCATAGAACTGGCCGGAATCGACCGGTGCGTTCGCGTAGTAGACGTCGTCGATGTTGAAGGCGATACCGGATTCGGCGTCGCCGGAGATGACCTGCGTACCGATACCGCGGATCTGGAAGTTCGTACCGGTAAAGTTCGCCTTCGTGTAGGAGACGTTCGGTGTGCTGAACTGAATGTCCTTGAAGCCGTTCACCTGATGGGCGGCGAGGTCCTGCGACGAATACGCAGTCACCGCGATCGGAACGGTCTGGATGTCTTCCGCCTTTTTCTGGGCGGTGACGATCACGGTTTCGATCTGCGCAAAAGCAGGAACCGTGAATGCGCTCGTAACGAGCAATGCACCAATGAATGTAAGGGACTGTGTCGCCCCCAGCGAACGCTTCGCAAGCATTTCGAACTCCCCGTTGGACCCCAATGCATTGAGGTCATTCTAAAAGCTCGCGCGCCTCACTCATCCCGAGTGAACCCAGATCGACGCACTGCTTCAGTTCAAGATTGATGGAATGTCAGTAGACCGGCAAGCGGATTGTCCCGGCCGAAAAGTGAGGGGCGCAATTTCGAGAAAGCTTTGTACCCATTATGCCACAGTGAAAATTCCGAATAGTGTGCGTCACGCAAGATTCAGAAGGGATGCCGTTGCGGAATGCGTAACGCACTGATTCCATTTCAAAAAATGGAACCATCGACCGACTTTTCTAACGATCATGCAACTTCAGGCAGTCAGGACTTGGGGAAAGGACCGAATGGGAACGGCATTTCCTCACGGAAGAACGTGACATAGCCCAAAAGCTCCCAGAGGTACTGGACCAGCCTCCGCGAGAAGCTCGTGAGCTCCTCATTGGCGCGGTCGTTGAGGGCGAACATGACGAATTGAACCACGCCGACGACAATGGTCACCCACAAAACGACCCAGGCCAGAACCGCAAAAGCCACCGAGTAAAGGAGGCGCGCCAAAGGAAACGGCCTGTGTACCGGGGTGGGAAGCGCCTGTGCGCCGCCTGGAGGAACATCGCTCATCGAACAACTCCGAACGGGCGGATGGACCGCCCTTCTCTTTAATTAGGAGCAGCCCGAACCGATTCAAGCGAGCGATTGCGGGTTCCGGTCGCTTTTCATGGCCCAGACATCGAAAGGGCCTGCAAGGAAGAGCCCGGCAAAATAGCCGCCAAGATGGGCCTGCCAAGCGATGGCGTTGCTTTCGCCGATGAAGCCCATGCCGACGATGCCAAACAGCACATTCATGCCCACCCACAGCGCGGAAAACATCAAGACCTGTGGGGCAAGAACGGGCAGAAGACGGGCGGGCGTTTCCGGGGCCCGAATTGCCGAGATGCTCAGCATACGGACGCCCGCAGCCATCAATCCCGCGATCGCGCCGGACGCACCGATGACGGGATCCACGGAGTTCCAATTGAACGCGAGATGCGTGACGGCCGCAGCAACACCACAAATCGCGAAGAACAGAAAGAACAATGCAGTACGAAACCGTCGCGCCACAACGGCGCCAAACGCGAGGAGCCAGAGGCAGTTGATGATGACATGCGTCGCGTCCGCGTGCAGGAACATGTAGCTGACAAATGGGATCGCGCGGTCGAGAACACTCCCGGCATCGACGGCGTGGGATGCATATCGTGCAGGAATAAAGGCGTATTCCGTCAGTATGTGCTCGGACATCGCGGCTGGCGCAAAAACGCGCGCGATGTGTGCAGCGATCAAAACACCGATCAGCGCAACAACAGACGCAGGCGCCTTCAGGAACGGCTCACGCGTGGGGGACGACTGAAGGAACGCCATGAATTTCCTTAACGCATCAGCGCCGCTTCGACCAATGGCAGCCTGTCATTGCCGAAATACATGTCGTCGCCGTTCACGAACATGGTTGGAGATCCGAAACCGCCGCGGGCAATCACCTCTTCGGTATTAAGACGCAGCCGGTCCTTAATCTCCGGCGCATCAGCCCGCGCAAGAATTCGCTCCGGCTCCAGACCCGCCGTCCTGCAAGCGTCACTTAATATATCCGGCTGGCTGATATCTTTCAGATCACGCCAGTATGCCTCGAACAGTGCTTTCGACAGCGGAACCAGCGCGCCCTCCTCGTCCGCCGCCAGAACACAGCGCATCGCAGCGACCGCGCGTACGGGAAATACCGGCGGCTTTCCGATCGCGATGCCGGCCAGCCGCGCCCAATCCTGGAGGTCTTTCCCGGAATAGGACGCCTTGCGGGGATCTGGATTGGCGCGGCGTTCGTAAACGTCCTTGTTAACCGCATTGAACACACCGCCGACCAGGATCGGCCGCCATACGATCTCCGCCCTCGTCCGCGCGATCACATCATGGATGCGGGTGAAGGCCAGATAGGTCCAGGGCGACGAACAATCGAAGAAAAACTCAAGTCTGGCCACGCGCGCCTCCCGTTTGGGACAATTTAGCCCTCTCGCGTCCCGCTTTGAAACAAAGCGGCACTGTCGGGTGTGGCACGGCGGTTGCTCTAAAGGCCATCGAGACCTTTTCAGGGCCGACGACCATGACCAACACCAAGACGCTATTGCTCGCAGGCATCGCTTTGGCGGCATTCACCACAGCGGCCGCAGCCGGTCCGTATGACCAGTCGGCCAACTACAACAGCGGCATGGGCATGTCCGGCACATCGATGAACGCGCCGGTGAATTCTTCTCTGCGCGACGCCAACGGCAATCTTGAAGTCGTCGACGGCAAGATCACGTCGTCTTCGTTCTCCGAAGTCGGCGGCGTTCAAGGCTTCAACGGCGGCACCAGCGGTGTCGGCGGTACGAGTTCGGCGACCGCGATCGGCAACCAGCTCAACGTCGTGACGATGGGTTCCAACAACATCGTCATCGTCGACTCCACGCAGATCAACAACGGCGATCAGAACGCCAGCAACACAGTCAATTAGTGAAAGAGAAGGGGAGCCCCATCCCATGACTTCGCGCGGACGCAAATTCCTGATCAAGCCGCTCGTGCTGCTCCTGGCAGCCGTGGCACTGGAAGGCTGTATCAGCCAGACACCGGATGAAACGGGCCGTTACACGGTCCCGATCGGCGGTTCGCCGGTGATCAGCAACGAGACGCCCTACTCCACGGCGCTTCGCTGCATGACCGGCTACACGATGCAGCGTCCGCTGCGCGTGGCCGTCGGACAGATTGCCGACTACACCGGCAAGGTCGAGAGCGACAACTCTGGCCGCAAGCTCACGCAAGGCGCAGCGCTGATGGCGATGTCCGCCCTTTCCAAAGCCGGCGTTCGTCTCGTCGAGCGCTTCGACACGTCCGTCGCGGAGATGGAACTCAAATACGCCAACAACAAGCTGATCGGCGGGACTGACCAGCCGCAGCAAGGTCCCGGCGAGTACCGCCGCATCATGGCGGGTTCGATCCCGGGCTCTGACTATTATCTCGTCGGCGGCATCACGGAATTGAACTTCAACATCCGTTCCGAAGGCGCAAATGGCGACGGCGGACAGACGACGACCAACGGCATCAAGGGTTCGGCCAGCGCCAGCCTCTATGTGATGAACGTCGGCCTCGATCTTCGTCTTGTCGACACCAACACGCTGCAGGTCGTGGACGTGATCTCGTACCAGAAGCAGATCATCGGCCATCAGATCCAGGCCGGCGTGTTCGACTTCCTGGGACAGACCTTCTTCGATGCCAGCGCCGGCGAAAGCGCGCTCGAACCAGTCCAGCTCGCGGTGCGCTCAGTTGTCGAGCGTGCGGTCCTGGAAATGACGTCGCGTCTCTATCGCATCCCGTCGAATGCCTGCGCGTCGAACCTGGACACCGAAAACGATCCGCTCGCGGACGCCACGGATCGCCGTCCCGCGCCGCAGCCTGTTCAGTATCAGGCACAAGCCACACCCGCTCCTTACCAGGCGCCCGAACGGCCGTATCAGGCTCCCCGCGCCACAACAGCCATGAGAGAGGAACATCGCAATGACACGTCTCGCCAAGATCCTTATCGCTGGTACAGCAACGCTGATTCCAATGACGCAGGCCTTCGCGGGGGCGTCGACTAACGTCACGACCGTCGGCAATGACGGCGTTGTCCATCTTGGTGACAACACCGGCATCGGCGGTGCGTCCCTGTTCGGCGGCGGCGTCAATCTGGTCGACAGCACCGGCGTCGTTGACAGCAAGCCGGGCGTGATCGCATCGAGCGGCAGCACCAAGTCCGGCGACGGATCCGTGGGCACAGGTACTGGAACCAGCAGCGGCGGCGACAGCGGCAGCGGCGACTCCGGAGCCAATGGCGGCGGTGGCAGCGAAAGCGAGATCTACAACAAGCAGACCAACCTCGACACGGTCTGGAACAACACCAACGTCGAAGTCGACAACGTGAATGGCGATGTGAACGCAAGCGCCGCCGCGACGGCGAACGCCTTCCAGGCGGTGACGTTCAACAACACCGTCGTCAACAACGATCAGTACGCCTCCGGCGAAGCCGTGGGCTCGGACCTGAACGCGCAGGTGACCAACATCAATGGCAGCGTGAATATGTCCAACATCGTCGCCTGCAACACCGCCGACGTGTCGACCGATCCGGCCTACACGATCGTCAACTCCAAGCAGGAATGCGCAGTCGGCGATCCGTCCCAGGCGACGAACGTCTTCGTTGCGCAGGCGCAGGGCGACGTGAACATCGCAGGCTCGGTCGCAGCCAACGTCTACACCGAAGACACGAACGCCAAGTACAACTACGTCAACACCAACCAGATCAACGAGTCGGCCGTGAACTCCACGACCAATGTGCAGGCCTACAACATCGGCGGCACGGTCAACGTGAGTTCGTCGGCGGTCGGCAACACGGCGCAGATCGTCCACTACTAGACCAACAGTCCGCGCCGGCGGTTTCTGGGGCAACTGAAGCCGCCGCAGAGAGAGGGAGGGGCATAACCCCTCCCTCTTTTTTTATTTTGACGCCACGCACTGCGCGACGCCTTCGACGCCTTTGAGCGAAAACACGATCGCGCGATTGCCACTCCAGGCAGCGTAGCGGTCATGATCGAGCATCGTGAAGGAATAGGCGGAGCGTGGCAGACGGAGGACTTCCTTCTCGCGCCAGCCACCGCTTTCATCGCGCGAGACGTAAAACACGTAGCCACTACCGCCACTACCATTGCTAAGTATTACGGTTTCCACCTCCTCTCCGTTGGGGGCGATCTGGCGCGGCTTTCCAGGTCCCTCGTATTCCTTCCACATGCCACCTGCGTTGGAGACCGCGAGTGCACCACCCGGCGCTTGCGCGATCCAGTCGATATTCCCGCGGTACACGACCTCGCGCGCACCGCCATTGGAAATCCAGTTGAGTTCACCTCCGAACTCACCTGCGTCGATACCCACGAGTTTGCCGTCGGGTAATTGCAGATCGACTGCCGGAAAACGATCTACAACAACACGCTCTGCGGGGCGCGTGAACGCTATTCCTTTCCAGATCCAACGATCGCTCGAGCATGGCGCGACGTCGGGAGTCATCATGGCGTCGATCTCGAAATCAGCGACGCTCGGCGAAAAGTGCAGATGCCCTGGCGTTATGACTGGCGGTGCAAGTTTGCCGTTGGGTCCATCCAGCGCCGCAACGACTGTACTCGCCTCTTCGCGCACGCTTTCCAGCCAATGGTTGCGCGCGATGTTCCGAAGTGCGGGAAGTGCATCTCTCGCACCGAGCCAACCAAGCGCACGCGTCGCAGCATAGACGACGCGCCAATCGGGGTCGTTCAACATCTCGATCAATTGTGCACGCGCTTCCTTGTATCCAACGGCGCCGGCAAAGCTTGCTGCATTGGCTCGATCTTTGCCGTCCGACGAATGGGAAAAGGCCAGAAAAATCGAGGGCGCCATCGGGCGCACTGCCGCGCCATAGGCAGCCTTGTTCGACAGGCATAGCCCGCTCTCGAAATACTCCCCGTCGACATCGCTCGTCTCGCAATCGTCGCGAGATTCCGCGACGGACTCGTCCGCCATCGAGCGCAACGCCGCTCTCGCGGCTTCCCAAACATCCTTGTCATCCAAGAGCGAGCGAAGCTTAGGCGCTATCTCCTTGGCGTCCGATCCCATCGCCATGATCACACGTAGTGCGCCGATGCGACGCTCCGCAGGCTGTTTGGCGTCGCGCGCGATCGCGACCCAGTTCGAAAGATCGGCATGCGTCGACTTCATTTCGGCGATGAGCTTGGCGGCGTCTTCCCAACGCGCCTCGCCATTCCAATGCTTCTCCTCTGCGTCGAGCAGTGGCAACAAATAGGGAATCGCTTCCTTCCCATGCCGCGCAAGCGCGGGACCCGACTGGTTCGCAGTGCCATGCAGGCGAATATCCTCGGCGAGCGCGGCGAGCGCCTCCGGCGTTCCAATACGGCCAAGCGGACGCGCGACCCACCCGCCCGGATTCCGCTTGAGGGCAGCGATAAGCGCTGGCACGTCTTTGGGACCAAGCGGCTCCCACTTTTCCAGAACACTGTTGGCGAGGTCACTCCAAGCCCGGTCCTCGCTCGCCGCACGTTTCAGGAGTTCATGTTTGGCGGGCTCGCCAAAGGTTTCAAGTTTGGCGCGATATGCATCGTCCCGTGCATAGCTCCCTCCATGAGACCGCGAATGCGCATCGGCATCCATGGCTTTCAGGCATTCGTTCAGCGTGCGGCAATCCTCGAACTTCGGCGCGGCGAATGCCGCCGTTGCGGCGATGCAGCAAGCAAGACCTAGTAGAAACCTACGCATATCCTCTCCCCTCGCGGCACGATAACACAGTCGTCACGCTCTCGCCCCGACGCAAAAGCGATGTTACGACTCTCCTCGCAAATCGGGGGTTCGCGTTCATGTCTTCACCGTCCAAGCCCATTGTGGAACTCACGCTGCGCGGCGTGATCCTGGGTATCCTGATCACGCTCGTGTTCACCGCGGCCAATGTCTATCTGGGCCTGCGTGTGGGCCTGACCTTCGCGACCTCGATCCCCGCCGCCGTGATTTCGATGGCGGTGCTGTCGCTGTTCAAGGACTCCACGATCCTCGAGAACAACATCGTTCAGACCGTGGCATCCGCAGCCGGCACGTTGTCCGCGATCATATTCGTGTTACCGGGTCTGTTGATCGTTGGCTGGTGGGTCGAGTTCCCGTTCTGGCAATCGTTCCTGATCTGCGCGTCGGGCGGCATCCTCGGCGTGCTGTTCACGATCCCACTGCGCCGCGCAATGGTGGTGAATACCGATCTTCCGTATCCCGAAGGCGTCGCGGCGGCCGAAGTTCTCGAAGTCGGTGACGCCGCGCGCGGTGCGGCGACAAGCGAATCCCGCGAAGGCTTGCTTGCCGTCGTTTATGGAGCCATCGCTTCTGCCGGACTCGCGATTGTGGCAGCGACCGGATATGCGACGGCGGAAGTCACGAGCTTCTTCCGTCTCGACCGCGTCGGGCTTCCCAATGCGGGCAGCGGATTCGATATGGGCTTCAGCCTCGCACTGATCGGCGCTGGTTATCTCGTCGGCCTTTCCGTCGGTATGGCGATCCTGCTCGGCGTTGTCATCGCTTGGGGCGTCGCGGTGCCGTGGCTGACCATGCATCCGTTCCCCGTGCCGCCCAATCCGTTCACCATCGACGGTGTCGCCGACTACGCGGATTTCGTGTGGCGCAAACAGGTGCGGTTCGTCGGCGCGGGCGCAATTGCGGTCGCATCGGTGTGGACTCTCATCAAACTCATTGGCCCGGTCGTCGGCGGCGTCATTTCGACGTTGTCGTCATCGCGCGCGAACAAAGGCGGCGTTGGCGACCGCACCGATACCGACATGTCGCCGAGCTGGATTGGACTCGTCGCGCTCGCGTGTCTTGGCGTCATCGCCTATCTGCTGTTCGAGTTCCTGCAGCCCACGCCGCTCTCTGGCGACACGATTCGCCTCGTGCTCATCGCCGTGCCGTTCGTGTTCATCGGCGGATTCCTGATCGCGGCGGTGTGCGGCTACATGGCGGGCCTGATCGGCGCATCGAACTCGCCGATCTCCGGCGTCGGAATCCTCGCCATCGTGTCGTGTGCGACGATCTTCGTCGCGGTCGAGCACCCCGCCGCCGACGCGCAGAAATCGTTGATTGCATTTGCGCTGTTCGCGACCGCTATCGTGTTCGCCATCGCCACGATCTCGAACAACAACCTTCAAGATCTCAAGACCGGTCAACTCGTCAAAGCCACGCCGCGCGCGCAGCAATGGGCGCTGATCATCGGCGTGATCGCAGGTGCGGCGGTGATCCCGCCTGTGCTGAACGTGCTCGCGCACGCCTTCGGTTTCGCCGGCGCACCGAACATCGGCACGGTGACGAAACAGCCCTTGCCTGCGCCGCAGGCGACGCTGATCTCCGCGCTGGCGCAGGGCGTGATCGGTGGCGATCTGAACTGGGCGATGATCGAGGTCGGCGCATTGTTGGGCGTTGGCCTCGTGCTGCTCGACGAAATCCTCGGCGGTCTGAAGTGGATGCGCCTGTCGCCGCTCGCGGTCGGCATAGGCATCTATCTGCCCATGAGCGCATCGCTCGCCGTCGTATTCGGTTCGGTGATCGGCCACCTCTACGACAACTGGACGAAGAAGACGCCGAGCCCAGCATATTCAAAACGGCTCGCGGTGCTGATCGCATCGGGCATGATCGTCGGCGAAAGCCTCTGGGGCGTGATCAATGCCGGCGTGATCTCCGCGACCGGCAATGCGACGCCATTCCAGCTCGCACCGACGGACTTCGCGTGGATCAACTGGGTGGCCACAGGACTCTTCATCCTGCTGATCGTCGTGCTCTATGGCTGGATCATGCGGCGCGCGCGGCTGCACAAACCGACACCGGTGGCTTAAGCGCGGCTGCGGATCGCGTCGTCCATCGCGAGCACGTTTTTCGCCTGCTTGAGGTGCGGCTGGTCGAGCATCTTGCCGTCGAGCGAGGCGACGCCAGCGCCTGAGGCGAACGCGGCGACGACACGTTTGGCGTGCTCCACATCCGATGCCGACGGCGTGAACGCGTCGTTGATGATCGCGACCTGATCGGGATGGATCGCGAGCATGCCGGCGAAGCCCTCGCGCTGCGCCGCGCGCGCCGCGCGTTCGAGACCCTTGGCATCGCGGAAGTCCGCATGGAGCGTTTCGATGGCAGGCACATCGGCCGCCTTTGCCGCGATCAGACACAGCGAACGCACGATCTTGTAGGTGAGCAGGAATTCGCCGCTCTCGTCGCGATTGCCCGCGGCGCCGAGTGCTGCCGACAGATCCTCCGCACCCCATGTCATCGCGGCGAGGCGCGGTGGGCGCGAGCGGTAGTCCTGCAACGACAGCGCGGCGATCGGAGTCTCGGTCGCGACCGGCAGCAACTTGATCGTGCCGTGCGGGAGCCCCGCTGCGGTTTCGCGCGTGATCAGGTGCGCGTCGATCACATTCAGCGTCTGCGGACCGTCCGGTTTGGGAATGACGAAACCGGCCGGCTTCGACGCCGTGACTGCTTCGATATCGCGGATAAAGTCTTCCGATCCCAGCGGATTGATGCGCACCCAGATCGCCTGCGCATGTTTCTCCTGCAGATATTCCTTCACCAGCGCGCGCGCCGCGGGACGGTTCTCCGCCGCCACCGAATCCTCCAGATCGAGGATCAACGCATCGGCAGGCGACGATTTGCTCTTGGCGAGTTTTTTCTCGCTGTCGGCCGGGACAAAGAGGAGAGAGCGAAGAATCATGACCGAACCGCTTTGACGAGTGACCAAGTCGCCAGCAGTGCGGCAGTCAATCCAACACCAAGGAAAATGGCATGGCCTTTTGCATCCATGCTCAGACCGACCGTGTAGTTCGATGCCAATAGATCAACCGCGGTGCGCGGAAATAGCGCCACAAACGCGATGGCGAACAGCAAAAGCGCGACAACGATCAGGAGGGCACGTTTCATTTCGATCGTCCCAACATCAACGCGCTGCGTTTGCATTGTGCGACGATCTCGCCGCGCTGGTTGATTGCCTTGTGCTGGAACGTGACGATGCCCTGACCCGGGCGGGACTTGCTCGGGCGAAGTCCGAGCACCTCCGTTTCCACATGCAGCGTGTCGCCGTGGAAGACGGGTTTCGGAAACCGCACCTCGTCCATGCCGAGGTTCGCGACCGTGGTGCCCAGCGTCGTGTCGCCGACCGAGATCCCGATCATAAGGCCGAGCGTGAACAGCGAATTGACGATACGCGTGCCGAACTCGGTGCCTTTGGCATATTCCTCATCGAGGTGAAGCTGGGCCGGGTTGTGCGTCATCGCCGTGAAGAAGACGTTGTCGGCCTCGGTCACCGTGCGCCGGATCGGATGGGCAAAGGTCTGGCCGACCGAAAATTCCTCGAAATAAAGACCGGGCATGGGACGGACCGCGATGTTTCGCGCTAGTGTTTAGCCCTCAAATTCCGAGGAGGCCAGCCGTGACGTTCCCCACAGGCGCAAAGACCACGTGTTTCATCTTCACCCGCGACCGCGCGACGGCCGGAAAATTCTATAGCGAGGTCCTCGGCTTCAAGCAGACCGCCACGGATCCGTTTGCGGATACGTTCGACCTTGGTGACGTCTCGATGCGCCTTGTGCCGATGAAAGATCACAAGCCCTCGATGCACACTGTGCTGGGTTGGGAAGTGAAGGACATCGTTGCCGAGGTGAAAGCATTGAGCGCGAAGGGCGTGAAGTTCCAGGTCTATGACGGCTACGGCCAGGACGAGCTCGGCATCTGGAATTCACCGGACGGACGGGCGAAGCTCGCCTGGTTTCTGGACGCCGATGGCAACAATCTGAGCCTCGCGCAGCACTAAAGCATTCGTTCGAACACGCGGCGGCCGAGGCCGTAGCGGCTTGACGTCGAGAACTGTTTGAAGCCGTGACGTTCCGCGAGACGCACGGACGCTTCGTTGTCATCGCTGATCACGCAGACGACGCGCGCGGGACCGAAATGCGCACGGCCCCATACCAGCGCCGCACCCAACGCTTCGCTCGCAAAGCCTTTGCCGTGCGCCGATGACGCAAGCGACCAGCCCATTTCCGGCGCGCCGCTGGCGGGATGCGACGATGGCCGTTTCTTGTCGGTGTAGCCGATTGCGCCGATCACCGCGCCGCTCGCCCGTTCCTCGATCGCCCAGGTGCCAAAGCCTTTGAGATGCCAGTGACCGGTGATGCTTTGAAATCGCAGCCAGGACTCTTCTTCGTCGAGGAGATCGCCCTTGCCCAGATATTTCATCACGATCGGATCGGCACGCATCGCGGCGAATGCCGGAAAGTCTTCGAGCGTGTGACCGCGCAGGATCAGCCGCTCGGTCTCGATGACGGGCACGCTCATCATTTTACCGCGACGAACTCACCCGTATTAGGATCGAGCAACTCAAGTTCGCCATTCGCGATTCCGAAGCGGCCGCCATGCAGTTCAAGCGTTCCGGCCTTTACCCGTTCGGCGACAAACGGAAACGTCATCAGATTGTCTAGCGACAGGCGCACACAATCACGCTCCATCGCGACATGCCGTTCGTGGGAATCACGGATGTGCTTCGAATGCTCCAACGCGGGCTCAAGAAGGTCCACCCAATGATCGAGGAAAGGCACGCCCGCGACGAGCTTGCGATTCAGTGCCGCCGCAACGCCGCCGCACTGTGCATGACCGAGCACGAGGATATTGCGCACCTTCAACTGCAACACCGCAAACGCCAGTGCGGCGCTGGTGCCGTGATAGCTCGTATCGTTCTCGCAAGGCGGCACGACGCCAGCAACATTGCGCACGACGAAAAGCTCGCCGGGACTGGAATCGAAGATCGTCGCCGGATCTGCGCGCGAGTCACTGCACGAAATAATAAGGTATTGCGGGCTTTGGCCGCGCTTTGCCAGTTCCTCGTAGTGTTCGCGTTCAACGGGCCAACGGCCGGCACGGAATGCGCGATAGCCTTCGAGAAGATGTTTCATGCCGGGAGCCGCTCCAGAATAATGGTCGGATCGCCCTTATAGGTCGTGCGGACGCTTTCCTTGAAGCCACAACGCGCGGCAACGCGTAATGACGGCGCATTTTCCGGATCGATGATGCAGACCATGCGGACCTTTCCGAAATGGTTTTCCGCCCACCCGAGGATCGCCTGCACCGCCTCTGTGGCATAGCCCTTGCCGTGGACCCCCGGCAGCAGACCCCACCCGATCTCCGGCACGCCGTGGAACGACGGCACGATCTCGCGCTTCACATCGAGAATTCCCGCCTCGCCGATGCGACGCCCGCTCGACTTTTCAAAGATGCCCCAGAAGCCAAAGCCAAGGAGTGCCCAGTGACCAGCGATGCGCATGAACTTCGCCCACGCCTCTTCTTCCGACAGCGGTGCGCCGCCAATGAAACGCGTCACGACGGGATCGGCCCACATCGCGGCAAAAGCAGGGAAGTCTTCCTTCGTCTGCACACGAAGAATAAGGCGTTCGGTTTCGATAACAGGATTATTGGTCATGATGACACCGGTTTAACGCGCGGTGATCCGATTGAACAGTGCGAGCGCGGCAGCGACGAAGCAGCCGCAGACGATCCCCACGGTCAAATCCATCACGATCGTGAGGACAAAGGTCGTCAACAGCACCACAGCCGTCTGCCACGTTGTAAGCTGTCGCACGAATTCCGCGCGCTCCACCATATTCCAGCACACGACGACAAGAACCGCCGCCAGCGCACAGAGCGGGACATAGCTCGCAAGCGGCGCGGCGATCATCATGAACGCTAGCAGAAGCGTCGAGTGCATGATGCCTGCTAGCGGCGTGCGCGCGCCTGCGCGGATGTTGGTCGCCGTGCGTGCAATCGTGCCTGTAACGCTGATGCCACCGAACAGCGCGGACGCGATATTGGCGATGCCCTGCGCGACCAGTTCCATGTTCGAACGATGATGGCGCTCGGTCATCGCGTCCGCGACTTTTGCAGACAGCAAACTCTCGATGCCGCCCAGCAGCGTGAACGAAAGCACGCTGGGGAGCAGTGCGAGGATCGCGCTCCTAGAGAAAGAAGGCAGTTGCGGCGCGATCAGGCCATGCGGAATGCCGCCAAAGCGGCTGCCGATGGTAGCGACCGGCAGATGCAGGATGGCAACGGCGACTGATGCGAGCACAACCACGATCAGCTTGCGCGGCCAGGCGGGACGGAAGCGTCGAAGTGCGAGGATCAGCGCCACGCTTCCGAGGCTCAGTATAAACGCCGCTGGCGAGATCGTGTTCGCAGCGTCCGCAAGTACCCGCAGCTTTGCGAGCAACGGTCCCGGTTCAGGTACCGCCAGTTTGAGTCCGCCCAAATCCTTCAGCTGACTCGCGAATATGGTGACGGCAATGCCGCTCGTGAATCCAACCGTGACAGCGTGCGGAATGTAGCGAATCAGCGAGCCTATGCGCAGTACGCCCAACACGACAAGCAGGATACCGGACAACAAAACCGTCAGAAGCAGACCTTCAATACCAAAGTGCGCTACGGTCGCTGCGACAAGTGTGATGAAAGCACCGGCCGGACCTCCGATCTGAAATCGGCTGCCGCCCAACGCCGAAACCAGCACGCCGCCGATGATCGCCGCATAAAGCCCACGCTCAGGACCGACGCCGGATGCCACGGCGATCGCCATCGACAGCGGTAAGGCGACGATGGCGACGGTAATTGCGGCGATGAGATCGGCGCGAAATTTGTCCGCGCTGTATCCTTCGCCCAGCACGGTCAAGAGCTTCGGGCGATAGAGATGCGCCGTGGAAGAGCCATCAGGCATGGTGACATCCAGCGCCAAACGCATCGCAGTGTACCCAGTCGCGCCCTAGATTTGCGTAAAGACAGGCTGCGACACGTCGTTGCGTGTTCAATAGGATTTCGAAGTCTCCCCAAGAGGGGCAGATTCAAGCCGTATTCCCGCCACGCCAAGACTGGGTTTGACTATCCTCAGCTGCCGAGTGACATCGGGCCGAAAAGGGAAATCATGTAGGCGGCCATGAGCAGAAGAATGATCGCCTGCACCCATGCCGCGCGCGCGAACATTGCGACAAGGCTCAAAGCGGCTTCCACAAAGTTTCCCAAAATCGGATGCCAGTATTGCAGCGCGTATTGCGCGGCATTTCCGTGTTCCACCGCCGCAATCGTCCAACTCGTCAGATTGAACAGATGCAGTGCGATGGAAAATCCCCAGAACCGTTTGCGGTTCGCGAAATAGTATTCCCTTAGATCGAGACCTTCTTCCGAAACCTCATCCGGCAGCGACGCGGCGCAGAACAGGAACAGAAGCGAAAACGCGAAAGCGAGCGGCAGCCACGTGAAGAACAGGCGATGGCCCATGTCGTTCTGGCGCTGCCAAACGCTCCAGAATTCGCCCAAGGTCAGCACGGACGCGTAAACCGCTGCCGTCGGCGCCAGCCAATGCCACCGCACGCGCGGCCCCGCCTCGATCAGCTTGTGAAAACTCGTCAGCACGTTGGCCAGCGCGAGGCCAACGATGATGCCGAAATAGACAGCGGCGTATTCGAAATAAGTCACGAGAGCCCCTCTCGAAGAAACTAATACGACTTCGGCAGATCGAGAACGTTCTCGCCGATGAACGAAAGAATGAGCTGCTCAGTCACCGGGGCGAGCATCGGGAGCATGCTTTCGCGGAAGAGGCGTTCGACCTGATATTCCTTGGCGTAGCCCATGCCGCCGTGGGTCATCACCGCTTTCTTGCAGGCGTCGAACGCGGCGCGCGCGCCGAGCAGCTTTGCCGCGTTGGCTTCGGCGCCGCAGGGCTGTTTTGAGTCATACAAGGACGCTGCGCGTAAACACATCCACCACGCACTCTCCAGATAGGCCCAGGCTTCGGCGAGTGGATGCTGGATACCCTGGTTCTGACCGATGGCGCGGCCGAACACTTTGCGTTCGCGTGCGTAGCCGGCGGCGCGGTTCAGTGCATCGCGTCCGAGGCCGATCGCTTCCGATCCGATCAGGATGCGTTCGGGATTGAGGCTGTCGAGCAGATAGCGGAAGCCCTTGCCTTCTTCGCCGATGCGATCCTCATCGGGCACGAACAGGTCGTCGATGAACACCGCGTTCGAATCCACCGCGGCGCGGCCCATCTTCGGGATGCGGCGCACCTCGACCTTCGCGCGGTCGAGCGTGGTGTAGAACAAGGTCATGCCGTCGGTCGGCTTGCGACCGTCTTCCTTCTTCGCCGTGCGCGTGAGCAGAAGGATCTTGTCGGCTTCCTGCGCCGTCGTGGTCCAGATCTTCCGCCCGCGCACGACGTAACCGTCATTGGTGCGTCGCGCGAACGTCTCAATCGACGTCGTATCGAGTCCCGCGTTCGGTTCGGTGACACCGAAGCACGCCTTCTGCTCGCCCTTGATGAGCGGCACCAGCATCCGCTTCTTCTGCTCCTCGGTGCCGTGCACGACGATGGCGTGTGGGCCGAAGATGTTGAGATGGATTGCTGACGCCGCCGCATATCCGCCGCCGCCTTTCCCCACTTCGTGCATCATGATCGCAGCTTCGACGACGCCGAGCCCTGCGCCGCCCAATTCGGTCGGCATGCAGATGCCGAGAAACCCGGCATCGGCGATGGCGCGATAGAACTCTTCCGGGAACCGCGCATCGGTATCGCAGGCGGTCCAGTAGTCGTCGCCGAAGCCCGCGCAAATCTTCGCGATGGCGTCGGCGATAGCCTGCTGGTCCGGCGAGAGCGTGAGGTCCATAATTCTTTGTAATCTCAAAGCGTTAGATTGAAATCTGGGCCAAACCGGCACAAACACGCGCGGTTGCGCCTGCTATCTCCCTGCTTAATATCAGAAAAAGAGGGAAATGCTTGGCCCAGGCCGCTATAAGTGCGCTGCGACAAGCGCATGACGGACTGTCACTCGGGCAAGGGCGCTGTCGGGGAGTTCGAACAGGAAGAATGAGTTCAGTCATCACTGAGGGCCGCCCGCAATCCGCGCGCCGCCCGGGTATGAATCCGACCGACGTTTCCAATCCGGATTACTTCCACAAGGTTGTCGATTGTCAGTGGGCGTGTCCCGCGCACACGCCGGTGCCGGAATACATCCGCCTGATCGCGGCGGGGCGTTACTCCGACGCATACATGATCAACTGGAAGTCCAATGTGTTTCCGGGCGTGCTCGGCCGCACCTGCGACCGTCCCTGTGAGCCGGCATGCCGGCGCGGACGTGTCGAGGAACAGCCCGTCGCGATCTGCCGCTTGAAGCGTGTTGCTGCGGACTCGAAAGACGACATTCGCGATCGTCTGCCACGGCCGGCATCGAAGAAGAACGGCAAGCGCATCGCGCTCATAGGCGCGGGCCCCGCGTCGCTCACCGTTGCACGCGATCTTCTGCCGCTCGGCTATCACGTCACGATCTACGATCAGGACAAGAATGCGGGCGGCATGATGCGCACGCAGATTCCGAAATTCCGTCTGCCCGAAACCGTGCTCGACGAAGAGTGCGGTTACATTCTGGGTCTCGAGCCCGAAACGAAGTTCGGCGTGAAGATCGACTCGCTGAAGAAAGTTCTCGCCGAGGATTACGACGCGATCTTCGTTGGCTGCGGCGCGCCGCGCGGGCGCGAGCTTGAGATTCCCGGCCGCAAGGAAGGCGCCGCGAACATTCATATCGGCATCGACTGGCTGTCGTCGGTCTCGTTCGGTCACACGACGAGCATCGGCAAGCGTGTGATCGTGCTTGGCGGCGGCAACACCGCGATGGATTGCTGCCGCACCTCGCGCCGTCTCGGCGGCGACGACGTGAAGGTCGTCGTTCGCTCCGGCTTCGAGGAAATGAAAGCCTCGCCGTGGGAAAAAGACGACGCCATGGGCGAAGGCATTCCGATCCTGAACTTCCTCGTCCCGAAGGAATTCACGCACAAGGACGGCAAGCTCACCGGCGTGCTGTTCGAGAAGGTGAAGGCCGAGCGCGACGCCAAGGGCCGCCGCAATCTCGTGCCGACCGGCGAACCCGATGTACATATCGAATGCGATGACGTGCTGGTCGCCGTGGGACAAGAGAACGCGTTCCCGTGGATCGAGCGTGACATCGGTCTTGAGTTCGACAAGTGGGACATGCCGGTCGTCAACGAGGTCACCTATCAGTCGACCAATCCGAAGGTCTTCTTCGGCGGCGATGCAGCGTTCGGACCGAAGAACATCATCTGGGCGGTGGCACACGGCCATGCGGCCGCGGTGTCGATCGATCTGATGTGCAACGGCCATGACGTGAAGGTTCGCCCCGCCGATCCGCACACGCTGGCCAGCCAGAAGATGGGTATCCACGAATGGTCCTATGACAACGACGTGTCGATGGACCTTCGTTTCAAGGTCCCGCACGCGCCGCACGAACTGACGCTCCATAACGTGAACATGGAAGTCGAACTCGGCTTCACCAAGGAGCTCGGCTTCAAGGAAGCGCAGCGCTGTTTGAACTGCGATATCGAGACAGTGTTCGCCGAGAGCCTGTGCATCGAATGCGATGCCTGCGTCGATATCTGCCCGGTCGATTGCATTACGTTTACGCCGAACGATCCTGAGCCCGCGCTACGCACGCATCTGACCGCGCCGACCAACAATCCGACGACGCAGGACCTCTACGTCTCGGATTATCTCAAGACCGGCCGCGTGATGGTGAAGGACGAAGACGTCTGCCTGCACTGCGGTCTCTGCGCCGAACGCTGCCCAACCGGCGCGTGGGACATGCAGAAATTCTATCTGGAGACGGCGCAGGCCTGCGGACGATGAACAAGATTTCTTCCACCAACGACTTCGTCGTCAAATTCGCCAACGTCAACGGTTCGGGTTCGGCGTCGGCCAACGAACTCTTCGCCCGCGCGGTGATGCGCATGGGCGTGCCGGTCGCGACGCGCAATATCTTCCCGTCGAACATCCAGGGCCTTCCTACCTGGTACGAAGTGCGCGTGTCGGGCCAGGGATGGCTCGGCCGCCGCGGCGGCGTCGATCTGGTCGTACTGATGAACCCGCAGACCTGGAACAAGGACATCGCGGAGGTCGAGAGCGGCGGTTACATGCTCTACGACTCCACCAAGCCATTGACCGGCCAGAAGCTGCGCAGCGACGTGACCGTACTCGGCGTGCCGTTCACGCAGCTTTCCAACACGATGGAAGGCACGATCCCGCGCGAGCGCCAGCTGCTCAAGAACATCATCTATGTCGGCGCGCTAGCCTCGCTGCTCGGCATCGATCTGGAAGAGATCGACCACCTCTTCGCCAAACAGTTCAAGAGCCGCGCCAAGCTGATCGACATGAACGCCCGCGCGCTGCGTCTCGGCCATGACTATGCCGAGAAAAACCTGAAAGGCGCATGCGGCCTTAAGATCGCGCGCTCCGACAAGGTTGGCGACAAGATCTTTCTGCAGGGCAATGATGCCGCCGGCCTCGGCGCTGTCTATGGCGGCGCGACGGTGTGTGCCTGGTATCCGATCACACCGTCCACCTCGCTCGCCGAAGCGTTCACCGCGCATTGCAAGAAATTCCGCATCGATCCCGAAACCGGCAAGAACAAGTTCGCCATCGTGCAGGCCGAAGACGAGATCGCGGCCATCGGCATGGTGCTGGGCGCCGGATGGAACGGCGCGCGTTCGTTCACTGCGACCTCCGGACCCGGCATTTCGCTGATGCAGGAGTTCTTCGGCTTTGCGTATTACGCCGAAATCCCGGCCGTCGTGTTCGACATCCAGCGCGGCGGTCCCTCCACTGGCATGCCGACGCGCACGCAGCAATCCGACATCCTGCTTGCGGCGTACGCCAGTCATGGCGACACCAAGCACATGCTCCTCTTCCCCGAAGACCCGCGCGAGAGCTTTGAGTTCAGCGCACAGGCCTTCGATCTCGCCGAACGCTTCCAGACGCCGATCTTCGTGATGATGGACCTCGACATCGGCATGAACGACTGGCTGTGCGAGCCGCTGGTGTGGGACGACAAGCGCCAATACGACCGCGGCAAGATCATCACCGCGGAAGAACTCGAGGCCGGCAAATCGTTCGGCCGTTACGTCGATGTCGATGGCGATGCCGTCCCCTACCGTACCCTCCCCGGCACGCATCCGACCAAGGGCGCCTACTTCACGCGCGGCTCGTCGCACAACGCGATGGCGGCCTACAGCGAGGAAGGCAAGGACTACACCGAGGTGATGCAGCGCCTGCTGCGCAAGCTCGAGACCGCGAAGCGGTATGTCCCCGCGCCCGTCGAGCGCAAAGCCAAAGAGAAAGCCAAATACGGCGTGCTCTATTACGGCTCGACCTCGGTGGCGATGGACGAAGCTCTCTCAAGCCTTGCGGCCCAGGGCCTGCACCTCGACGCGATGCGCATCCGCGCCTTCCCGTTCGCCGACAGTCTGGTCGATTTCATCAACGCGCATGAGCAGGTGTTCCTGATCGAACAGAACCGCGACGCGCAATTGATGAAGCTTATCGTCAACGAATGCGCCATCGATCCGGCGCGGTTCATCTCCATCCTGCATTACGACGGCGCGCCGATCACCGCGCGCTTCATCCATTCCGCCATCGCGGACCGTCTCAACGTCACCCGCAAGGAAGCGGCCGAATGACCTACATCGCCAAGCCCAAGCTGCATCATCCCGGCCTCGCCAAGAACAAGCTCGGCTTCACGCATCGCGACTATGAAGGCCGCATCTCCACGCTCTGCGCCGGCTGCGGGCATGACTCGATCAGCGCCGCGCTGATCCAGGCCTGCTTCGAACTCGACATCGAACCGCATCAGGTCGCCAAGATCTCGGGCATCGGCTGTTCGTCGAAGACGCCGGACTATTTCCTCGGCCAGAGCCACGGCTTCAATTCCGCGCATGGCCGCATGCCGAGCGTGCTGACCGGCGCAAACCTCGCCAACCGCAACCTCATCTATCTCGGCGTCTCCGGCGACGGCGACAGCGCCTCCATTGGCCTCGGCCAGTTCGCGCATTGCGTCCGCCGCGGCGTGAACATGACCTATATCTGCGAGAACAACGGTGTGTACGGCCTGACCAAGGGCCAGTTCTCCGCAACCGCCGACAAGGGTTCGAAGTCGAAGGCCGGCGGCACCAATGCGGATTCGCCGATCGATCTCGTCAGCCTCGCGCTCGTGCTCGGCTGCACGTTCGTTGCACGCAGCTTCTCCGGCGACAAGCACCAGCTTGTACCGCTGATGAAAGCGGCGCTCGCGCATCAGGGCTCGGCCGTGCTCGACGTCATCAGCCCGTGCGTGCAGTTCAACAACCACACCGGCTCGACCAAGAGCTTCGACTATGTCCGCGAACACAACGAGGCGATGAACCGTATCGACGTGATTCCGGCACGGCAGGAGATCACCGTCGATTTCGAGCCCGGCACGACCGAAGTGGTGAAGCAGCACGACGGCTCGTACATCAAACTCGCCAAGCTGCACCCGACCTACGACCCGACCGACCGCGCCGCCGCGATGGCACATCTGCAGGAGCGCCAGCAGGCGGGCGAAATCGTCACCGGCCTGCTCTATGTCGACCCCGATCCGCAGGACCTGCACGCCCATCTCGGCACCGTGCCCCAGTCGCTCAATCGCATGAACGCGAAAGAGCTCTGCCCCGGCGCCGCGGCGCTGGCGGATGTGAACGCGAGTTATCGCTGACCTTACTGAAGGAGGCGCCATGTCTGTCGCCGATCTGTTTTCGCTCAAGGGCAAGACCGCGCTCGTCACCGGCGGTTCGCGTGGCATAGGCCTGATGATCGCGCGCGGCTTCGTCGAGGCCGGCGTGAAGACTTACATCTCCTCGCGCGACGCGAAGGCGTGTGCAGAGGCCGAAGCGGCGCTGAACAAAGTCGGGACCTGCATCGCGTTGCCGCACGATCTCGGCCACACCGCGGAAGTGAAGGCGCTCGCGTCGGAGATCGCGTCGCGGGAGAAGAAGCTCGACATTCTCATCAACAACGCTGGCGCCGCGTGGGCGGAGCCTATCGACCAGTATTCCGAGAAGGGCTGGGACAAGCTGATGGCCGTGAACCTCAAAGCCATCTTCACGCTGACGCAGGCGCTGCTGCCGCAACTCCGCGCCGCAGCGACGGAAGACGATCCCGCGCGCGTCGTGAATATCGGTTCCATTGACGGCATCCTTCAGCCGTCGCTCGAAAGCTATGCCTATTCGGCGAGCAAGGCGGCGGTGCATCACCTCACTCGCAACCTCGCCAAGCATCTCGCGAAGGACAACATCAACGTCAACGCCATCGCGCCGGGGCCGTTCGAGACCAAGATGCTCGCGCCCGTGCTCGCCGTCGCGCGCAAGCAGATGGAAGCATCGGTGCCGCGCAAGCGCATCGGCCGCGACGACGACATGATCGGCGCCGCGATCTTCTATTGCTCGCGCGCATCGTCTTATGTGACAGGCACGGTTCTGCCCGTCGATGGCGGTATCGTCACCGCCGCCTACACCGCGATGGATGTCGCGATATGACTTTGCCCATCGATGTCGAGGCCGTGCGCAACGCGACGGTCGCGAACGATCCGTTCCCGTATCTCATGGTGCCTGGCTTCGTGAAGACCGAGGCCATCGACGGCATCGAACATGATTTCCCGCAGGTGACGCATGCGGGAAGCTTCCCATTGCCGACGCTGCACTTCGGCCCGAAGTTTCAGGAATTCATGGACGCGATCCGCGGGCCGGAATTCACCAAAGCCGTCGCCGACAAATTCGGCATCGACCTTTCGCATCGTCCGACGATGGTGACGGTGCGCGGGCAATCGAGCGCGCGCGACGGCCAGATCCACACCGACAGCGTGACCAAGCTCATCACCGTGCTGATTTATATGAACGGCAAATGGGAAAGCCCGAAGGGGCGCCTGCGCCTGCTGCGTTCGCCCGACAATCTCAACGATGTCGTTGCCGAAGTGCCGCCCGATGAAGGCACGCTGCTTGTGTTCAAGAACCAGCCCAACGCCTGGCACGGCTTCGAGGCGTTCGAAGGCCCGCGCAAGGTGATCCAGCTCAATTGGGTCACCAACGGCCGCGTCGTGTGGTGGGAGCAGACCCGCCACAAGATCAGCGCCTTCTTCAAAGGCAAACACGAAGCCCCGGCGCGGATGTAGCGATGACGATCGCCGAGTGGATGATCCTGGCGGCGGTTCTGATCTACCTGCTCACCCTCGCGCCATTCAAACCGCTCGGCTATCGCGACTTCGACAATTCCAAACCGCGGGACTCTGAATTCTGGGCGACGGCACTACGCTCGCGCGCGCTCGGCGCACACATCAACGGCATCGAGACGTTTCCGTTTTTCGCGGTCGCCATACTGCTCGCCGAATTCCGCGCGGCGCCGCAGCACCTGATCGACGACCTCGCCATTGCATTCATCGTGTTGCGGCTCGCTTTTGTGGCGGCCTATCTGCTCAACTATCCGTGGACACGCACGGTGATCTGGAATCTTGGCTTTGCCGTCAACGTCGCGATCTTTCTCATGCCCTGGTGGAGTCATACGCAGTGACGAAGATCCCAACCGGCACCGAGGCGGCGCGCCCGTTCTTGCCCGCAAAGGATTTCGAACTTTCGAAAGCGTTCTACGAGGCCGTCGGCTTCTTGAAGCAATTCGAGAACAGCGATATCGCAGTCTTCGCCATCGGGTCCGGCGGATTCCTTCTGCAGAACTATTACCAGAAGGACTGGGCCGACAATTTCATGATGCAGCTCCTAGTCGACGATCTCGACGCATGGTGGGCACACATCCAGGCATTGGATCTTCCTGCGCGTTTCGGCGTCGTCGCCCCGCGGGCACCGGAGACGCAGCCCTGGGGCTTGCGCGAGTCCACGCTGATCGATCCGGCAGGCGTGTGCTGGCATATCGTGCAGCGCTAATGCGCGCTTAAGGCGCAGGCGTCCACAGAACATCGTCGATGCGGCGCGCGCCGGTCGCAAGCATGACGAGGCGGTCGAAGCCCATGGCGACGCCGCTGGCCGGCGGCATGTGCGCAAGGGCGGCGAGGAAGTCTTCGTCTACGGGATAGCGTTCGCCGTAGATGCGCTGTTTCTCCGCCATCTCGGATTCGAAGCGCGCGCGCTGTTCGACCGGATCGGTGAGTTCGCCGAAACCGTTGGCGAGTTCGACGCCGCAGACGTAGAGCTCGAAACGTTCTGCCACGCGCGGGTCGCGCGCCGAGGCGCGGGCGAGTGCGGCTTCGCAGCGCGGATATTCGCAGAGGACCGTCGGCTGCCCGATGCCGAGCTGCGGTTCGACGCGCGCGACCAGAATCTTCGAGAAGATGTCGGCCCAGTTGTCGTTCTCTGCCACGTCAAAGCCGCCGCGCCGCGCTTTGGTCGCGAGGATGTCGCGCTGGCCCTCGCCCTTTTCGTTCAACGTTGCCAGCAGATCGATGCCGGCGTGATGCGTGAAGGCGTCCGCGACGGTGAGGCGTTCCGCCTCCGCGCGCGGATCGCAGACGCGGCCGCGGTGTTCGAACTGTTTCGCACCCGTCGTCTCGGCCACAAGGCGCACCAATCCCACACTATCGGCGATCACCGTGTCGTAGCCTTCGTTCGCGCGATACCATTCCAGCATCGTGAACTCCGGCGCATGCGATGGGCCACGCTCGCGATTGCGGAACACGCGTGCGAAATCGAAGATGCGCGTCTCGCCCGCGGCCAGCAGCTTCTTGCACGCGAACTCCGGTGAGGTGTGCAGATAGAGTGTGCGCCGCGCGCCGCCGGTTTCGATCAGATCCGTCGCGAAAGCATGCAGATGCGCCTCGTTCCCCGGCGACACAGCGAGCGTGCCGCATTCGACTTCGGCGAAGCCCTGCTCCTCGAACCACGCGCGCGCGGCGGCCTTGATTCGCCCGCGCTGAATCAGCGCCGGACGGCGGTCGGCATGGCGGTCCCTGTCCCACCAGGGTGACGGATTCATGAGGGAACTCCCGGACTTGGCCGCTGGCCACGCCCCTGCTACAAGCGCGCCCTCAAACTTGACGAGGTTCAACGTGGTTTCGGTTATCGCCAGCAACGTCCGCAAAGGCAATGTCATCGAGAAGGACGGCAAGCTCTACATTGTGCTGACGGCCGAGAACATCCACCCCGGCAAGGGTACGCCGGTGACGCAGCTCGAAATGCGCCGCATCAGCGACGGCGTGAAGATCAACGAGCGCTACAAGACCACCGACAGCCTCGAGAAGGCGTTCATCGAATACCAGACGTTCTCCTATCTCTATCAGGACGGCGAACACTACGTGTTCATGCAGCCGGAGACGTTCGATCAGGTCCATGTCGGCCCCGATATTCTCGGCGACATGGCGGCCTATCTTCAGGAAGGCATGGAGGTGCGTCTCGCGAGTTTCAACGGCTCGCCGGTCTCCATCGAAATTCCCGCGCGCGTGACGCTCGAAATCACCGAGACCGAACCGGTGGTGAAGGGCCAGACCGCGTCCGGCTCGTTCAAGCCCGCGATGCTCTCCAACGGCATCCGCACCATGGTGCCGACGCACATCACCACCGGCACGCGCGTCGTCGTGCTGACGGAAGACGGTTCTTACGTGGAGCGTGCGAAGGACTAGTTCTACTTCGCCTCCATCCTGCACACATCGCCATAGACCAGCGGCCCGCCGTCCTGCCACGGATGATAGGTATTCGCGAACTCGATGCGTTCGGCCAGCGATGGATGCGTCTGGCGGAAGAGCATGAAGAACAGATCGTAGCGTGTCTGCGACAGATCCTTTTTTGCCCAGCCGGCGAACATCTCGGCGGCGGCATGGTTCTGGTGACTGAGTTCGAGGCCGAAGCGATCTGCCTCCATCTCGATGTGACGGGCTTCCCAATTGAAAAGCGGCAGGATGCACAGCCAGGACAGGCTGAGGATCAGAACGATCAATGGCAGCGCAGCGGGATCGTACAGTTCCTCGAAACCGAAACGGCGATGCCATCGTGCGATCGCGCGCCGCCCATAGCGATTGACCAGCCACAGCCCCAGAAGCGCGAAGCCGGAGAGGATTGCGAGCGCCTTCCAGTTGTCGCCAATCACGTAATGCTTGAGCTCATGCGCGACCGTGAACTCGATCTGCCCCGGCGTTTCGTGTTTCTCGATGCCCTCCTCGAGGAACACGCGGTTCGTGGGGCCAAGTCCGACGACCGTGTCGTCGTTGCCGCCGACAAAGACGGGGATCTGACCGACACCGCAACGCGCCGCAAAGGATTCGATCTTGGCGAGCAGCGCCTTGTCCGCGAGCGGCTTGTAATCCGCCGTCAACGGATCGACGAACACCGGCAGTGCCACCAGCACGGCGAAGGCGATGGGCACGACAGCTATTGCGCTCCACAACCACCATGTCTTCGGCGCGCGCCGGATCAGCCACATGAACAGCCACAGGACCAGCGCCGCGACGACAATCTGCGCGCCGACCGGGACAAAATAGCCGATCAGAAACTGCGGCAGGCTGTCGACCGGCTGGCCGAACTGGCCTTCGAGCACGATCAGGCGCCAATAGCGGATCGGCAGGACAACAATGGCCGACAGCAGCAGGTAGAACGTCGCGAACAGGGTCAGAGTGCGGTAACGCCCACCACCGGTCCACCGCGCGCACAGGGTTCGAAGCTTCGCGCCCAATCCGGTAAACAACAGGAACGCCGGAAACAGCAGTCCCGCGACTTGCACCGCCGACCACAACAGCTCGGCCTGAAACGCATACGCGTTCACCTGCGCCGTGTTCTCCGGCACCGCGACCGCCGCAAAAGCTGCGGCTGTAGAAGACATCAACATCGCCCATTCATCCTCTTTATCGACGCTCCGAATGTGTTGGGCGGCGGCGCGCGCGGCCAGAGGCGAACGCCGCGGCCCGTCCCTGCCTGCTGTCGCGTCGTCACAAACCCGCGCTTTACGCGCCTTTTTGGGCGCGCGATGCTCCGCGGATGACCGAGGCGAAGGGACCGCGGCCGGCCGAGCACTGGCAGGACGCGGCATTGGGGTTTGTCTACTGGCTGGCGCTCGTCCTGGTGCTGGAGCCGGGCAACATCGCGCGCGCGTTCGACAGAGGCGGCTCATTGCCGCTCGGCGATGAGATCATCCGGCTGCTCGGCGCGGCATCGCTTGGAAGCGTCGCCACGCTGGCCGTGTTCGCACTCGTGCGCCGCATGCCGGTGGAAGGCGAGGACGCCGCGCGGCGCGCCCTGCTCCATGTTCTGGCCGATGCAGGCATCGCCATTGGCATGATCGTGGTGGCGGGCGTTCTCGCCGCGCTGATCCTGACGGAGGAGCATCGCCCGCTTCCTGTGGCCATCGGTTCGCAGCTCGCGGTGGACGGTCCGATCCTGTTCTTCTGTCTAATGATCCTGAGCGTAATCGCGCACGCGATCCGCAATCTGCGCATCCGTAGAGCGCAAGCCGCGGCGAAATCCGGCTATCTCACCAACGTCACGGTCAAATCCCGCAACACGACCGAGATCGTGAACCTCGCCGAGGTCGCGTGGATCGAGACACAGGGCAATTACCTCGCGCTGCATGTCGGTGACGCGACGCACCTCATCCGCGAAACCTCGCGCAGCTTCGAAGCGCGCATCGATCCAGACCGCTTCCTGCGCATCCACCGCCAGACCATCGTGGCCGTCGATGCGATCCAGCGCATCGAAGCCCTCGACAGCGGCGATGCAACCTTGTTCCTTAAAGACGGCACAGAACTTCGCGCCAGCCGCAACTACCGCGATGCTTTGCGAGCGCGCTTAGCGGCTGCGCAAGTGTCCTAAAACAAAAGAGCCGCCGGATCGCTCCAGCGGCTCTTTCAAATTATCGGCTGATTAGGCCGCCTTCTCGACGAAGCCGAGGACGGCCTTCACTTCGAGGAATTCTTCGAAGCCGAACTCGCCCCATTCGCGGCCGGTTCCGGACTGCTTGTAGCCGCCGAACGGCGCGTTCATGTCGCCGCCTGCGCCGTTGATGTGCACGTTGCCGGCGCGGATCTGCGAGGCAACCTTGCGGGCGTGGTCGATGCTGCCCGACTGCACATAGCCCGAGAGACCATACGGCGTGTCGTTCGCCTGTTTGATGGCTTCGGCTTCGCTGTCATAAGGAAGGATCGCGAGCACCGGTCCAAAGATTTCTTCGCGCGCGATCGTCATGTCGTTTGTGACGTTCGCGAACACGGTCGGACGCACGAAGTAGCCGCGGTTCAGGCCATCGGGACGGCCGAGACCGCCGGTGACGAGCGTCGCACCTTCGTCGATGCCCTTCTTGATGAGCGCCTGGATCTTGTTGAACTGCACTTCGCTGACGACGGGGCCCATGGCCACGCCTTCGGCGAACGCGTCGCCGACCTTTACCTTCTCCGCCGTCGCCTTCGCGATCTGCGCGGCCTCGTCGTGCTTCGCCTTCGGCACGAACATGCGCGAGGGCGCGTTACACGACTGACCCGTGTTCTGCATCATGTGCATCACGCCGCGCACGACCGCTTTCGACAGGTCCGCGTCATCGAGGATGATGTTCGGCGACTTGCCGCCCAGTTCCTGCGCGACGCGCTTGACCGTGTCAGCCGAGGCCTTCGCCACCGCGATGCCGGCGCGGGTCGAGCCTGTGAACGACATCATGTCGATCCCCGGATGCGCGCTCATCGCCTCGCCCACCGTCGGACCGTCGCCGTTGATGAGGTTGAACACACCCGGCGGCACGCCGGCCTCGTCCATAACTTCGGCCCAGAGGATCGCGTTCAGCGGCGCCACTTCCGACGGCTTCAAGACCATTGTGCAGCCGGCGGCGAGCGCGGGCGCGACCTTGCAGGAGATCTGGTTGATCGGCCAGTTCCACGGCGTGATCATGCCGATAACGCCGACCGGTTCGCGGCGGATGGCGTAGGAGCCCTTCACCGTCTCGAATTCATACTCTTTCAGGATCTTGATCGCCTGGCTGAGATGGCCGATGCCGATCGCGGCCTGCGCGTTCTGCGAGAGCGAGAGCGGCGCGCCCATTTCCATCGAGATCGCCTTCACGATGTCGGCGTAACGCTTCTGATAGACCGCGACGATCTTCTCCAGCAGCGCCACGCGCTCTTCGCGCGTCGTCTGCGAGAATGTCTCGAACGCGCGGCGCGCGGCGGCGACCGCCTTGTCGACATCCGCCTTGGAGCCGAGGGCCACGCGCGCGCAAACTTCCTCATTGGACGGATTGATCACGTCTTCCGTCTTCATCGCGACCGGATCGACCCATTTGCCGTCGATGTAGAATTTCAGATGCTCTTCCATATGCAGTCTCCCATGGTTTTGCTTGGCATACAGGCCGCGCGGCTGGCGCCATAAAATCACACTTTGAACAGCGGCTCAAAGCGGTGCGAATCCACACCTGCCGTGAGGTCAATTGCGCCGTAAACGCAAACGGCCACCGCATTTTGCAGTGGCCGCTGGTCAGACCGAACCCGGGTGCGCGACGATCTAGTCGTCGTCCTCATCGGCAGCAGCCTTGGCACCTTTGGCTTTCGCGCCGGCACCCTTCGGCGCGGCACCGAGCTTCTTCTTCAACTCGGTCATTTCGTTCTTGATGGCCGCCGCCTCTTCACGAACTTCCTTGAAACGCGTCTTCAAATAGGAAAGCCGCTTTCTGTCGCTGACGGTCCTGACCTTCTTCTCGCCCGGCGCTGCGGGCTTCTTGCTTTCGTTTGCCATGTCCCAATCCCTTCAATCGCGCGATGATGCGCCGTGCAGATTATTTCTCGCCGCCTTCGGTGGAGGAGGTTGCAGCTTTTCCTTCGCCCTTGGCTTTGCGCTCGGCCTTCTTGGCTTCCTTCTTGGCGTTGTCCTTTTCATCAGCGGCCTTGAAGCGGAATTTGACGAGCTTGCGGGCGGGCTTCTCGCCCTCCGCAGGCATGTCCTTCATCACGAACTGCCCGAAGTCGGGGACGATGATTTTCTCGCCCTTCTCGAGTGCCGCGCGCAATTGCTTGAACGTCTCGGCCTGGATCGACGACACCACATTGGGGCGCACGTTGCAGGTGGTGGCAATGGCGTCGTTGAGTTCCTTGAGTTTCATGCGTGCCTTCTTTTATTGAAATTCGAGAGCGTTCTCGGGGCCGGGACTATGGCGCGGGGCCTTGGGCGTTTCAAGCGAAGGTTGGTGTTTCCGGCGCCTTTTGAGGGCCTGTTTTGCAAGCAAATTCCATGGCTTGCAGAAGAGCGTCACCCTGCGACAGCCTGTACCGGCGGTATTTGCACCGCTCTGGAGTTTCTGGGATGTTGCCCGCCCAAAACCGCCCCATGGGCCAAGGATCAGTGCGTGTGGAATTCATTGCGCAACAGCGCCAAAAAGGGTGCGGACACGCTTAAATCCGCCGGCGCCGCGACACAGATCCTTCGCAAACTGACCAGCGCCGACCAGTTCACACAGAGCGACTTCCGCACCTTCGTCGCCGCGATGAAGGACGCCGGGATCACGTTCCATCTGATCGACGCATTCGTTGAGCAGTACGGCGCGTACTACGACGCCAATCCCAATCCCGCGAGCCGCGCCAACGCCAGGTTCGCGCATCTGAAATTCGACATCCACGGCGACATTCAGCGGCCGGTTGAGATGGCGCGCATTCTAAAGGCGCTCGACGTCCGCGGCATGTTCCTGGTCATGCACCGCCACGCGCTGAACGATTCCTGGTACGGCACACAAAAAATGTGGGACGCGCTCAGCGAGATCCGCGACCTCGGCCACGAGATCGGCCTGCATGCCGATCCCTTCCATCTCATTACCACACACGACGATCTTTATGCCGGCATCACCGCTGCGCTGGAGGATTTCTCAAAGCACGGCTTTGCGATCCGCGCGATGACGATGCACGGCGACTCCCGCCCGCACATCAAGGCACGGAAGCTTCAGGCCAACGATTTCTTTGCCGACGGATTCCGCAAATCGAAATGGGATGGCCTTCCGCCTGAAGGCCAGGAGAAACTCGCCGAGCATGTGCGCCGCTACAAGCACAAGCGTATCTGGCGCAAATGCGGCATCGACTACGTTGCCGACGGAAACCTTGTGCAGCACGGCGAGCTGATCGTCGACACGCCGATCATGTATCTGTCCGACAACCACCGCTGCATGCGCATCGGCAATATCGAGCACCGCATCGTGAAAGGCCGCGTGCTGGAATCGCCTGACACGTTCGCGATCACGCCGGAATTCACCGCCGAGGCGATGAAGGTTCTTGTCCAGCGTCCGTTCCTCGCCCTCTTCCATCCGCAATGGTATCGATGACGGGCATAACGTTTCTCTCCGGCAAACAGCCCAGGCGCGGCAATCCGAAGCCGCTGCTCGATCCGGTGAACAGGATCATCCTGTTCTGGATGCACCGTTGCGGCAGCACGACGGGACAGCTCTGGTTCTTCAACGTCGCCGGCTGGGAAAAGCGCATGAAGGGCAAAGGCGCGAGCGAGCTTTCGCCTGCGTGGTACGAAGAACACGCCGCGGCCTACGAACACCTTCAGGACTACTATCACGACCCGGCTTTCACGAAGATCGCCGTGGTGCGCGATCCGCTGGAGCGCGCGGTCAGCGCCTATACCGTCGTCACCGACACCAAAAGCGGATCGCAATGGCGCGCCGCGTCGCGCTCCATCGCCGAGCCCGACGACGAGCACCGCCTCACCTTCAACGAGTTTCTCGATTTCCTCGAGACCGAAGACCTCGCCACCGCGAACTATCACTGGCGCCTGCAGACCGCGCAGGACTGTTTCGATCTCGCGTTGCCCGATGTTCACCTCGCGAAGGTCGAAACCTTGCAGGACGACCTCGATCGTCTCGCCAAGCGGATTGGCAAGAAACCGGTCGCAATGCGCATGAACTCCGCGCAGACCAAGGTCGACGACACACCCCGCGATCTCGACGTCACGTCGCTGACGCGCGCGGATTTCTTACAACGCTTCGGCGTCGACAAGCGCGGCGTGATCCGCTTCCCGCACTACACACGGTTTCTGACCGAGCAGACGGTCCCCCGCCTCGCGAAACTCTACGCGCGCGATTTTGAAGTGCTTGGGTACAAAGCTGCGGTGCCGGTCTAACGGATCAGCGAGAGCTTTCCGCCCTCTTCGCGATAGCGCTCGCCGGTGCGCGGGCAAACGAGATCGGCACCAAGTCTGTCGCCGCTGCGGCTGACCCAGCCGATCCGCACCGCCGGCGCGCCGATCATCAGCGCATGATCCTCGACATCGCGCGTCACGACCGCGCCCGCTCCGATCATCGCATAGGCGCCGACCGTGTTGCCGCAGACGATGGTCGCGTTGGCGCCGATACTGGCGCCTTTCTTGATCAGCGTCGGAAGAAACTCGTCGCGGCGGTTGATGAACGCGCGCGGCAGAAGCACGTTGGTGAAAACCATCGACGGTCCGCAGAACACGTCGTCTTCCAATGTCACGCCTTCATAGAGCGAAACATTGTTCTGGATCTTGCAGCCGTTTCCGACCGTGACCTTCGGCCCGATCATCACGTTCTGGCTGATGACGCAGCGCTCGCCGATCTTCGTGCCGCCGAGGATATGGGCGAAGTGCCAGATCTTCGTGTCCTTGCCGATCTCAACGCCGTCATCGACCACGGCGGTCTCGTGGCAATAGTAATTCCTGGTCATGGTCTATGCTTCGCTGGGGCCACGGCGGCGTTGCGCGCGGCTCGCGACAAAGCGCATGCGCTCCGGCAGCGCCGTTTCGCTGTCGCCGAAGGTGAGATCAAGCTGATCCTGGATGAACCCCGTCACGTCGGCGAGCAATGTGCCGCTGATATTGACGTTCGAGAAGTTCGCGGCGTTCACCTTCGCGCGGCTGAAATCGGCTTCGCTGACATCGGCCTCGGAAAGATCGGCGCGGCGCAGGTCCGCACCTTGCAGATTCGTTCCGACCATCGATGCGCCGGTGAGGTCGGTGTCGGCGAGGTTCGCGCTTGCAAGCTGGCAATGATCGAGACGGCACTGCGCCAGACGGAAGCCGTGCAGATCGGCGCCGAACAGCGCCGCACCGCGGAAATCGATGCCGCCGAGATCGATCGGCTGACCCAGCGATGACTGCGCCGAGCGCACCGCGCTGCTGCTCAGGATATTCAGCGCCAAGCGCACGTCTTCGTAGTTCTCGCCCTCGCCGGCATCCTGCGCCAGACGGCGGCGGATGAAGGAGATCAGCACGCTCGCAAGCCCCCGCGCCGCGCCACGCGACCGCGCCGTGCGCTGCGCCACGAACAATGCCGCCAGACGCTTGTGCATCTCGTCGGACCACAGATCGGCGAACAGCGGCTCATAGATGTCGCGGAATTCCGTGACGCGCGATTGCGCATTGCCGCGCTCGCGCAGCCAGAACACCAGCGCCGTGATCGCGATGCCGGCGACGAATACCGCGGCGACAATTCCCATCTGCATCGGCGTCATCATGCGGCGGCCTTCGGCGCGAATTGGGCGTAGAGATCGAGCAGACGCTTCTCATAGCGCGCCGTCCAGTTGTCGGCCTCGATGAAACGCATACAGCCGAGACGCGCGGAGCTGATCTGTTCGTCGGTCAGATTGGCGATGAGATCGGCGATGCCGCTCGCGGTCAGCTTGTCCGGCAAGGTCCAGCCGCAATGATACGTCGTCACCACCTTGCGCATCTCCGGGAACGGCTGCACGACCAGCGGCACGCCGGCGCCGGGATATTCCCAGAGCTTGTTCGGCGTCGCGATCCAGTGGTTCAGCATCTTGTCCTCATAAGGAATGATGCCGACGGTCGCGCCCTGCGTCCACGATTTGAGTTCGCGTTGCGGGGCGGGCGGGATGAAGCGCACGGCGGATTCGTTCCCCGAACGTGCAGCGGCCTGCGCCGCGATCTGCTTGAGTTGACCCGCGATCGGGCCCCAACCCATCATCACCAGCGTCCAGTCTTCCGGCAGCATGGACGCCGCGCGCACCAGCACAGGCAAGCCGCGCTCAGCCGAATAACCGCCCTGATAGAGCAGGATTTTCTGCGACGACGGCAGATCGGCCGCATCGTGCAGGCGTCCGTCATACGGCTCGGTCGGCGTCAGCACGATGGCGTTGCGGATCACGACCGCTTTAGGCGCGCCGGGATAGGCGTGGCTGTAATAGAGCGCGGCGCTGTCGTTCACGGCGATGAAGCCGTCGACACGGTGCAGATATTTGCGGTGCAGGCGCGCGTAGTAATCCGTGATGCCGGGCAGACGCGCCGCGGCTGCTTCATAGATCTCATGCGCATCGTAGATCAGCGGAATGCCGAGCGCCTTCTTGATCTTCCAGCCGGTCGGAAGTGTGAGGCAATCGTGACAATGGATCACGTCGGGCTTGATGCGCTTCGCGACTTCCGTCATCTCGCGCGCGCGATAGCGCAGCAAGGTGAAGCGCGTCGCGTTGCCGCCGAACCACTCGAGCGGCTCAAGCGTCACCGTCAGAAGCCAGTCCGGCACCCAGTCGGGAATGCGCGACTTCAGCCGCGGAAATTCGATGTCGCCGAGCGCGCCTTCCTTCATCAGCGCTTCGGCATAGCGGCGGATCGAGTCTTCTTCTTCCGCTTTCATCTCGGCACCTGCGCCGAGCAGACGGAGATAGGCGCGCACCGCGCGCCACACGACATAGGCGAGTCCAAGTCCGATCGCGGTCAGGAAGATGAAGTATCCGAACTGCAGCCAGGTCCAGTTCCAGATGTTGGCGAACGACCCCGTCAGCCAACTGACAAAACGCGTCAGCGGACCGCCTGGTGAAAACAGAAGCTTCAGCCCATAGACGGCAGCGGCAAGAATGCCGAGCAGTACCGCGAACACCGGCAGCACGCGAAACACCGCCGACAGGATCAGGCTGCGATAGGCGCTGGCCAGCCAGAACACGCGGAAAATGCGCACGCCGCTGTCGAGATATTCCACCGGCGACGCGGCATCGGCATCGATCAGGCCCAGCACCGTCACGCTGTGGCCGGCGCGCTGCAGCGAGTTCGCCTCGCGCATGACGCGGCCGTCGCGCGTGACGTTGTTATGGACGATCATGCAGATGTTCATGCAAAGCCCCGGAAGCCTGGACGCGAACGGCCACGCCATCCTTAGCACAGTGGTTCGTTAACGAAGCGTTTACCCTGCCTTCGCTCGCGAAGCGAGGGAAGGCTGATCCGCCGAAGCCTTGGCGAAGGCGGACTGGTTCCCGCGAGCTTCGGCGGGCAAGCCGTCGATTTTTAGTGCCCGCTTTTGGAGCGGACGGACTTGGCCGCCTGTTCCAGGACGCTGAGCACGCCGACGCCTTCGGCCCCATCGGTCACGGGCTGACGGCCGGTGGCGATGCAGTTGAGGAAATGCGCCAGCTCTTCGCGCAGCGGTTCGGCCTTCTCGACCTTCGGCGTGACCGGTTCCGCCTTCTTCACGCTCGGCGCATCGGAGGTCAGGTCGATACGGTGATCGTAGATCTGAAGCTTCTTGTCCCAGTCCAGGGTGTCATCGAAGACGGCATGGGCTTCCGATCCGATGACCACCGTGCGGTGCTCTTTCGTCGGATTGATCCACGACACCGAGACGCGCGCGCTGATCCCGCTCGGAAATCCGAGATGGATATTGGCGACGTCGGCGATGCCCGAAGTCAGGATGCTCGACGCTTCACCCGACACGTAGTTCGGCGTTTCGCCGAGCAGCGCCAGGATCAACGAGATGTCGTGCGGCGCGAAGGACCAGATCACATCCTCTTCGGTGCGGATCTTTCCCAGGCTGAAGCGGCGCGAATAGATATGCTTGATCTCGCCGAGGCGTCCGCTCTTCGCCTGATCGACAAGGGCCACGACGCAAGGATGATAGCGCAGCAGATGGCCGACCATCAGCGTGCGGCCGCGATCGCGCGCGAGCTTCACCAGCGAATGGCCGTCGAACAGTTGGAGCGCCAGAGGCTTTTCGACGAAGACGTGCTTGCCGGCCTGAAGCGCGCGGCGGACGTGTTCGGCATGAAGGGCCGCAGGTGACGCAATCGCGACTGCCGTGCAATCGGGATCCTGCAACACAGCTTCGAAGGACTGTCCGGCGACGCCGTATTCGGAAGAGACCTCGGCCACGGCATCCGGCGAGACGTCGCTGACGGCATGAAGGGCGTTCAGGCTGGCGAGATTGCGGGCAACTTTCTTGCCCCAGTAACCGCAACCGATGCAGGCCGTGCGCGCGACGGGATGGGCGGTGACCGTGAACTTGGCCAGGGCCTCTCCGTTGGCGACGGGTTCGGAGACCGCCGCCCGCTGACCGCGGGACCCGGTGGGCTTACCCCCCTCATGCAACATGCGCTCTACCCCCGAAAACCATTACGCTGCCAATCCATCTGCCTGAAACATGCCGTTCCGGTTCGCGTTTCGCCTCTTGCCAGCCCCCTATTCCGTAACGTCTCATGTCCCGTTCCGGGCCGCAAGCACCACGGGCGCAGGTTCTTGATGTAATTTGCCTTTTGGTTTTTTTTGCGCCTGCTATACGGGGATCGGGGCTCCCCGGCCAAACCTCACCGGTCGCACAAAATTCATGCATGTCCTTGTTGTAACAGACAACTTCGCGCCCGAGCGCAATGCGCCCGCGATCCGGACTTATGAGCATTGTAGACGTTGGGTTAAGGCCGGGGTCCGAGTCACGGTCGTGACCTCGGTTCCCAATTTCCCGACCGGGACGGTGCTCCCGCCCTACCGCAACAAACTGATTCAGCGCGAAACCATAGACGGCATAGACGTCGTCCGGGTGTGGACCTATCTGGCCCCCAACCGCGCGGTCGTGCGCCGCTCTCTGGATTTCGCGAGCTTCGGCCTGACCGGATTCTTCGCGGGGCTGGCGCAGAAATCCGATGTCATCATGGCGACCTCGCCGCAGCTTCTGGCGGGGCTTTCGGGACGGCTATTGGCACTCGCGAAGGGACGGCCGTGGCTGCTCGAAGTGCGCGACCTGTGGCCTGACTCCATCGTCGCCCTCGACATGATGCGCGAGCGGAACATGCTCGTGCGCATGCTGCGCAGCGTGGAGAACATGCTCTATCGCTCCGCCGCGCGCGTGGTGACGACGAACAGCGGATTGCGCGAGCGGCTGATCGGCCGCGGCGTACCCGGCAACAAGATCGGCGTCGTGCCGAACGGCGTCGATGCCGCGAAGTTCACGCCGCGTCCCAAGCCGCAGGCGCTGACTGAGACCTACGATCTGAAGGATCGTTTCGTCGTCGGCTATATCGGCACGCAAGGCATGGCGCACGACCTCGAGACGGTCATCAACGCGGCGGACGCGTTGCGCGGCACCAATGTCTGCTTCCTTTTCGTCGGCGACGGCGCGCAACACCTGCCGATCGTACGGATGGTCAAGCGGCTGAAGCTCGACAATGTGCGTTTCGTACGCACCGTCGCGCCGAACGAAGTCCCCGATCACATCGCCTGCTGCGACGTGTTGCTGGTGCCGATGAAGCGCACCACGACGCTCAGCGATACGATGCCATCCAAGATCTTCGAGATCGCGGCGATGGAGCGCCCCATCCTGATCGGCGCGGAAGGAATCGCGGCCGAGCTGGTGGAAAGCCACCGCGCCGGCATCGCCATAGAGCCGGAAAATCCGCAGGCCCTCGTCGCGGCGATTGAGCATCTGCGCGGCGATCCGGTGCTCTCACATTCCATGCAGTCCGGCTGCCGCGCGCTCGCCGACGATTTCAGCCGCGACAAGTTCGCCGCGCTGATGCTGGACGAAATTCGCCTCGCCGCGAAAATCAAAAAGCCGCTGCAATAACCCTTAGTTCTTGTTGATCACCGCGAGCGACGCTGCCGTGATCGCGACCTTGCTGATGATATCGGTATAGGTCGCAAGGAACGTCGTCAGGTTGAACGGCTGCGGATCGCGCGGCACGACGATGGTCGAGCCCGGCGGAATGTGGGTTGCGCCGCCGAACGACCACCAGCTCGAATGCGACGGCACCGCCGTTCCATCCGGCATGATGACAAAGACCATGCTGTCTTCCGCAGCATCGGTCTCGCCGCCGGCCATATCGAGATAGTCTTCCAGCGTGAGGTTTGGCTTGAAGGCAAACGCACCCTGGTTCAGCACCTCACCCGTAACCGCGACCGTCGACGGACGCTTCGGGATATAGACCGTATCACCGGTTTCCAGCAACGGATCGCGCTCCGGATGCGCGAGCAGCACGGCGGGATCGACGGTGACCGAGATGCGGCCAATCGTCGGCAGATGCTGGATCGTCGACACCAGGTTCGCGACATAGCTGAGGTTCGGCGCCGGTGCGAGCGAACTTGTTTGCGTGGACGCGGTGGCGATGGCGCTGTTCAGCATCATCGCTTCGCGCTGATTGGCCTGCGCTTCCGCAACCGCGGCGCTCTGGCGCGTGAACACGGCGCCATATGGATAGGCCTCGTCGGTCAAACCGCCGGCGCGCGCGATGACGGACGAGAGCTTTTCGTCACGCGTAATCTCATACGTGCCCGGATAGCGCACCTGGCCGCTAAGCGTGATGCTTTCGCCCTGACGGTCAGAGAACACAGGACGGACGTTGATGGAGTCGAACGGGCGCAGCGAGACTTTCGCGAAGTCTGTCTGCATCTGCGAATAGACGTTGCGGACCGTGCGCGACGTGCCGCGATCGACGTCGATCTCGGTCGACGTCACCGCGATGGACGAGAGATCGGCCTGGCGCTGCAACCCGCCTGCCGCTTCGAGGATCGCGGTCAGGCTCGTGCCCGATTGCGCGAGAAGCGGGCCGGGGCTGAGCACTTCACCGTTCACCCAGACGAGATAGTCGCTTGCCATATTGACCAGCGCCGACGGGTCGACGCCCATCGCCTGCGCGAGGTTGGTCACAGATTGCGGAAGTGAACTGCTGGTGATGGTCGAGGTCGCGGTGCTGCTGTCGCCGCCGCCGCCCAGAAGCGCGGCCGACGCGCCGGTCGATGCTGTGCCGCCGGTCGCGGTTGATACGGTCGGGAGGTTCGAGGCGACATTTGCCATCTGCGCAAGTTGCGGCGCGCTTGGCGCGGTCGCCGAACCACCGCCGCCGCCCGGGGCGGTAGCCACGCCCGCACCGGTCTGTCCGGCTGGCACAACGGTGCTTGTCTGCTGCTGTTGGAGCAGCGCTGCCACACCCGGCGCCTGCGAAGCTTTATACAGCGCGGTCGCCGCGGCATTCGCCAAGGCGATCATTTCGCTATTCTTGAAGACATAGACTTCGTCGTTGTCGATCAGCTTCGGGTTCTCTTTGCCGTCGAAGACATTGGCGATCGAGAACGGAACGAGCTTGAGGAAATTGGTCTTCTGATCGTGACGCACGATCACCGCGAACAAGGTGTAGGCGTCGGGATTGAGATCGTCGTTGTCGCGGATCAGCCCGGACACGCTCGACGTGCTCGTCAGTGCATGGACGCCTGGCACGGACACATCACCGCTCAATGTCACACGCGCGTTGACAGCGGAACGGTTCATGTCGACGAACAGCACTTCGCCGTCTGCGACGGTGCCCTCCTTCGGCAGCGCCATCATGCGCGTGCGGCCATCGGGATCGAGCGCGAGCTTGGTATAGCGTTTCGCACCGGCGATCTGCCCGCCGCCTGCCAGCGAGACAAGCGCGCTCACGGAGATGCGCGACGCGCCGGGAGAGAGTTCGAAGATACCCGGATGCGATACCGCACCGGTGATCGCGACCGTACGCCCGATCGGCGGCACCACGATACGATCGCCTTCGGTCAGCGCGCCGACGGCGTTCATCGTGCCGTGGGTGATGATCGAATAGATATCGAGCGGAATGCGCCGCGATCCGCGCATGATGTAGACGCCACGCAGGCTGCCTGACTTCTTGACGCCGCCGGAGAGCATCAGCGCATCCAGCGCGGTGTTGAGCGCGGTGAGCGTACGCAGGCCAGGCGCGTTCACTTCGCCGGTCACCAGCACGGAAATCTGCCGCACCGTTGTCAGAGAGATGAAGCTCTTGGTGCCGAGGAATTGCGCTGCGATGCGGGCGGTGAGCTCGGCGCGCACTTCGCCGAGCGTGCGCCCTGCGGCGGCGATCGGCGGCAGGTTCAAGAGAATAAGACGTCCGTCGCGATCGATCGTGACGGTGTAGGTCGCGCTCTCGTGGCCGACCATGATGACCTGCACCTGATCGCCGACGCCGAGGACATAAGAGTCCTGCGCCGCGCCGACCTGCGATGCCGTCACCGTGCCCGACGTGCCGAACACGTCGTAGCCGAACTGCTTCAACGGCACGCCCGCACGCAGGCTGAATTGGGTTTCGAGACCTGATGCGGTCGTTGAACTCGTCGCCGGCGCACCGGTTTGCGGCAGAGGCGCCGTCGTCGTGGGCTGCGGGTTCAGAGTCTGCGGCGGTGTTGTGGGAATCGGCGCGTTCGGCGCCTGGGTCGGCGGTGTCGTACCGGGTGTCTGGACACCCTGCAGGATCGACTGGATATCGGATGCGCCGAGCGTCTGACCATCTGCGGCACTCAACCCTGCGCCGATGCAGATACAAAGCAACGAGACGGCGCGCAGCGTGCGGCGTCGAAGGATTTCAAAAAGCATCCGCGTCGTCCGCCCCTTATGGAAGACAGTGTCGCGCCGGAAAGGCGCAAACTGCGGGGGTTTTACCCCCATCCTTCCCGGCAGAGCAAGCAAAACCCAAGCTCTATCGCCTTGAAATCCCTCTTGAACTTTTATGCACAGGCGATGCAGCGGGGGCCGCGATTGAAGCGCGTTTCATGCCTCAGTAACGTTGCGGCCACGTCATGCAGCCTATCGTTCCGAGGGACGTTATGGGCAAGTTGCGACGGAAACCGGCATCCCACGACGTTCGAGGCAGACCATGAAAAAAGCCATTTCCCTTCTCGCCTGCCTCCTTTGTGTCGGCGTCGTCGCCTGCAAACCGCAACATGCGGCGCGCAACATGATGCGCGAGCAGCGGATCGAACAGCGCGGCGACCGCGATCATCGCGGCGGTGGCCTTAGGCGCGCCTGCCGAAACGATATCGAGCAGTATTGCGCCGCCGATCAGCGGGGCCGCGACCGGCGCGAATGTCTTCAGAGCCACATGGACAAGCTCTCGGCCGACTGCAAGACCGCCCTGCAGAACCGCATGGACCGCCGCGGCGGTGGCCGTCGCAATCGCGACTTCAACGGCAATACCACCAACACCAACGACGACGACAACTAGCCGCTTGGCGAATCGCTGCTAGATTTGCGGATGTCGAAACGCGGCATCCGCAGAGGTTCTCCATGAAAATGGCACGCGTGATTCTGTTCACCGCACAGATCGATGCGATGAGCGCGTTCTACGGCAAGGTCCTCGGCCTCAAGCGCGTCACCGATGAAAAGGGCTGGAAGGAATTCGCGGCCGGCGGCACGCGCATCGCGCTCCATTCGGGGCCGCCCTCACCGGGCCGCAAGGGACCCAAGATCGTGTTCCATGCGAAAGACGTCGCCGCTCTGCGTGCAAAGCTCGTCGCGCGCGGCGCCAAGTTCGGCAAGGTGAATCAGGGGACAGTCTTCCATCTTTGCGACGGCAGGGACCCGGACGGGAATCCGATCCAGCTCTCCAACCGGTGACAATGGATTTACCGGGGCCTGCCTTATAGTCTGCGGTGTTGTCCAAAGAGATTTTCCGCCGCCCATGGCGATGTCGAACTACGTCCTGCTGACCAACACGAATGCCGACAAGGGCTACGACCTGATCCTCAAGGTCGCCGCGTTGTTGCCCGATGTGCAGTTCCTCGTGCTCGCCAGCCAGTCGCCGCTCGAAGAAGCGGTCCGCGCCTATGAGAACGCCGGCCTGAAGAACATCGCCGCGCGCAGCCGCGTGGGCGACATGGACCCGGTCTATCGCAATGCGGCGATCGTCGCCGTGCCGAGCTATCGCTTCCGCGAATCCTTCAGCCGCGTCTGCATCGAAGCGCAGCGCCACGGCAAGCCGGTGATCGGATCGGACCGGGGCAACGTGCCGTATCTCCTCGAACAGTCCGGCATCGTGCTGCCCGAAGACGCGCACGCCTGGGCCGTGGAAATCCGCAAGCTTCTCGATGACGAAGCCTATTATGCCGAGCGTCAGGCAAAGGCGCTTGAGAACTCGAAGCGTTACTCCTTCCAGGCGCAGGGCGAGGCGCTCGACAGCCTTATCGGCGCGGGCGACACACGCTTTCTCGTCGCGACCGGCTCGGGCCTCGGCAACATGCTGCACGTGACGCCGATGATCGCCAACATCTCCAAACGCATTGGTGCGCGCGTCGACGTCGTCGTCTCGGAAGATCACGCGCGCAGCCTCTTCCTGATGCACAACCCGGCTTACGTGAACGCGGTGTTCTCGCTGAAGCAGGCGGTACTGCGTCGTTCTTACGACACCGTATTCGTCACCCACTCCTTCGGGCAGGCGCGCGTGGCGTTCAATTCGGCGCGCGTCGTGTGGGCGCGCGATTGGGAAAGTTTCCGCGCCAACGGAATGAACGAGACTCTTTACAATCTTGAATCCGCCAAACAGCTTCTCGGCATCCCCTACGACGACAGCGACGCGCGGAATTATTTCTGCGGCGACCTCGTCTACAAGAAGCCGGCCGAAACGCTGGTCGGAATTCACGCCGGATCGAAGAGCGGCATGTGGCTGGCCAAGCGCTGGCCCTATTTCGCGGAGTTCGCGCAGCGCCTGCGCCGCCGCGGCATCCGCGTTGCCTCGTTCGGATTGCCCGAGGAATATGTCGAAGGCACCGAGAACCGCACCGGCGGCTCCATCGAATCCATGTGCGCGTCGATGCTCGATTGCAGCCATTTCGTCTCCAACGACAGCGGCCTCATGAACATCGCCAATGCGCTTGGGGTTCCCACGCTCGCGCTGTTCGCGCCGACCAACGCCAAGACCCGTCTGCCGCTGGCGTCATCGACCGCGGCCATCGTGCTCGAAAAATACTGCGCGCCTTGCGAGCTGAAAGACCCGGAAGGATTCACGCGCGGCCAGTGCCGTTGCATGGCCGACATCGACGCGGAGGTCGTGGAAGAACGGCTGCTCGCGCTGATGGAAGAGCCCGTCACGGAGACGCGGGAGTTCGCATGCGCGCGCTGACCGTTCCCGTCTCCTATGGTGAAGCCGCCGACAAGATCACCATTCTCACCATCAAAAGCGAATGGATGCGCGATCCCGCGCAGCGCGCCAACGTTGCCAAGGAGCTCGCGCTGCTGAGCGAAGCATTCTTCAGTACGATCACCCGCACACCAGAATTCGATGCGCTGTTCGATGCGTTGACCGGCGTGAACCGCAAGCTCTGGACCATCGAGGACGCGATCCGCCTTTGCGAGAAGCACGGCGATTTCGGCAAGGAATTCGTGACGCTTGCGCGCTCCGTCTACCAGCAGAACGACGAGCGTGCGCGGATCAAGCGCGAGATCAATACCCTGCTGGGTTCCGAACTCGTCGAGGAAAAATCCTACGCCATGGGATCGTCCGATGGCTGACGCGCTCGACCGGCTGGTGTTGGCGGCAAAGATCCCGCGCGATGCGCGCGTGTTGACCATCGGCCGCGCCAGCCCGGCGGCAAAGAACCAGTTCGACCTCGCGCTCGAGAACCACAAAGGCCCGCGCATCACAGTCGACGATGCGGCGGCGGAAGGCGAAAAAGTTGCCGGCGATCCTTTCACCATCGCCCTGCCCGGCGATCTCAGCCTGTGTTTCGTCTCGACCGCGCTTTCGCGCATCCCCGACACTTTCGATGAACTGCTGCACGAGCGTCTAGGTGCTGCGCTTAAGCCCGGCGGTCTCGTTGCGCTCCAGTTCTGCCGCGACGCCAGCGACGACGCGTTGGAGAAGCTCAAGCTGCATGAAAACGTGCGCGTTCTGCTGCGCGAATTCCTGCAGACCCATTTCGGCAAGGACACGGTCAGTGCGGAAGACCTAGCCGCGAAATTCCAGGATGACGGCAGCTTTGAGTTCGCCGGTCTTGCTTCACGCACCAACAGGCCCGCCGACGAAGAAGCCCTCGTCTGGGTTTTGTTGCGCCGTCGCCTGACGACAGACCACAGCAGCAAAGCATTTCCGCGCACGCCACGCGCCGACCGCTTCAGGCAGGACGAACTCGCAAAGCTGGTCTCGACGCTCAATAACTCTGGCGCTGCCTTCCTGCCAGTCGATCGGTTCGCCGAGCGTTTGAAGGGCCAACCGGGCGCATTCGGGCTGGTGAAGCTCGACATCCATCACAGCATCCGCCGCGCGCTCGAAGTCGGCCGTCTGTTGAAAGAGCAGAACGTGCACGGGCTGTATCTAATGATGCATCGCCATGCGCTGAGCGCCGATTACTACGACGCGCCTTACACGTGGGAAGTGCTGCGCGAACTCGCCGGCATGGGACACGAGATCGGTCTGCATCTCGATCCCTTCCACATGATCCGCGAATATGGCGATCTCTATAAAGGCACGGCCGAGGCGCTTGCCGACATGCGCGGGCGCGGGCTCACGATCGGCGCCGCGACGTTGCATGGCGATACCGCCGTGCATCTGCGTGCGCGCAAGCTGTTCGCCTACGACTTCTTCGCCGAGATGAAATTCCGCAGCACCTGGGACGGCGAGCCGCCGAGCAGCGAGCCGGTGTTCGCCGAACATGTCGGGCGCTATTCGTTCAGGGTACTGGCGGAGCAGCACGGCCTGCGCTGGTTCGCGGAGGCCAATTTCGTGGCCGATGGTGCGGTGATTTCCACGCAGCCGCTCGCCTATCTCTCCGACAACCGCAGAACCATGATGGTGCTGAACACGCCGGGTGGCGACATCACCGACACCACGCCGTTCCGCATCTCCGACGAATTCGCCGCGCGCGCGGCTGACGCTTTGAAAGAGCGGCCTTTCCTGGCGCTGTTTCATCCGCAATGGATCTGGTGAGCTAGCGCTCGATGGCGCCCGTGGTCAGATACGACCGCGTCGATGCTCCGATCCAGTAATCGAGCACACTGCCGAGATCGAGCGCGACCGCGCCACGCTTTTTCGCATCCTGCACGATCACCTTGCCGGCATAGCCTGCGCCCACGATGACCATGCGGCCACTGAGATCGGCCGGCAGTTGCGCGATGGTTTCGTCCAGCACGTCCGGCAGGATCTTGGGGCCCATCTCGCTCATGCCGAAACTTGCGAGCGACGCGTGACGCGGCGGCACGACGATGTTCTGTGAGATGGCGGCATTGAATCGCCTGTGGAATGCATCCGGCAAGCTCTCATGGCATGACACCGCAACGACGTCGTTCAGCCCCTGGAACAGGTCACCATAGAGATTCCATTTTCCAAGGTCATGCTGGAGATGCGCCGATGTCATCAGAGCTTGCGTGGAGCCCAGCACGCCACCCTCCTCTACGGCTCTCAGCGTCGCCTGCAGGCCTCGTCCCACGCGATTGGGGATCAAGAATACGCGCCGGGGCAGTTTCAGGTCACGCAGCAGACGCGAAAGCGGCGTAACGCCGAGCGCGTCGGCGCTGCGAATGGCCTGCAAAACGCGAGCTGCGAGCTGGGCACGCTGTTCTGCGCCGAGCGCACGGCCCCACCATATGATTTCGCGTTCTTCCGCGTCGGATTCAGCGTACTGCTGCACGCTGGCATCGTAGCCCAGCGCAGTGGCTTCTCCGTCGCCGATGCGAATGAAGGAGGCAGCCGCTCCATCGCGCAAATGCCCACGCACCCAGGTGACGAAATCCCGTGTTTCAAGTTCGGAGATGTCCGTGTCCAGCAGAGCGCTGCCGTAACGCTGCAATCCCGCGATCGCGTTGTCGACAAACTGTCTGGCCTGGCCATCTATCGGCGTTCGGCGAAGCATTTCGCGCGTGTGCAGGCTGGCGGGAAAGCGGCGGTCTTGTTTTGGAAAATACTGAAAGATGAGACGGCTCAACTTCAACGCAATGCGGCGATAATCCGCCGTGCCGCGAAAACGTTTCAGGAAATCGCGCACAAGCCTGCGCACCGCGACCGCATCGTCGGCAAGCAGGTTGACCATGCCGATGACGTAGTTGGTATCGACCTCGCGCAACGGCTGCGTCGCAAACAGCGTATCGAGTGCTTTCGCGGCCTCGTCCTTCTTTCCATCGCGCAGCGCTGCCTGCACGTAACGGCGCAGGAAGGTTGCGGTTTGTGGAAACGCCTCATGCGACTGTTTCCAGAAGACGCTGTGTCCCGCTTCCGGCAACCGCGCTTGCAACAGATTGCCTTCGAGGCGGATCGCGCCTTGCGGATTGCTGTTCTTGAGTTTTTCGACCAGCGCATCGCATTCCGCGAATTCCTTCGCTGCGATCAGAGCCAGTCCATATTCGTGCCAGAGATGCTGCTGCTGCGGGAATTTCTCCGCCGCTTCCTTGCGCCGCTTCACCGCGCTCGCGTGATCGCCGCGCGCCGCATCGATCTCCGCGAACAACGCGATGGCGTTGGGATTGTCCGGCGCATAGAGCGCGAGATGATCGGCGTGCGTCTTCGCCTCGTCGAGCTCACCTTCCGCGACCAGCAGCCGTCCCAATCGGATCAATGCCTGGCTGCGGCCCGGTACAAGTTGCAGAACGCGGCGCCATTGCGCGATCGCCTCTTGCGTCTCGCCGTCTTCCTCCGCGAGTCTTGCCAGAACCGTCGGCCCGTTTTCGTCGTCCGGCCATTTCGCGACGATCTCGTCCGCGAACACGCGCGCTTCGTCGAGCTTGCCGTTGTACACGAGCACCTGTGCCAAACCGACGGTGGCCATCCGCTCGCCGGAGTCCTGTTCCAGGCTTTTGCGCCACAGCGTCTCGGCCTTGCCCCAGTCCTTGGCCTGCTGGGCCGAACGCGCGCTTTGCCGCAGATCGGCCGCTTTGCGCCGATCGAACCTGCGCTCGGCGGTCGCGGCGGCCCGGAACAGGGAATCGTGGCGGTCGCGCTTCTGAATCATGCCTGCTGTTTACGCGATCTTTTGCGCGACAAGGAGCGGAACGCACATTATAAGGCGCGCTCCGGAAGTTAAGGATAATCGCTGGACGGTTGCAAGTTTGCTTGCAGATTCAGCATTATAGGTCCGGCCGCCCGTTGGGGCGGCCTCTTCTTGTCAGGGGTAGACTTTGTCGTCACACGCCGCCCGCATGTCGCATCTGAAGCGCCTGGAAGCCGAGAGCATCCACATCATCCGGGAAGTCGCGGCCGAGTTCCGCAACCCGGTGATGCTGTACTCGATCGGCAAGGACTCCGGCGTGATGCTGCACCTCGCGGTGAAAGCGTTCTATCCGTCCAAGCCGCCCTTCCCCCTGATGCATGTCGATACGACATGGAAATTCCGCGAGATGATCAAATTCCGCGACGAGACCGCCAAGCGGCTCGGCCTCGACCTGATCGTCTATACCAACCAGGACGGCGTCGCGCGCGGCATCAATCCGTTCGCGTCCGGCTCGTCGCTGCACACGCAGGTGATGAAGACCGAGGCGCTGAAGCAGGCGCTCGACAAATACGGTTTCGACGCGGCCTTCGGCGGCGCGCGCCGTGACGAAGAGAAGAGCCGCGCCAAGGAGCGCGTGTTCTCGTTCCGCAACGCGCAGCATGCGTGGGACCCGAAGAGCCAGCGTCCCGAACTCTGGCGCGTCTACAACACGCGCGTGAACAAGGGCGAGTCGATCCGCGTGTTCCCGCTGTCCAACTGGACCGAGCTCGACATCTGGCAATACACGATGATGGAGGGTCTCCCCATCGTGCCGCTCTATTTCGCAGCCAAGCGGCCGATCGTGATGCGCGACGGCGCCATGATCATGGTCGACGACGAGCGCATGCCGCTTCGCGATGGCGAGACGCCGGAAATGAAGATGGTCCGCTTCCGCACGCTGGGCTGCTATCCGCTCACCGGTGCGGTCGAATCTTCCGCGGTCACGCTGGAAGAGATCGTCGCCGAAATGTTCACCGCCCGCACCTCCGAACGCCAGGGCCGCGTCATCGATCACGATGAGAACGCGTCGATGGAGAAGAAGAAGAAGGAAGGCTATTTCTAAGATGACTGCGCCTTTCGATCTCAAGAAGTTTCTCAGCGAGCAGGAAAACAAGACGTTCCTGCGGTTCCTGACCTGCGGCTCTGTCGATGACGGCAAGTCGACCTTGATCGGCCGCTTGCTGTTCGATTCCAAGATGCTGTTCGAGGATCACCTCTCGGCGCTGGAAAAGGATTCGCGCAAGTTCGGCACCGACGGCGACAACATCGACTTCGCGCTGCTGGTGGACGGTCTCGAGGCCGAGCGCGAACAGGGCATCACCATCGACGTCGCCTATCGCTTCTTCGCGACCGACAAGCGCAAGTTTGTCGTCGCCGACACGCCCGGCCATGAGCAGTACACCCGCAACATGGCGACCGGTGCGTCGAACTCCGATCTCGCGGTGGTGCTGATCGATGCGCGCAAGGGCGTGCTGACGCAGTCGCGCCGCCATTCCTACATCGCCTCGCTGCTCGGCATCCGCCACATCGTTCTGGCGGTGAACAAGATCGACCTCGTCGGGTTCTCGGAAGAGATCTTCAACGACATCGTCAAGGACTATAAGGAATTCGCCGGGAAGCTCGGCTTCAAGACACTGGTGCCGATTCCGATCAGCGCGCGCTATGGCGACAACGTCATCGCCAAGTCGCCGAAGATGCCCTGGTACAAGGGCCCGGCGCTGCTCGATCATCTCAACACCGTCGACGTCGAATCCGATATCGCGGCGAAGCCGTTCCGCATGCCGGTGCAGTGGGTGAACCGCCCCAATCTCGATTTCCGCGGCTTTTCCGGCACGATCTCCAGCGGCAAGGTGAAGCCCGGCGACGCCGTTGTCGTCGCGGGTTCGGGCCGCACCTCCAAAGTCACGCGCATCGTGACGATGGACGGCGATCTGGACGAAGGCACCGCCGGCGAAGCGGTGACGATCTGTCTGGCCGACGAAATCGACATGTCGCGTGGCGACATTCTTGCCCCGGCCGCAGCTCGTCCCGAAGTCTCCGACCAGTTCTCCGCGCATGTGCTGTGGATGACGGAAGATGAAATGCTTCCGGGCCGCCAGTATCTGCTCAAGATCGGCGCCAAGACCGTTCCGGCCACCGTCACCGAGCTCAAGCACAAGGTCGACGTCAACACGCTCGACCATCTCGCCGGCAAGACACTGGCGCTGAACGAGGTCGGCTACGGCAACATCTCGCTGTCCACGCCGATCGCGTTCGATCCCTACGAAGAGAACCGCGATACCGGCGGCTTCATCCTCATCGACCGCTTCACCAACGGCACCGTTGCCGCCGGCATGATCGATTTCGGTCTGCGCCGCGCGACCAACGTGCACTGGCAGGCGCTGGACGTGAACAAGTCCGCGCGTGCGGGCCTGAAGCAGCAGAAATCCGCAGTGCTGTGGTTCACGGGTCTCTCGGGCTCGGGCAAGTCGACCATCGCGAACCTTGTCGAGAAGGCGCTGTACGCGGATGGCCGTCACACCTACATCCTCGACGGCGACAATGTCCGCCACGGCCTCAACCGCGACCTCGGCTTTACCGATGCCGACCGCGTCGAGAACATCCGCCGCGTCGGCGAGACCTCGAAGCTGTTCGTCGATGCCGGTCTGATCGTGCTCGTCTCGTTCATCTCGCCGTTCAAGAGCGAACGCCGCATGGCGCGCGAGCTTCTGGCCGACGGCGAGTTCATCGAGGTGTTTGTCGACACGCCGATCGAAGTCTGCATGCAGCGCGACCCGAAGGGCCTCTACGTCAAGGCGCAAGCAGGCGAGATCAAGAACTTCACCGGTATCTCGTCGCCGTACGAACTGCCGGAGAACGCCGAGATCGTGGTCAAGACCGCGAACCGTACGCCGGATGACTGCGCGGCGGAGATCGTGGCCTATCTGCGCAAGCAGGGCATCGTTCCCTAAAGGTCGCCAAAGCGTCACGGAACTTCGCCGGTTCCCGCGCGTTGAGCGTCTATGAGGGAAAAGATCGCGATCGCGCTTCTGTGCGGCGTGGCCCTTTCGGGCTGCACGACCTACACACGGGTCCACGATTACTTCTACGGGCCGCCGCGATTCATCGTGTTCTTCCCCGGCGACAGCGCCACGTTGACACCCGACGCCAAGACCATCGTGAAAGCGGCATCCGACAGGATCGCGAGTCATCATCCGGCCTCGGTCGTGATCGCGGCCGGGGTGACGGCGGGCGACAATATGGATCTGTCCGCGCCGCGTTTTGCGGCTGTCCACGACGCGCTCGTCGCCGACGGCGTGCACGAAGACCTCATCGCGCGCGCGCCGATCCCCGGTCCGAAGATCGCGGAGACGACCGCCAAAGACGGCGCCAGCACCGCCGATCAGCGCGTGGAAATCAGGCTGCTCGACAAGACGCCTTAAGCGCCGTCCTTGAAATTCACGAACTCCTCGAGCGGCGCGCGGTCGCTGTCGAGCGAATTCACCGGATGTGTCTCGTCGGCGTAGCCGAGCGCGATGCCGCAGAAGATCATCTCCTCGTCCGGCACCGACAGGAATTCGCGGATGATGCGGTGCCACACCGCCCACGCTTCCTGCGGACAGGTGTGCAAGCCATGTTCGCGCGCGAGCAGCATGATCGATTGCAGGAACATGCCGACATCGGCCCATTGGCCCTGCTGCATCTGGCGGTCGATGGTGATGATGAGACCGACTGGTGCGCCGAAGAATTCCCAGTTGCCGGAGAAGAAGCCGAGGCGCGCCATCTTGTCCTCGCGCGGGATGCCCATCGTGCCGTACATCGCCTCGCCAATCTTGAAGCGGCGCGTCTTGTACGGCTCGGTCAGCGCCGGCGGATAGATCGAATATTCCGGCGCCTCGCCCAGCGCCTTGGTCTTGCGGCGTTCCGCGACACGGCGGATCAGCTCGGCACGCGCCTCCCCGGTCACAACGTAGACTTTCCACGGCTGCAGATTGCCGCCAGACGGCGCGCGCGACGCAGCGGTGAGAATTTTCTCGACCGTTTCGCGCGGCACCGGATCGGACCTGAACGCGCGGATGGATTTGCGCGTGGCGAGCGCCTCACTGACCTTCATGGGGACTCCAGACGAATAGCGAAGCCCCATGAAGGCAGGCGAAGGCCAAGCTGTAAAGGCTACTTCGCCGCCTGGCTTAACGCCGCGTCCACCTGCGGGCGGAGCGTGGCGGTGGCGGCTTCGGCCTTGGTCAGCGCCGTGTGCACCGCGCCGGCATCGGTTTCGGAAAGGACGTCCTTTCCTTCGGCGACGAGCGGCGCGATCTGGCTGACGATATTCGCCAGCGCTTCGAGGATCTGGATGATGAGCGTGATGGTCATGGCGGTCTCCTATTTCTTGATGAGGGCGTTGAGGGATGCGATCGCGGCTTCGGCGTCGGCCACCGCGGAGAGGATGTCGGGTGCGTTCGCCGTCTCATCCGCCGCATCGGCGAGATCGAGCGCGGCACCGGCCTTGTCGTAGAGCGCTTCGGCTTTCGCGGCGTTGGCGCCGGTGAGCGCGCCTGACTGCGCAGTCTGTTCGAGCGCGACACCCGCGCCCTGATAGGCCAGATGCGCGACGGTCAGCGCCTTCTCCGCATCGATCAGCGTGGCGGCGTTGGCGGACGATCCGCCGAACAGAGTCGTAAATGTTGCGCAGCCGCTGAGCGCGAGCGCGCCCAGCACGGCTGCCAGTGGCAGCAGTTTCATGTTGGTCTCCTTGGTTGAACGTGAAGGGTTATCCGCGCCCGGCTTGGCCGGTTCGGGGATTGCTGTATGTTGACCGGGTCAACCGCCCGCCCCGTTTCTCATGCAAAAATACCGGCCAGACATCGACGGCATGCGCGCGATTGCGGTTTCGGTCGTGGTGCTCGGACACGCGCATGTGCCGGGCTTCAGCGGCGGTTTTCTTGGCGTCGACATCTTCTTCGTGATCTCGGGCTTCCTGATCACGAACATCCTGCTCAAGAGCGACGGCACGCTCGGACAGGACATTCTCAAATTCTACGACCGGCGTGTGCGGCGCATCGCGCCCGCGCTGGTGCTGGTGCTGCTCGCGTGCACCGCGGCGGCGCTGGTTCTGTTCTCGCCGTTCGAGTTGCGCGAGTACGCGCGCACGCTGCTCGCGGCGACGGGCTTCGCCTCCAATCTCTATTTCATGCAGGCGACGGATTACTTCCTGCCGCGTTACGAGACACCGCTGTTGCATCTTTGGTCGCTCGGCGTCGAAGAGCAGTTCTACATCCTCTACCCGCTCTTCCTTTGGGTGATGACGCGTTACGCCCGGCGCTATCTCACGCCGGTTCTGATCCTGCTCTTCCTCGTGTCGCTGACGATGTCGGAGTTGACCGGCGAGCATCACACCCGCGAGTCGTTCTATTTCACCGTCTGGCGCGCGTGGGAGCTGACGCTCGGCGCGCTGGTCGCGCTGCACCCGCTCCACCGCGCGATACCAAAGGCGGCGGTCGAAGCATTGGCGGCGCTTGCGCTCGCCATGGTGCTCGTTCCGGTGCCGCTCATCACGGTGGAAACATCATGGCCGGGATTGCATGCGCTTATCCCGTGCGCCGGTGCCGCGATCCTTCTGCTGCTGCACGAAGACCGACGGAGCGCCGTCGCGAGCGTGCTCAGCACCAAGCCCATGGTCGGGATCGGGCTTATCTCCTATTCGCTGTATCTGTGGCATTGGCCGCTGTTCGAATTTTATCATCGTTGGGCATTGCGCGTTCCGACGCCTGCGGAATACGCCGTGCTCATCGCCGTCGCGTGCTTCGCCGCGTGGTTTTCCTGGCGCTTTGTCGAGCGGCCGTTCCGCCGCACGCGCGACGGTATCGGCACGCGTACCGTGTTCATAGCGGCCGGCGCCTCCGCGCTCGGCCTTGTCGCGATCACCGCCGCGACGCTCACCGCCGATGGTTTCCCGCAGCGTTTCGCGCCCGATGTCATGCGCGTCTACACGACACTGGATCTGCCCGATACGCCTGCGTTCATGCAGGCCATCGGCGTCGATACCTGCGCGGTGCGTTCCAAAGGTGCGCACTATGCGTTCGACAAATGCTTCACGCTATCGACGGCAAAGCCCAACGTGGTCCTATGGGGCGACAGTCTGGCGCGCAATTTCGTCGCCGGCCTGCGCGCCCAGACCGACAAGGCCGGATTGAACCTCATCCAGGCGACACATTCCGGCTGCGCGCCTGTCCTCATCAAGGGCGTCGTCGCGAATTCGTGTCTTCAGTTCAACAAGTCGGTTTTCGAGCGCCTCGACGCTCACGTCGCCGCCGTCATCATGGCGGGCCGCGTGCTCGATCAGGAGCCGATGCTGAACGCGATGCGCGATGCCGCGGCAAAAACCGCGGCGAAAGGTATCCGCGTGATCTTCATCGGGCCGACGCCCGAAGCGATCGATCCCTTCCCGTTCTATGTCGCCCGCTACACCGGCACCGGCGACACGCACGCGCTCGACCTCGCGCAATCGCGCATGCCCGAGATCGAAACAATCGACCATCGCATGGCGCAGGCGTTCTCCGGCATGAAGGATCTGACCTATGTCTCGTTCCTGCGCGCCGTCTGCAAACCGGGCAACTGTCCCCTGTTCGTGAACGGCGCGCCGGCCGAATTCGACCAGCGCCATTTCACCATTCCGGCTTCAGATGAATTTGTCGCGAAGATGTGGCCGCAGATCGGCGCGGCCATCGCAACACGGAACTAGTCCGCGTTGCTGGTCGGACGTCCGATCAGATAGGCCCAGAACTCGCCGATGCGATCGCGCAGGAAGCGCAGCCGCACCTTCATGCTGTCCTTCAGATAATACGTCATCATCAGCGAATTGCGTTCACCACTGGCGCCCGGCGTCGGCGGAACGCTGTGCCAGCTTTCGGGCAGCACCGGGAACGCGTAACCGCTCGACGGCGCGAATTGCATCGCACGCACACGCGCGGCGGCTTCGCCTTCGGGGCCATAATGGAAATGCGTGCCCAGATTCACCTGGCTCATGTCGCGCGGCAGATAGAACTGCACCGTGATCGCCTTGCGCGGCGCATCGGGATGGATCGCGATCTGATAACCTTCCAGATCGCGCACCAGGATCGGCTTCAGATAGAAGTCGAGCTTGTCGATGCTCTTGCCGAAGCGGCCTTCGAGCGCGCCGCGGAATTTGCGCTTGAACGCGGTCTGCACCTCCTTCGAACGCAGCGCACGCGACAGTTTGGTCCAGAACGCGCGCTGTTCGCGCGGCAGGAACGGCATGATCTCCGGATAGAGGAACATGCGGTGACGCGTGCTGTGACCATCGGCCATCATCGCGTCCTTGTGATAGAACTCGCGATAGTCTTCCGTTTTCGGCAGATTGGCGAGCAGTTCGCTGTAAACCTCCGGCGCGAACACCGACGAGAGTTCGATATGGTCGAACGGCTCCTTGTCGAGCGGCGTGTTGTCGATCCGCCCGATAAGATGAGTGCCTGCGGTGTCCGTGGCGGTCGCCATTTCCCCAACTCCACGTCGTGCGCCGGACTGTTAGCAGACCCCCGGCTTCCGTGGCAACGCCGTCACTTCTGGAACCACGCGCCGGCAACGGAATCGTAAATGAAATCGGCGCTGGCATTGTCGGCGATATTCGCGATCAGCGTCGTTCCGTCGGACTGGTAAACGCCGCGGTTATGCCCGCCGGACGAGCCCCGGCGGCTGATCTCCACCCTATGTCCGTCCGTCACATTGGTCGTCAGCAGCGTGAGCTTGCGGTCGGCGGTGAGTGCGGCACTGTCGCGCACGATGCGGCCGTCGGCGCGCGGCGTGTAGGTTGCGTCGGCATTGCTGGTGAGCTTTTTCACCGCGGCCTGACCGGCATGGCGATAAGCGCTCGCTGTGTCCACAGCGATTTCGCCCGCGCCGCCTTGTGCATCCGAGTGATAGAAAAGGTTTCCGGCAACCGATGGCGCCACCGCGCCGGTGATGGTCGTGGACCGCAGGCGGTGCCCACGGTTCTGATCGATCACCGGATTGGCGCCGAACATCGAGAGCCCGTTCTCGTTGTCGAAGCGCACGACTTCGGCGAGCGACGAAGAGCCAACCGGTGCAAGACGGAAACGCATGTAGCCACCCGTCGCGCTCGGCCCATACGTCGGCTCAGACACGATGGCATTGATCTCGGCCGTGTTGCCGAAGGTCGGGCCCGAAGAGACATATCCGCCGAAGCGCACGGTGCCGAGCGTGTCGCCGGTGATCGGCACCGAAGGCGACGCGATCGTGCCGCGCCCTTTGCGCAGCGCGTAGACCGGCGTGTTTGTGCCTTCGAGCACCGCGACGCGTTCGATCGCGCCCTGGTCGTTGGCGACGGTGCGTTCGAGCACGGTGATGCGCTCCGCCGCCTGCCCCGCCCAGAACAGCGCGCCCGCCGTCTGCAACAAAAATGCCGCCACAAGGGCGGCCGGTAAACGTTTGTCCAGCAAGGGCTGGATGTGTTCGGTGAGGGTCATGTGAATGCGTCCAATATAAAGTAGAGCGTCACCACGATAACGGCGATGATGAACCACGCCGTGCCCACGACATACCAGATCGCCCAGAACCAATAGGCCACCGGATTGTCGGCGCGCGTGTGCACGCCCCACAGCGTCATCACCGCGTTGCGCGTCAGCACCCGCACGAAGAAGAACCCGAATGTCAGCGCGATCGCGAAGAACGCGATCAGGAAGATCGGGATGACGTATTCTTCCACGCTCTACTCACCCATCATAGTAAAGGAAAATAATGACAGCGAAGGTGAGGAGCGCAACGACAATCATCGCGACGCTCAGCAGCGCCACACCCAGTCCCCACCAGGCAAGGAACGTGTAGGCAGTCGGGCTCTCCGCGCGCCGAACCATGCCCCAACGGGTCACAATCGCGTCTTCGGTTTCGTCGGGCAACGCCCACATCGTCATCACCACCACGGCGACCAGCAACACGGCGATCACAATCGGGATGACGTATTCGTCCATGCTCTGCCCCTCGAAGCGTTATACCACATCGCCGCCCTCTATGGTGGAGTATCCCGCCGCCGCGCGTTTTTCGTTGAGGGTGAGGAACGTCGCGGCATTGAGCTTGTCCCAGGTGCTTTCGCGGTCCTGCGCCAGCGCATCGACCGCATCGGCATCGGTGCCGAGACGCAGCGTTTCGCCGAAGCGGGGCGCGAGCCAGCGCGTGAGTTGCGACGCGGTGCGGCCGACCAGCGGCAACACTGTCTGACGCCAGAAACTCAAGTTCTTTCCAGCACAGTGGGATCCGAAGCTTGGAATTCACGTGACTTGAAGTCGCGGC